>Ga0206823_1138_pt1 | contig 15798 bp, 17 predicted proteins | sample Alteio_BWOrgCont_81_FD_152868 | JGI IMG/M metagenome (GOLD analysis project Ga0206823, IMG submission 152868) | Enriched cells from forest soil in Barre Woods Harvard Forest LTER site, Petersham, Massachusetts, United States -... | ecosystem: Environmental > Terrestrial > Soil > Temperate forest >...
TAAGAAACTTTCGATGCCCTTTTCCAAGAAAATGCAGCGTATGAATATACAGTCGCTTGGTTAGACGGCTTAAATAGGCCTTTAGGCCGTAGCCTTATCGCACGTGCACGCCACGCAAATTTAACAGACCTATCGGCACAACAACGCTGTAATCCTCTCGTAGCGCCTCTACAACAAGCCTATTCATTACCTTTTTATTTTCCCAATGGTTTACTGCATCAAACGCTTGTAAAAGCCTTTAATAAATATTATTACCAACGGCTAGCTGAAAAAAAATATCCCGTCATATTGGCCTATAAGGATTATTTTTATCCGCTAGATCGCATCGCTCACTGGCCACGCTTATATGGTAAGCGTGGATTTTTGCAATATCAGTGTGCGGTGCCGAATGAATCCGCTTATCGAGTCACTGCACAAATATTAGAAACGCTAAATATCCAAAAATACCCTGTTTATCTTGCCGTTTTAAAGCGTTTTGGCAAAGAAAGTCTCGCGCCTTTGTCTTTTGCTTTGCCAGGCTTTACTTTGGCCTTAGATTTGCCTATAAGCAACCCAGGATTGTTTAGTTGCTTAGATACCTTAGATGCACTGGTTATTGCAGCAGGTGGGCGTGTTTATTTAGCGAAAGATGCGCGTTTAAAGCCAGAGGCGTTTCTACGCATGTATCCGCGCTATCAGGAATGGTTAGCGGTTAAGCGACAGTGGGATCCAGAAAATAAATTTAGCTCAAGTTTGGCAAAACGTTTAGACATCGTTTGAAATCAGACACGCTCTAGATAATTTCTAATGGATCGACATCCAGCGACCAGCGTACACGGCGGCGGCTGCTCAAGTTAGGAGAGCATTTTAGCAGAGCTTGCAACAGGTTATGCAAATCATGACGTTTGCTCGCTTGGAATAATAATTGGGCGCGATAATACCCTGCTCGACGTGGTGATAAGGCAGGAACCGGGCCTAACACAGCGACATTTGTGCGTAGTGCTTTAGCGAGGTGCTTAATCTCATTTAAAAAATCCAATGGATAAGTGGCCGATTTTGCTTCTGCCAAAACCAAGGCTAAGTGGGTGTAGGGGGGCAACATCGACGATTGTCGTTCTAGCAATAATTGCTCGCTAAAACTAAGGTAACCTTCATTTATCAAATGCATCAATAAAGGATGTTGAGGATGATGCGTTTGAATCAATACTTCACCGGGTTTATCTGCCCGACCGGCGCGCCCTGCTACCTGCATGACGAGTTGTCCGGTTCGTTCTAAGGCGCGAAAGTCAGCACTGAATAATCCTGCATCAGTCTCTAAAACACCGACCAGTGTGACATTAGGAAAATGGTGCCCTTTGGCTAACATTTGAGTCCCTATTAAAATCTGGCTTTCCCCTCGGTGTATTTTTTTTAATAAACGCTCTAAACTGCCTTTTCGTTGTGTATTATCACGATCGATACGCACGATACCCACCGCTGGAAAATATTTTTTCAAAGTGGCTTCTAGACGTTGTGTGCCTTGACCGACGACAACGAGCTTAGGGGCTTGGCAAGCGGGACAATGCGAGGCGAGCGGACAACGGTAAGCACAATAATGGCACTGTAAATGCGCGGGCGCTTTGTGAAAGGTCATTTTTTGATCGCAGTGTGGGCAATCGGCAGTCCAACCACACGCATGACAAATCGTCAGTGGTGCAAAACCACGACGATTTAAAAATAACAACACTTGCCCTTGATTTTTTAGATGTTGTTCCATGCTGTGTAGTAATAGTGGAGAAAATCCCTGATTAAGCTTTTGATGACGAAGATCAATAAAACGAAGCTGAGGTTGAATGGCTTTACCTGCACGGTTTGGCAATGATAAAAAATGATAACGTTGCTGTTTAGCGTTGGCTAAGCTTTCTAACGAAGCCGTCGCCGACCCTAATATTATTGGGATATTTTCCAGCTTAGCACGCATCAACGCTAAATCCCGTGCATGATAACGTAGCCCTTTTTGTTGTTTGAACGACGAATCATGTTCTTCATCGATAATAATCAAGCCTGGATGAAGCAAGGGTGTAAATAATGCGGAGCGTGTACCCATGATAATGCTGGCAACACCGGTTTTAGCTAAGTACCAATGTCTTAAACGTTGTTTATCAGTAAGTCCTGAGTGAAATAATACCAAGGGAATAGAAAAACGATTTTGAAAACGTGCTAGCATTTGTGGCGTTAAACCTATCTCAGGAACTAATACCAGTGCTTGTTCCTTGCGATGAAGCACAGCGGCAATCACTTCAAGATACACTTCTGTTTTTCCACTCCCTGTGACACCATGTAGCAAAAAAGGCTTAAAGATACCTAATGATTGTGTGACCGTATCTACAGCGGCTTGTTGTTGTAAGTTCAGCGCGATAGTTGGCTTTGAAAGGGTATTATCATGGCTAGTCCCTATAGGAGTGATATCGCTATTCGTCAGGTGGTCACTTTCTTTGCGCTTCCTTAAGGGAGAAGGTAAGGCATTGGCGAATACTTCACCGAAAGGATAATGATAATAGCGGCTTGTCCATTCAAGTAAATGCAGTAATGAATCAGGTAGCAGGGGCTCTTTATCAAGAACGGCTAGTGCTGTTTTTAGCTGTGAGGATGGTAATGTTGATGTTTTACTCACTTCAACTAAAAATCCTATTTTTTGCTGTTTTCCAAAGGGAACTAATACACGTAATCCTTTTTTTAACGCCCTAGTATCCCAGTTTGTAGGTGCCAGGTAATCAAAATAGTGGTTGATGGGCACTGGCAGCGCAATTTTTAGAATACATCTCTTAATACACTTCATATTTGAATTTTAAGCGATAAAGTATCTAAATGGTAAATTATATCATCTTGTATAAGATATAAATATTTGATAAAAATAATTTCTGATAGTTGCTTCTGAAAAATAAGTGGATGTAGGTATTGCCAAGTCATAGAAAAAATTTACAATTGCGCCATATTTTACGAGTACATCTCTAACAAGGAGGAAATTTTGCCGCCAGATTTTTTTGCAAGACTAAAAAAGATGATACCATGTACCTCTTCGGTACCGCTCAAGAGGATTAAGCAGAAATCTGCGGGAGGTAATGACGATCAATGCGCTCTTCTTCCTAGTGAAGGCAGTGCTAGCCCTAAAGAAATATTTGAGTTTAACCCCTTAGCAGACCCAAATGATTTTCTTGACTGGGTTGTCAAGAAGGCCTACAAAGGTGGCAATTTTTCTGAACTCCAATGTAAGAGGGATAAGGTTGCTGCGTTCTCTACAATAACTGATGAGAGCAAGAAAGCGAAGCTTGCTGAAAAAAAGAAGGAGTTACTCATAGTAGCAGGAGAGCTGAAGGAAAATATAAAGTTTATTTTTCCCGCAAATATAGATAAACATCCTATACCCATAGCGTTAGTTACAAGACATAGCGATATCATAAAGAATAGCGTTTCAGCTTTGTTTGCTAAGGAATATTTGCTTTGCCAGATCTATGGTCTTTTTAAAACAACAGACTGTGATTTTTCTCGTTTGTGCGATAAGGGACGCCTAGGGAGAAACGAGGACGAAAACGATACATATGATGGAGTGATCGAGTTACTTGGTGCGGTTTATGCGTTCAAAAAATTGGCAATAAAAAGTACCCCTGAAGCGAAGAAAGAACAGGTCGCTGCAGCTGCTGCATTAGATAAAATCAAAAAGATGGGGCCTGAAGGGGCACAAATGTATCATTTGCTGAGTCATTTAATAGAACCTTCTGAAGCATGTTATCCTTCGAATTGTTGCCTATTAAAGAAATAACATCTGCTGAAGTGCATGCCATACCGTCTCTACAGATATTATTTGATTGTCTATCGATTGCAAATGAATTTGTGATGGCCCTATGGTTCCTATTAACCGGGGATCCGTGGGACCATACAATGTAATTGCCGGTGTTGCTAAAGCGGCGGCTAAATGACTTAATCCGGTATCTACACACACCGCTGCTTTGGCTTGTGAGAATACGCTCGCTATTTCGCTTAAGCATAAATGGGGTAACACAATTACGTTTTGTTTATCCTGACAAATACGCATCACTCGTTTTCTTTCTTCTGCATTACCCCACGGGATAACAACGGGTATTCCCTTTTTTTCGATTTTTTCTAATAACAATGTCCAGGAAGCTTCGGGCCAACATTTGGCGGACCAACTCGCATTGGGTACAGCTACTAAATAATTTTTAGGAAGATCCAATGTTAGTGCGTGTAAACGATTTATAGCAATGCCATAACACGGTAAACTTTCCGATAATGGATAGCTAAGCGCTTGCGAAAACAATTGACGTAGGCGGCTAATCGCATGTTGTTTGCGTGGTACAGAAAATTTTTCTTGATAAGCGAGATCGCAGAAAGTTTCTCGTACTGAGTTTTTATCCATGCCTAATCGATAGCCGCGGCTTAAACGCGTTATCACCGCACTTTTGATAGCCCCTTGTGCATCGATGACCTTGTCATAGTGCTGCAAGCGTAATTGCCTATAGAAGCACTTGACTTCATTCTGCTGTAAGGCGCGCCAGGGTTGTTTTCGCCATCGACGCAAAGCGATAGGGATGACCTGGTTAACGTTTTTGTGCCAAGTCGGTATTTCTGTAAAGCCTTCTTCAGCAACCCAATCAAATTGGATGCCGGGTAGCGCGTTAGCGGCATCGCTGACGGCAGGTAAGGCATGTATGATATCGCCCATCGAAGACATTTTTATTATTAAAATACGCATGCTTCACCGCTACGGTAATAATATAGTGGGAGTGCTACACTAGCATAAAGAAAAAACAGGTTAAGCATAAACCACAGGCATTGCGAATGCTAGCGTACTTCACTAGACTATACTCATGAATAGTCAGCTTTTTTATACAAGAAAACGAGCACAAGAAAAAATCGTCATGCTCACCTGTTACGACTACAGTACAGCAAAAATTCTCAAAGAGTCCTCTATCGATGCCTTATTGGTTGGTGATAGTGTGGCAATGACCCTATACGGCTTCGAAAATACCACGATGGCCACCAGAACGATGATGGTATCGCATACGGCTGCCGTCAAACGTGGTGCTGATAATAAATTTATTATCAGCGATCTGCCTTTCTTAAGCTATCGAAAATCACGTAGTCAAAGTGTTGCTGCTGCTGGCAAATTAATCCAAGCGGGTGCACAGGCTATTAAATTAGAGGGTGCTGCGGGCAATCTAGCCTTAATTGCTCATTTAGTTGAATCCGGTATTCCTGTCATGGGCCATCTTGGTTTAACGCCACAACTTGTGCATACATTAGGGGGCTATAAAATCCAAGGCAAAACAGTAGCTGCCGCGCAGCAACTAAAACAAGATGCTTTGGCTCTACAAGAAGCGGGTTGCTTTGCGCTGGTGTTGGAATGTATTCCGGCGCCATTGGCCAAAGACATTACCAAAAGCCTGGAAATAGCCACCATCGGGATTGGTGCGGGCGCGGATACCGATGGCCAAATATTAGTGATGCATGATCTATTCGGGTTAAATCTCGATTTTACGCCAAAATTTGTCAAGCAGTTTTTAACGGGCAGTCAATTACTGCGCCAAAGTGCCGATGACTATGCCTTATCAGTAAGACAAAGCATATTTCCAGCGCATGAACAGTGTTATTAATCTTGCGGAATGGCAAGCCATTCGACAAGAAATGCAGAATAATAGTATTGGCTTTGTTCATACCATGGGCCATTTGCATGCCGGCCATTTAAGTTTATGTTGCCGCTCTCAGCAAGAAAATGAGATTACTGTAGTGGCTATCTTTATCAATCCCAGCCAATTTAACCAAAGCACAGATTTTATAAACTATCCACGTACCTTAGCAGCAGACAAAGTCTTGCTCTTACAGCAGAAAATTGATTATTTGCTGTTACTAGACAAGTCCGCTATTTATCCTGATGATTATCACATTCAAGTGAGTGAGACCACGGAATTAAGCCAAGCACTAGAAGGACAATTTCGACCTGGGCATTTTAACGGCATGTTAACGGTGGTGTTAAAATATCTGCATATCGTTAAACCGACCCGTTCTTATTATGGTGAAAAAGATTATCAACAACTGTTGCTCATTCAAAAAATGGCACAAGCGCTTTTTTTAGAAACAAAAATTATTGCTTGCCCGACAGTACGCGCAGAAGATGGTTTGGCATTAAGCTCCAGAAATTCACGTTTAACACCAGAGCAGCGTAAAAAAGCACGATTTTTTCCAGAAATTTTACGAAAAGCACAAAGCCAAGAAGCCACAACAAAAGAATTAACCACTTTCGGATTTAGCGTGGACTATGTTGCTGACTACTGGGGTCGGCGTTTAGGGGCTGTGTGGCTAGGTGAAGTTCGCTTGATCGATAATATCGATTTTCAATGCTAGCACTGACTTCAGGCGAGTTAATTTCTAAAATTCATCTAAAAAACGTATATACTAGATCAGTGAGGATTTACAAAAGCTAGATATTAAAAGAGGCCCTTATGCAAATTACTATTACAAACGATGGCATCGAGGTGACAGATGCATTGAAACAATATCTGTTGGATAAATTTAAACGATTAGAACGCATTACTCCAAAAACGACGGAAGTCCATGTCACGCTGAGCCTAGAAAATTTAGCACAAATTGCCAAAGCGTTAGTGCATGCACATGGCACAGAATTCTATGCGCGTGCTCAATCTGCAGATTTATACACGGCTATTGATGATTTAACCCACAAAATTGAACTGCAAATCAATAAACATAAACAAAAAGGAAAAGAAAAGCGCCGAGACGAATCAGAAAAATATAATAAAGATGCCGAAGAATTTTAAAAAAATATACTCATGGCAATGCTGACCAAATAAGTAGGATGTGCAAATGGTTGTGCTGGTCTCACAGGACAGGCTCACAGGTTTCATTGAGCGCATCACCTTTCACAGTGAAGAGACTGGCTTTTGTGTCTTGCAAGTTAAAGCCAAGGGACACAAAAGCCTCATCACCATCATTGGCCATGCGGCTCAAGTTCTGCCAGGCGAAACCATTGAAACGGAAGGGAGTTGGATACAGCATAAACAGCATGGCCTGCAATTCCAGGCCAAGCAGTTACGTATCATCCCACCCACGAGCCTTGAGGGGATTGAAAAATACTTAGGTTCAGGCCTCGTTAAGGGGATAGGATCCTATTTTGCAAAACAACTTGTCAAAGCCTTTGGCATTGCTGTTTTTGACGTTATTGAGCAAGAACCTGAACGTTTAGCTCAAGTATCGGGTATCGGTAAAAAGCGACAACAGAAAATTCTGACGAGCTGGAAAGAACAAAAAGCAATCCGTCACATCATGGTTTTTTTACAAAGCCACGGTATAGGGATAGCGCGCGCAGTGCGTATTTATAAAACCTATGGCGAAACGGCAATACAAAAAATTCAAGAAAATCCTTATCGTTTAGCGAAAGATATTCATGGTATTGGTTTTAAAATAGCCGACGAGTTAGCGAAAAATTTAGGATGGGCTGAAAACTCACCTTTACGCGCACGTGCTGGAATCTATTATGCCTTGCAGTTAGCCAGTAACGAAGGCCATTGTGCACAACGACAAACTGACTTGATGGCTTCCTCACAAAAATTACTCAATATTTCTGAAGAAATACTGCACCTAGCCATTGAATCAGAAGTCGCTGATAAGCAACTTATACGCACTCTCCTTGATGGACAAGCTATTTTAGCTTTGGTTTCCTTGTATCAATCTGAAATATCTGTCGCTAAACGCTTAAAAGCGCTAGTCTATGGGGGTTCCTTTCCATGGGGAAAACTGTCAGCTGAAACTATGATTCCATGGGTAGAAAAGGAAACCCATCTGCAGCTTGCTGATTCGCAAAAGGCTGCAATTACGCAAGCTTTACAATCTAAAGTCATGATTATTACTGGTGGTCCGGGTGTTGGTAAAACAACGGTTGTTAATAGCCTCATTAAAATCTTACAAACAAAAAAGCTGACGATTGAACTCTGCGCTCCCACAGGAAAAGCAGCCAAAAGACTTAGTGAGATTACCGGCTTATCGGCCAAAACGATTCATCGCTGCTTGGGTTTTGATCCCCAGCATTTTTGTTTTAAATATCATGCTGATTTTCCTTTATTAGCCGATGTGTTTATCGTCGATGAAGTCTCTATGATCGATCTTACTTTGATGAATCAGCTGCTTAAAGCCATTCCACAAACGGCTGCCTTATTTTTAATTGGTGATGTTGATCAATTGCCCTCAGTAGGGCCGGGTGCTGTCTTAAGCGATCTTATTCAATCACAGGTTATCCCAACCGTGTTCCTCACTGAAATATTTCGTCAGGCGGCTACTTCACAGATTATTATCAATGCACACCGCGTCAATCAAGGGAACATGCCTCTGCAAACAGACCGTTCAGATGCAGATTTCTATTTTATTCCAGCAGATAGTCCAGAAGAAATACAGCGCAAAATTATACATTGCGTTACACAACGCATTCCCCAGCGCTTTCAATTTGATTCGCTCAAGGATATCCAAGTGCTTACCCCCATGAATCGCGGGGAAGTAGGCACGCACTGTCTAAATCAAGCCTTGCAGCATGCACTAAATGCCACAGCGGAACCGAAAATTCAGCGTTTTAGCTGGATTTTTTCGCCAGGCGATAAAATTATTCAAATGATAAACAATTATGACAAAGATGTGTTTAACGGTGACACAGGGTTTATTACTCACATTAACTTAGAGGACTCTACACTACACATCCAGTTCGATGATCGCAACGTGATTTATGATTTTAATGAGCTGGATGAAATTGCACTGGCCTACGCGACTAGCATTCATAAAAGCCAAGGTTCTGAGTATAAGGCTGTTGTGCTGCCTATTGCCATGCAGCATTATCGACTTCTGGCTAGAAATCTCATCTACACCGGTATTACACGAGGGAAACAGCTTGTCGTACTCATCGGACAACGTAAAGCACTGTATGTTGCTGTTAAACAGCCTGCTAATCAGCAACGATTAACTCAGCTGCTACAACGCATGCAGGATGAGTTTTAAGTGCGAAGAGTATAAGCAGTCCCTATATTTGTTGCTTGTTATTGCCCCATAGATGCCGAAACAAGCTTCCCCCTAAGAGACCCCCGAGTATGGGTGCTAGCCAGAATAGCCAGAGTTGCTGGATAGCCCAGCCTCCAACAAACAAAGCAGGGCCTGTACTGCGAGCAGGATTAACTGAGGTGTTCGTTACAGGAATGCTGATTAAGTGAATTAATGTTAATGCCAAACCAATGGCTAATGGAGCAAAATGACTAGGCGACTGGGGATTAGTGACACCCGTGATAACTATTAAAAACATGCCTGTCATGACAAGTTCACAAATGAAACAAGAAAATAATGAATAGTGACCTGGAGAATGAGATCCATAGCCGTTACTTGCAAAGCCATTTTGTAAGGAAAAACCGTGTTGACCATTGGCAATAAGATATAAAATGGCCGCAGCAATTAACGCACCGATGACTTGTGCAACAATATAAGCAGGTATTGCTTTAATATGGAATCGACCGGCTGCCCAAAGCCCGATAGAAACGGCCGGATTTAAATGACAGCCAGAAATGGGGGCGAACACGCAACACATGGTTAATAGGGTTAATCCAAAGGCAAAAGCAACGCCTAAAAAACCAATGCCTAACAAATGAAATTTAGCGGCTAATACCGCGCTACCACAGCCGCCTAATACTAACCAAAAAGTGCCTAAAAGTTCCGCAAGTGCTTTCTTTAACATTGAGAATCTCCCTATACTTGGCTAAATCGGAGTATAGCAGTCAAAAAAAAAAATTCCAGAAAGCGTGCACATGCATAGGCAGAAAGGAGATGTTTACCGCGTAGTAAAATTTAAGCTCAAGCGAGTTAGCACGTAAGCAAACATCACTACACCGATATTCAACGTGAGTTCCAAAGTTGAATCAACAATGGTATTTATTTTTATCGGTTCAAGCGTTCCCTCGTTATAAGTAAACGAGGCTTGAATCGTGTAGCGTCCTGGTTTTATAGGCTGGAAAGGGATTTTTACAGAGCAGCATTGTGTCGGTGGAAGTTTGGCTAGTGTACAAGTTCCGTTTTTTAACGCGAGTGACTCGCAGGGGTGTGGTTTATGTTTATTCATGGCTTTGTTATCCTAGAAAATGGCTAGGGGTTGTTGACAGGTAATTTTTTCATCTTGTTTAGAAAAACTCCTTGCCGTCGTTACCCCTCGCGCTGTTGTCATGTTTACGGAGAAACGGGAGTTTCCTGTTGATCAATGACGATTTTTATCCCAGTAGCCGCATGTTCTTTGCTGTTATTTGTAAAGCTAAAGACAAGCTCGTGTGTACTACCTAATTTAATGTTATTGAGTAATGTTTTAGAAACGGTACCCTCAACGGTAATGCCTACTACCTTGGTAGCGTATTCCACTTTCGCACCCGTTTTTTTATTTTTGTCATCTAAGTGCTTGGCTTCATCATATGTGACTAAAAGTTCTATATTTTTTTCTCCTGCTGTGTTTGTTTTAAGTGTAGCTGTAATACGAAATCGCTGATTGTGATCAAGTGTTCTCTCTGAGGCATCCTTTGCATTGAAAATAGCCATATCCACCTCGGTCCATTTTGCAGTAGCCGTATATTTTCCACTACCATCATCATCTTCTTTGAATAATTGAATAGTACCTAAAGAATCGTTAACGTCTTTTATTGTGATATCAGTTGCGTCTAATCCACTGGTGTTGCTGACAAGAAAAATGACTTCCTGAGTAGCGTTTAAAGCAATGGAAGCGGGTAACATTTGCTCCAAAATAGCCGTTAATTCAACGGCGATTACTGTCGTTGTCGTTGTTGTGGTAACGGCTGCTCCTTCAGCATAGTTAAAGGTAGCCGTCAATGTGCGGTTTCCAGCTGTTTTTGCTTCAAAAGTTCCTGCTAGTTTAGCGACTGCTGATGTTTGTAAAGACTCAACAATATTTTCGCTATCTGACTCTCTTACCGTAAAACCAGTGTTATCATTCGTTATAATATTAAAAGCTTGCTTTACTTCAGTGGCTACATTTCGTTTCTGTTTGTTATTTAGTTTCACTATATCCTTCCTTTGTTTTAAATTAATGTCCGTTGCTGAAAAAAAAAATTATAATTCAGCAGTAATGTTTACTGCACGTCTATTTGTTTAATTTCAATATTAACTCCTGTTACAGCTTGACTGCTGTTGTTGGTAAATGAAAATATAATGTCTGCTTTTTGGCCTAGTTTCATGTAATTCGGTAGTGCGTGCACTACCTGAGCACTGACTTCTTCTGCTGCTTTGGCTTTTTCTGCATTTAAAATTCTGTTTAAAAATTGTATCTTTGTTTCTTTTCCTGCTTTTTCTAAAAGCAACGAAAAAATACTGTTTCCTTCTTGGGCAGGAGAGAAAATAATGACAATGGGTTGCTCTTTCTTGGTTATCTCAATCTCATTTTTATTATTATCAAATGTGAATTGCGCACTTAAAAGTTTTAATTTTCTCCCAAAGGGGAGACGGTTGTTAGCCTTAAAGGAAGCGTTATAAACAACATCGACAACAAATGTTGTCGCACTTTGTAGAACAGAAGGTAATTCTTCAAAAAATTCAAAACTGGTTGTTCCCGGAATTTCTATTTTATTGTATGCCATAACCCGAATCCTTCTGAATGAAATAATGTAACGTATCCTGTCATTAAGCAAATAAATAACGCAGTGATAAAACGACGGTGTGTGCCCGTGAGGTATCTCTTAGCGCATCGCCAGTAAATAATTCTCCCTGAGAGTTTCCTGTGTTTTCCCAGCCAAAATAATCATAGCGATAACCTAAACTACCCAATACGTTTTTAGTGAATATATAATCCACGCCTGCGCCTAGACTATAGCTAAAATTTAATGTGGTTTTATTAGCAAAATGCGGGTTTGGTTTAGAGCGTTTATTGTCAAGTGGAACTTCATTGTAGGTAGAAAATCGATTCCATGTACTACCAATGCCCGCAGACAGATAGGGCATCCACTGTTTCCAAAGAAATAAATCGGCTTTGCCAACTAAACGAAGACTATGGTGAGAAATGTCATAGTAATATTTATACGTGTCCTCTGGCTGTGAATATTCTTCGAGAATGCCAGTGAAACGTGCTGGTGGAACATAACTGTATTCGATTCCCAAACTGGTCATAGGAAACCAATTGGTTTGACGCGACCACGCATAACCGCCCGCTAGAAAACCTAGCGGCACTTGCTCCACCTTCGGGGCATCATATTTATCAGAAAATTCAGGGCCAATATTTATATTCGGTAAATAAGTTGTCCCTATTTTTTGATTCAATACCCAACCCAAGCCCGCATCTATATACCAGCGTGAGCCTAGGTGTTTCGTTGGACAAACACAGTGGCTACCCATTTTTTTTGGGGGAAAACAAACGTCAGGCTTTGCATTCGCTAAGCCAGGTATTACTGCTATGGCTAGTGATAAAAAAACAGTTTTGGAATAGTTAGTTCGCATACAATCTCCATTGATGTAATAGGACACAAAACTATTTTTCTATCTTGTTATACTCTTCGCACTTGAATTTTCGGTCTGCGTTGCTCGCCTTCGTGGCGCCTTAACCCAATTGCTGTGAGTATTTTTTTATCTAAATTTTATAAAAAATATTGTAAAAATAAATTCAGTTATTTTTATCCTATAGGATCAATCTCGTTTAAGCAATGGAAATATTTAAAATTAATTTTTGTCAAAAAAAAAATTAATAATGACATGCGCTCAAAGTATTTTGGGTTTTAATAAAATTTAACCAGCTATTGATATCAATTATAAATATAACGCAAGTTGTAGCTTCTTTATTTACATTACGCCGTTTTAGAAATAAGTTCATACGGTATCGAACATAAAAAAGGAAATAGTGTTATGTATATTACGATGAACAGACCTCGCGGAGCGCCTTTTGATGTTTTTGCGACGGATGGCCAGTCAGAATTGCTGCCTCAAAAAGCAGTGAATAGTTTAAAAAATCTTACTTGGGAGTCCGTAGTCATTAAAAACTATTGTCTCGCCGTAAACCAACAAGCTGATTTAATCTTAGAAGATATTCCGGAATTATCTACTGTACAAATCGACTCTCGAATAACGGCTAATCTATGGCTAAATGAGATCAGCATAGCGGTTAACGAAGTTTATACTACAGTTGACTATTTTTGCGGGGCTTATGAGAGTCCTACGAAAAATTGAAGGTACTGGCAAAAGATTTAGAAAATAAAGCTAATAAGGAAAATTTTATAGGCCTTATAGATAGCTTAAAAGATGATATACAAAATATTACCTCTGCCATAGGCCATTTGAGAGGAAAATTGAAAGAGTTTGCTGTGCTGTTAGCTCATGATAGTCGCTGCTTTGCCAGCTTGATAGAAAAAGCTAAAACGATAAGGGAAGGCAATGTAGAAAAGATAATGTCATTGCAAGAGGAAATTGCTGCGCTTAATGACGAGATGGAATCTTTAAATAGAAAGATAATTGCTACTGCCAGTATGACAGGCATTGCTGCCATAGTGTTTGTTATTTCAGTAGCCTTTATGACAGTGGCGACAATAGGATTTGGCACAGTGGCAGTATTAGGAGGAGCCCTTATTGTTGGTGCTTCTATTGGTTTAGCAGGAAGTACAGTAGGTGGTGCTCTAACTGGAGTTTACCATCAAGCACTTCTGGAAAAACAACAACAATACACTGTAAAAAATAACGCCTTACAAGCGCTGGAGAATGTCGCTGCTACGGCAATAGCCATTAAGAATCAATATACACCTTTGATCACTACTGGAAACAAGGCAATAGAAATAGTCCGTGGTCTTTTTACAGGATGGCAGACTATTACGGATAATTTTAACGGCTTAGTAACCCAAGTTAGCGAGATAAAACACAACACCGATGATACCGATAAGCTTCAAGAAACCTTAGATAATACAAATTCAATCATTAAAGAAATTATTGCATGTATTGCGCAACATAAAGAATCTGGTTACATACAAACAAGAATCGACTTGCCTACAGAAAATGTACTATTGCCCTACGTTGCACGTCGTCTTGGCCATTCCAAGCTAATTACTTTGCCAACATCCTTGTATGCGGCTTATGTCCGTAGGATGCATCGCTAGTCACATCATGAAAAAAGTTACTTAAAAAAGGATAAACAATATGAATACAACTGTGAATCACCGCATAAGTGAATCTGATCAAAATAGGACATTAGAGAATCTACCCGATGTAGATAAATCGCTAGAAAAGCTTTATAAAACTACCAAACGATTACAATCGCATTGTATTACAATTAATACACAGCCGGATATCAGTTGGGCAAGCTTTATGGCTGTTTATCGGTGTAGCCTTGATGCGCCCACTGATGCCAATATAGAAAAACTATTATCAGAAAAAAATCAGCAGCTGCAATTACGTGAGTATACGGCGGAATATTTAGATACACTTAGTCCAAATATAAGCAGGATTTTTGATGAAATAGAAGATTTTTCTGAATCATTCAATGCCTATTACGAAGATTTCTATCGAGGGATTATAGAGAAAATAACAGGTAGTCCGGATGCAGATTATAAAGTAGTTATTGGTGAGCTGTTAGGAGAAATAAAGGATAATCAACAAAAAAATAAAGACCGAGATACCCTGCTAAATGTTTTTACAAAAAAACTTGAGATCACTTATCAACTTTTGGTTTTACTGAAAACCCATGCAGAAATTTTCTTTGAGGAAAAAAGAGAAGAAATAAAATGTATAGAAACGGAGTTAAGCAATTTAGAAGCGACACTCGATAAAGAAATATCCAAGATTCTCGATGATGCTTACACTGATAAATCAGAAATAGTGTTTCCTGTCATCAGTAATACAACGAAACTAAAAGATTTGTTACTGGATAACAATACGGATGAGAATCAAGATACACAGATAGAGAAAAAGAAAGATAAATTAAAAGAAAAAATAAAAGACTTGGAGGTACAATTAAATAATTACGATAGCGATTATGCGAATTTAGCTACCATTTTAAAAGCCTGTGCTAGATTTCGAAGCGGTATATTTAGTGTCATAAAAGATCTTAGGGAATGTAATCGAACCTGGAATGATTTAGCGATATGTTTGCAGCACATAGAAAACTACATTGATATTGCCAGGAGAGATGAGATTAATAATAAGTTATTACCTTATTTAAATGTGATAAATGAAAATTTTGTGGAGATAAAAAATACTATAGTTAAAATTAAAAAAATTCTGCCAATGCAGATAGAGATTGGAATAGAAAATGATTGCGGTGAGTTTATTCCTAATGAAACGGTAAAAATAAATAAAAGCCGCCTTCTTAATTTGTATACGAAGAAAACATATTTACTATAATTTTTAAACGCCATGTCTGTGAATGGTTCTATACTGCTCGCTATATATTTTAAAAATCCCGTCTCTTCATTGGCGAGCGGTATAGAAAAAAATAGAAAAGGGAATAACACTATGTATATTACGATGAACAGGCCGCTAGGAGCATCTTTTGATGTGTTTGCAACGGACGGTCAGTCAGAATTGCTGCCTCAAAAAGTAGTGAATAGTTTAAAAAATCTTACTTGGGAGTCTGTAGTCGTTAAAAACTATTGTCTCGCCGTAAACCAACAAGCTGATTTAATCTTAGAAGATATTCCGGAATTATCTACTGTACAAATCGACTCTCGAATAACGGCTAATCTATGGCTAAATGAGATCAGCATAGCGGTTAACGAAGTTTATACTACAGTTGACTATTTTTGCGGGGCTTAT
>Ga0206823_1147_pt1 | contig 15739 bp, 15 predicted proteins | sample Alteio_BWOrgCont_81_FD_152868 | JGI IMG/M metagenome (GOLD analysis project Ga0206823, IMG submission 152868) | Enriched cells from forest soil in Barre Woods Harvard Forest LTER site, Petersham, Massachusetts, United States -... | ecosystem: Environmental > Terrestrial > Soil > Temperate forest >...
CTTTACGAAAGATGCAATAACCGAAATAAAGCAGCTGGACAAAGAAGGTGAAATAGAAATTATACCTATAAAAGTAGCCGATTTATTAAAACGTGAAAATATAGCTTCTTAAAATTTGATTATGAAAACAATATTTGAATGTCTTGATTATATTTTACAAGCTTTAATTGATAATAAGGGTGAGATTTTCCATTGTTTAAATAACAATGAAACAGAATCCTATAAGCAGTTGTTTGAACCTTTAGATGTTGAAAAAGCAGATTTTATTGAATTATTAGACATTCTACAAAAGAAAGGATACATTACCTACGCTGCATACTCTATGCCTGTTATAGAAAGTAAACCCAAAGAGCGATTTTTATATTCAGAGGATAATGATGTATCTATTAAAATTACTCTTACAGGGAAATTTTTCCGGCAGCAAGAAGGTTTTCAGGACAAAGAAAAGGGAAAAAATCAGGATAAGACAAGGCTTCGTAAACATGATGCACAAATAATCCGTTTAACCTTCATACTTGCTTTTGGGGCAATTATCGCAGCGGTGTATTATTTTATAGAAATTTTAAAGGAGGTATTATAGGAATTAACTACAAAGCATTCCGATAGTGTAAATCTTCCTACAACATTTAAAGTAAATGAAGCCCATCCTAAACCAAAGAGCGATAGCAATAAGATAAGTGAAAATTGGTTTAAATTGAAAGACTTTACAGTTTATACAGAAAAATAGTTACTGTCATGGAAAAATGTAACTACACTGCTATAATAGATTTTAAGCTATAAATTTGCTTAAATTTAGCCATCAGTGAGTTCGGTAATCGTACCATAGGGGTCACAATTTAAGCAACAATATAAATTAAAGCCCTCTAAAACGTAAGTTTTAGAGGGCTTTTGACTTTTGTTAAATCAAAACAAAAAAGTGACATATTTTTCTTGGATATATCATTTAAGATATTTACTTTTATTTTCAGTCTATTACATGAATCTTTAAACTTTTATAAATATGAACTTTAAACTTGTCTCAGCAATTGAAGTATTGGAGCGGACGCCTGTAGTTGTAGATGAAATGTTAAAAAATTTGTCACCCGATTGGGTGATGAACAATGAAGGGCCTGACACATGGAGCCCTTATGATGTGGTAGGGCATTTGATACATGGAGAGAAAACCGACTGGGTTCCTCGCATAGAGATTATTCTCTCGGATATAGGTGATAAAAAATTTGAGCCCTTTGACAGGTTTGCACAGTTTAACGAGAGTAAAGGGAAATCGCTGCAGCAACTACTTGATGAATTTAAGGAGTTAAGAAAGAATGGACTGGAAATAGTAAAATCAAAAGAACTAAAAGAACAGGATTTAGATAAAAAGGGCATACACCCTGAATTCGGTTTGGTAACATTAAGGCAGCTTTTGTCTACCTGGGTGGTGCATGACCTTGGCCATATAGTCCAAATAGCAAGGGTTATGGCAAAGCAATATAAAGCTGAAACAGGGCCATGGCGGGCTTATATATCAATTCTTGGTGATGAATAAAGTAAAAAATTTTAAACTATACTTTCACACTCTCTGCCTTCTTTTTCTTCAATATCAAAGCAGATAAAAGAGCTACCACAAGAGCTACAGGTGCCGGCTCGGTGAACGTAATGGCGGCATGTATAAGAGGATTTTTAACCATTTCTTTATATTGTTGCATCTCTTTTGTAATCTGGTCAATTTCTGCTTGCGATTTATTTAGCTGTTTCGCATGTTCAATAGCGTAGGCAGCATATTTGTCGGGGAAGTCGGGCATTATTTGGTAATAAATAATAAGCCATGATACAACGTAAAATGCACACGTTATAAGTGCAATAAGCCCCCCGACTTTAAAGGCTTTTAAAAAAGTAATTGTTCCACCGTTTACTTTCTCGCGATAGGAGCGAATGCCAAAGAACACCATAAGAAAGGAAAGGAGCATGGTAGTATAACCTATGTATACTCCATTGTCGAATCCAATCTTGTTAACAAAGGGCAGGGTGGCAAACATCAGGACTGTGATAATAAGCCCCGAAATGATTCCGAATTTGATTACTGTGTTTTTCATGTTGAATGTTTAAAAGGTTATGATTTATTTTTCGGCAAAACTATATTCAGCTATAGCGTTTATCGTCATACTTTCGGGTGATTTTGCTTGTCCAGGGGTTAAAATCATACTAAAGTTTATATAAATCAGGGCAGCAACCCCATTTCTTTTGCCCGCTGGATAGCCTGCATCCGGCGATTGACATTTAACTTTTCGAAAATACGGGAGGTATGCGTCTTAATCGTATTTTCTGAAACAGATAGCGTATCCGCTATTTCTTTATTGCTAAGGCCCTTCGCAACCTGTTCCAATATTTCATATTCGCGCTTGCTCATGCCTACTGATTTCAGGTTTTCCTCGTTCAATATAAAAGGAACATCCTCCTTCACTTTTATTTCTTTCACAACTATTACTTCTTTCTTTTTTGCCAACTTGCTGCCAAACCAAATGCCCAGCACTACAAAAATCAGGGCAACGGCGCCACCATATAGCTCCAGTTTGTTATCAATTATTAGAAAACGGTATTCGACTAAGCGCAAAACTAGGATAAGCAGCCCGCAACAAATACCATATATGAGAATGTCTTTTTTCACCTCGTATTTTGTATGGCAAAGGTAATAGCATATTTAAATATGATAATTTTGTTTGAAAAACTATTACTATGAATTTACCGGGACAATTAGCTCAGCATTTAAGAGATGTTCATTTTGGAGGCAACTGGACTTCCGTGAATATTAAAGAGACTTTGAAAGATGTAACATGGCAACAGGCTACCACCCAAGTATATTCTTGTAATACTATTGCAACGCTGGTGTATCATATGAATTATTATATAAGTGCAGTATTGAAAGTTTTACAGGGAGAGTCACTTATCGCCAAAGATGCAGATAGCTTTACACATCCACCCATTCAAACCCGGGAAGATTGGGAACAATTAATAAATAAAACCTGGGCAGATGCTGAAACATTTGCCGGCTTAATTGAACAGTTACCTGAAAAGAAGCTTTGGGAAGACTTCACCGACAAAAAATATGGAAGCTATTATAGAAATATCCAAGGGGTTATTGAACATCTTCATTATCACCTGGGGCAGATTGTGATTATAAAAAAGGTACTTGTGCAGGTAGATAATACTGAAAATTGAAAAGTTTCAAATTTCCAAAGACCAGTATTAGGAATTTAACAAAAAATTCACATCTATCTGAAAGCATTATTTAACAGGCTTTTCCGGGCATATTAAAATTTGCGTTACAGATAAATTTTAGGATTGATAAATCCAAGTGCGCATTATTGCCGTAAATCGCTATATGCAAAATTAACCTTAAAATTTTTAAAACATGAAAGCACTTAAAAAATTATCTATCAGTTTGCTTGCAGTTGCTGCATTAACTATAGGCAAAGCAGGCGCACAAGACAAAACCGTTATGGTGGGTGGAGCAGAAATGTATCCGTCTAAAAACATTGTACAAAATGCCATGAACTCCCAGGACCATACCACGCTGGTGGCAGCCGTAAAGGCAGCAGGTTTGGTGCAAACATTGGAAGGTGCAGGCCCATTTACTGTATTTGCTCCTACCAATGAAGCATTTTCAAAATTGCCTGCCGGAACGGTGGACAATTTATTAAAGCCCGAAAACAAAATGATGTTGACTTCTGTTCTTACTTATCATGTTGTATCCGGTAAAATGGATTCAAAAATGTTGATGGATAAGATTAACGCAGGCAACGGAAAAGCTACTTTAGCTACGGTGCAAGGGGGAATGTTGACCTTTACTATGAAAGGTAAAAAACTTGTGGTAACCGACGAAAAAGGCAATATGGCAATGGTTACTATTAAAGACGTGTATCAATCCAATGGAGTTATTCATGTGATTGATACCGTGCTGATGCCGAAAGCCTAAGGAGTTGTTGGGGTGTAGTTAGTGAAAAGGGTTCAGAAATTCTGAACCCTTTTTTAGTTTATTACTGTTTGCTCTGTCCTCCACTTTGAGATTGTTGTGGCTTAGCCTGTTTTGCCTTTTGTGGTTTAGGCTGCCGTGGCTGACGAGATTGTTGTGGCTGTTGTTTCGCAGGTTGCTGAAAACGCTGTTGGTTCTGTGCCGGGTTAGCTTGTTGTTGCTGGGCAGGTTGCTGTTGTTGTGCCCGCTGCGGCTCCTGAAACTGTGAGTGCTGAGCTTGCACAGGTTGTTGTTGGGCGGGTTGGCGTTGTGGTTGCTGCTGTGCCGGAACTTGTCCCCTGTTTTGTTCCTGTGGTGTGTTATTAGCGTGTTGAACATTTTCAGGGTTATAGGGAACTGTACGGGCTTGATTAGTTTGCGTAAGAACCTGGCGCTGGGCAACCGGTTGCACTTCATTTGGCTGAAATACTTTTGGCGGTGCAGGCTTCGCTACATTATTGGCAGGCTGCTGAACAGAAGGGCGGAACATACGCACTTCATTCCCTGAAACGCCTCCTCTTTCCGGAGAGTTAACGGAGACCATATTTACCTGTTGAACAGGTGTCCCGGTGGCTCTTTCCACTTCATCCCTGGGAGGCCCTGCATAATAGGTGTTGTTGCTACCATAGGTGTTGCTAACAACGCTAGAGCGTGTAAAATAAGTAGCAGAAGTATTGCGAGGCATATAATAGGTAGATACAGAAGGACTATTAATATACTGTGCCTGCACAAACACATATCTTTCGGGGGGGCAGCTATAGGCTGCATATCCAACAGTTGCATACGAAGGCCCTAAAGGAGCCCAGCCGTAATAGCCGGGTGTGCTTCTCCAGCTTACCCATGCAGGCGACCATTGGTACCCGGGTATCCAATACCAGCCCATCATGGCATCATAGTCCCAGGTTCCATAATGGAAGGGGGCCCATCCCCAGCTATAATCCGAAGCCCATGTCCAGCCATAATTAGTAAGAACCCAGTGCCCTCCTGTGGCATAGGGTTCAAAGCCTGTGCCTGCTGCAGGAACCCACACATAGCCATATTCAGGGTTGCTTACCCATTGCCCATAAGGGCTTAATTCACTATAAAAAGTTTGGTAACTAACAGGAGCTTGTTCACCGTAGGCAGGTGGAGGAGGAGTTTCTGCATAGGTTTGCGGAGGCGGAGGTGGGGGAGTATTTTCTACATAAGCCGGGGTGTAACAGGACTGGGCAATTAAAGTTATGCTAACTGCAAAAGCAAATGATTTCAGGAGATGCATTTTCATTGGTTTAGTTTATGGGTTAAAAGTATGGAAAATTGATGAAATATAAATGAAGAACCAATAGCTAAAATAGATTCTTATTTAAATAAGTGCTATATTATTTCCTACCTTTGCTGTATGGATTACATTGTTCAAAATTTGCCGGAAGAAAGCCGTTTTGAAACAACGGTTGAGGGTAAAACTGCTTACCTCGATTATCACTTATCGGATGGGGTGATTATTTTACTCTATGCCTATACGCCTGTGGAGCTAAGAGGGAAAGGTATTGCGGGGGGAGTAGTGAAATTCGCACTTGATTATTCCCGTGCCAACAAACTGAAAGTAATTCCCCAATGCCCATATACACACTACTATATTCAAAGGCACCCCGAGTACCAGGATTTGATGGTGGGGTAGGGGTTATGTAGTTGTGGAGATTCTGATTCGACGCATTATCAGGTATACCGAGATGCTGATAATGGATGCAAAAAAGCACCAAACTGATACGGTATAATGTTGAAAAAACAGAAGCGTAATAAGGCAGGAAATTAAAATGGCCATTCCTACAACCCACATTCTTTTAATGCTTGTGAAGAAGGGTGCAATAATGGTTGCTGCCACATAAAACGCCGGTTCAATATATTTGAAGGTGTCAGGGTGGTCAATATGGTAATAAATGTGATGTCCTATTACTTCCGAGTGAGTCGGGTAATTCAACAAGCAATAAAACTGGTATAGCGCTTCGGTTATTCCAATGGCAACAAATACCCTTTGTATTTTTCTTCGCTCTCCTTTGTTTTCCACCACTACCATAGCAATAGGTATCCACAAGGGCCAGACTATCTGCGCAAAGATGAGGAAGCCATACGTTGCATACAAATTCATGGCAGCATGAAACGGAGCAGCAAACGACAACCACACCAAGCCTTCATTAAACTGTTGCATTGAAAAAAATAAGGGTATGCAAGCAAAAACAATTTGTGTCTTATGTCTTACTTGCTTTATAGATGCAACACCTATTCCAGCAAGTACTACACTTGCTCCAAAACTGGCAGTAGCTGAAAAACACATAGGCTTTTACGTTTAATAAGAATTAGATATGGCGCAAGGTACACTTAAAAAGGAGTATCGTTCGTAATGGATAGTCAGGTGAACTAATCCAGCTCCAGCGGAGCAACCTGTTTGTAGCCCCAAACCAAACAACCCTACAACAAACTCCGTTAGGAGTTGACCTGTCGAACAGACCACTCCTATGGAGTTCTAAATTCTTTTGCTTTTTATTTCTACAAACAGTAGGCTCCTAACGGAGCCCAATTTATTACCCCGCCCTAAAGGACGGGGCTACTAAGATTGAAGCCTTACAGGCTTTGTAGAACAGAATAATATGATGTGCCATTTTGACACATTTTATTATTCATATATTAATCATACTTATTTTTGTTTTCTAATTAATACTTTCTTTACAATGAGTAGGATCAAAGTTAATTGTGAAAAAATTAAGACACTCAGGCTTGAGCAAGGTGTGCGGCAAAAGGAGTTATCTTCTATATTATGTGTAGAATCTTCTACATATAGTAAGTATGAAAACGGAAAACTGGACTTTACCGTAATACAACTTCAACAGATTGCCAATTATTTTAGAGTGGGGATTGACGACCTTATTATAAACGAAGAGATGAAAGAAGAAATCTATGACTTTGAAAAGAGGTTATGCGACAATAGAGAAAGGCAATTTTTAAAAAGGGTTATCGAAGCTCTTATAAGAGAAGCTGTTCGTATCTTGATAAGTCAGATAAAAATATATGTGATGGCAAACACTGGCGGCACAGTAAATGGGGCTAGGGCTGAATTTCCTGAAGGCGTTTTCCCCGCTTAAGGGTATGTTATGAAGGATCGACAAAAACTTTTATGGCACGAACAACAAATTGTTTGGCACAAACAAATGACCATTTGGCATAATCAAATGGCTACCTGGTATGAGTAATCTGTTAAGGCAAACCATATAATGATGTCAGCTAAAAACTTTTCTCAATCTATAAATAACGAAAGCGAACAAGCAATAACTAATAGAAGGGAAAGAATTACCCTACTTGAGCAAATGAAAAACACTCAATTACAAATGATCAAGTGGCATCAAAAAATGATGGATTTTCATAATGGAGCACTTTATTAATCCTGCTCCATCGGAGCAACCTGTTTGTAGCCCAAACCAAACAGCCCCACAACAAACTCCGTTAGGAGTGACCTGCCGAACAGACCACTCCTATGGAGTTCTAAATCCTTTTCGCTTTTTATTTCTACAAACAGTAGGCTCCTAACGGAGCCCAATTTATTACCCCGCCCTAAAGGACGGGGCTATTAGGATTGAAGCTCCATCGGAGCAGCCCTGTTTGTAGCCCCAAACCGAACAACCCCACAACAAACTCCGTTAGGAGTGACCTCCCAAACAGACCACTCCTATGGAGTTCTAAATTCTTTTGCTTTTTATTTCTACAAACAGTAGGCTCCTAATGGAGCCCAATTATTTACTCGTTCGCCGGAGCCTCAGGAGTTTCCGTTGCACTGTTTTCAGCACCTTCTTCATCATTATTTGCCAGTCCCACTTCGGGCTCTTCGACTACAGCTTCTGCATCAATTTGGGTTACGGCAGCAATGGTATCTTCCCCTTTCAGGTTAATAAGTTTAACACCTTGTGTTACCCTTCCTGTAATACGGAGGTCAGATACCGCAAGACGTATAGCAATACCGGATCGGTTAATAATCATGAGTTGGTCTTTGTCGGTAACATTCTTAATGGCAATCAGGCTGCCTGTTTTATCCGTTACGTTAAGGGCTTTCACACCTTTTCCGCCGCGGTTGGTAATGCGGTAATCTTCCACATCGGTACGTTTGCCATAGCCATGTTCCGATACTACCAGCACGGTTGAAGTTACATCCGGTATACAAATCATGCCTATTACTTCGTCATTCTTTTCGTCTTCAATCCTTATACCTCTTACGCCCGACGCATTCCTGCCCATAGGGCGTACTTTCGATTCATTGAAGCGTATAGCCCTGCCGGATTTCAATGCCATTATCATTTCATCTTTTCCCGATGTGATACGTGCTTCCAGCAGTTCATCACCCTCGCGGATAGTTACGGCATTAATGCCGTTAGCCCTCGGCCTGGAATATGCCTCCAACGAGGTTTTCTTAATGACACCTTTCCTGGTGCAAAGGATGATATAGTTATTATTGATGTATTCTACATCTGATAAATTCTTGACGTTAATATATGCTACAATTTTATCGCCGGAAGCCAGGCTGAGCAGGTTTTGTACAGCTCTTCCCTTTGTAGTCTTTGCACCTTCAGGTACTTCATAAGCCCTCATCCAATAGCACTTGCCTTGCAAAGTGAAGAACAGCAAATAGTTATGGTTAGTAGCGGTAAATATATGTTCCAAAAAGTCCTCTTCGCGCGCTTCGGCAGCCTTAGAGCCACGTCCGCCACGGGTTTGCACCCTATATTCGGACAGAGGGGTACGCTTTATATATCCTAGATGCGAAATGGTAATTATCACATCTTCGTCGGCAATAACGTCTTCCATACGGAAATCAGCACCCGCATGGATGATGTCAGTCTTTCTGTCATCACCATATTTTTCCCTTATTTCTAAAAGTTCCGTTTTAATAATAGTCATGCGCTTGCCTTCATCTGCCAGTATAGATTTATATCCCTCAATACGTTTCATTAATTCCTCATATTCCGCAATAATCTTGTCCATTTCCAGCCCGGTGAGTGTACGCAGGCGCATATCCAATATAGCTTTCGACTGTATTTCGGAAAGGTTGAAGCTGCTCATTAATTCTTTTTGGGCAGCATCCGGGGTTTGCGATTCGCGGATGATTTTAATAACCGCATCGAGGTTATTAAGGGCAATGATCAATCCTGTGAGAATATGGGCACGCTTTTCGGCTTCTCTTAATTCATATTGGGTACGGCGAACTACTACTTCGTGGCGGTGCTCTATAAAGTAGGCAAGCATTTCCCTAAGGTTCAGAGTGCGGGGCCTTCCTTTCACCAGTGCTACATTGTTCACGTTGAAGGCACTTTGCAGTTCAGTTTGCCGGTACAGGTTATTGATTATTATACTTGGAATGGCATCCTTTTTCAGTTCAATTACGATGCGCATCCCGTCCCTGTCCGATTCATCCCTTACATCCGAAATGTCCTCTATTTTCTTATCGTTCACCAGGTCGGCAATCTTGCGGATAAGCTCCGACTTATTGAGCATGTAGGGTATTTCGGTAATTACTATCTGCTCCCTTTGACCAATGGTTTCTTCCATATGCCTGCATCGTACCACAATGCGTCCGCGCCCTGTTTCAAAGGCGTCCTTAACCCCATCCAAGCCATAAATTGTGCCACCTGTCGGGAAATCAGGAGCTTTTACATACTGCATTAATTCCTCCGTGCTGAACTCCAGCTTATCAATATTTTTAATCGTAAGCTTAGGGCTGGAGGCGAGGTATTTATCTATGAATGCGAGAGCGGCATTTATAATTTCGGTAAGATTGTGGGGAGCTATATTGGTTGCCATACCTACTGCTATACCTGATGCCCCGTTAAGAAGCAGGTTCGGTATGCGGGTAGGCAGAACGGTGGGTTCCTTTTCAGAGCCATCGTAATTGGGAACAAAATCAACCGTTTCCTTATCGATATCGGCAATCATTTCCTCGGCCACCTTACGCAAGCGGGCCTCCGTGTAACGCATAGCTGCCGGGCTGTCGCCATCAATAGAACCAAAGTTACCCTGCCCATCGACCAAAGGATATCGCAATGACCAGTCCTGTGCCATACGCACCATAGTATCGTATATAGAAGCATCGCCATGTGGGTGGTATTTACCCATTACGTCACCCACTATTTTGGAACTCTTTTTATATGCCCTGTTTGAGAGGACACCCAACTCATACATACCAAATAACACTCTTCTATGTACAGGCTTGAGGCCGTCGCGTACATCTGGAAGGGCACGTGATACGATTACCGACATTGAATAGTCAATGTAGGCCGTCTTCATCTGTTCTTCAATATTGATTGGTATAATTGTCTCTCCTGTTGCCATAACGCTCTTTGTTTACGAATTAAAATAAAATACTATGCTGTACGTTTTAAGGTTTAGCGCGCCGAAATTAATTAAATTCGGGTAGCAAGCTAACAAATAATTATTCTTGAATTATTAACATTTTTTAGTTCAAAATTCCAACCATTACCATCTACCGAACGTATATATGAATAGTTTACCTTTGAACCGTTACCTAAAACATGAACCAACCATAAAGAATATGGAAGCCAAATTTTCACCAAGAGTTAAAGACGTTATTTCCTACAGCCGGGAAGAAGCACTGCGGCTGGGGCACGACTATATAGGTACCGAGCACCTGCTGCTGGGTATTATTCGTGAAGGAGAAGGCGTGGCTGTTCAACTTCTCAAGAAATTGGGAGTTGATACGGGCGACCTTCGTAAAACCGTGGAGAACTATGCTCCGCCAACCAACAAAAAAATTAATCATCTCGCTAATATCCCACTTGTAAAACAAGCCGAAAAAGCCCTGAAAATTACTTACCTTGAAGCAAAATACTTTAAGAGCCTTGTAATTGGAACAGAGCACCTGCTGCTTGCCATCCTGAAAGATGAAGATAGCGTGGCAGCTAAGGCCCTCAATGTTTTCAACGTGAGCTATGAAACCTTCCGCCAGGAATTGGAGACCTATAAAATCAGCCCCAAGGCCGATATGCCTAATACTCCGGCTGACGATGACGACGACGATGACGACAGTTCAATAGGAGGGGGGGGCGTCCCGGGAGGAGGCAAACGAGCTTCTTCCGAATCCAAATCCAAAACTCCCGTACTCGATAATTTTGGAAGAGATTTAACCCGCATGGCAGAAGATGGCAAGCTGGACCCTATTGTAGGAAGAGAGAAAGAAATTGAGCGCGTATCGCAAATATTGAGCCGCCGGAAGAAAAACAACCCTATCCTTATCGGGGAACCGGGTGTAGGGAAATCAGCGATTGCAGAAGGATTAGCCATTCGCATTGTACAAAAGAAAGTATCGAGGCTGCTGTTCAACAAACGGGTAGTAACCCTTGATTTGGCTGCACTTGTAGCCGGAACCAAGTACCGCGGACAATTTGAGGAACGTATTAAAGCCGTATTGAGTGAGTTGGAAAAAACTCCCGATATTATACTGTTTATAGATGAAATTCATACCTTGATTGGTGCCGGTGGTGCTTCGGGTTCACTGGATGCTTCCAATATGTTTAAACCTGCTTTGGCTCGAGGAGAAATACAGTGCATTGGAGCGACTACGCTGGATGAATATCGCCAGTATATTGAAAAAGATGGTGCTTTAGAAAGAAGGTTCCAAAAGGTATTGGTAGAGCCTACCACTCCTGATGAGACCGTTCAGATACTGAATAACATTAAGTCAAAATATGAAGAGCACCACTATGTTACCTATACCGACGATGCTATCAAGGCATGTGTATATCTTACCAACCGCTATATCAATGACCGCCACTTGCCGGACAAGGCAATTGATGCGTTGGATGAGGCAGGGGCAAGGGTGCATATTACCAATATAACCGTACCCCAACAGGTGATTGACCTCGAAAAGAAAATGGAGGTGCTGAAAGAGGAAAAAAATAAAGCAGTACATAACCAGAAATATGAGGAAGCTGCAAGACTAAGGGATAATGAAAGGGTGCTGAATGAGCAACTGGAAGCTGCCAAGACAGCTTGGGAAGAAGAAACCAAAACGCACCGCGAAATAGTAACTGAAGCCAACGTTGCAGAAGTGGTAGCTATGATGACGGGCGTTCCTACCCAGCGTATAGCTGAACATGAAAGCGCCCGCCTCTCCAAAATGTATGAAGAACTGAAAGGCAAAGTAGTAGGCCAGGACGATGCAGTTAAGAAAGTAGTTCGTGCCATACAGCGTAACCGTGCCGGGCTGAAAGACCCGAATAAGCCGATAGGGTCCTTTATTTTCTTAGGTCCTACGGGTGTGGGTAAAACCCAGCTTGCAAAGGTTATTTCACAATATCTTTTCGATAAAGATGATGCTCTCATTCGCATAGATATGAGTGAGTACATGGAGAAGTTTGCAGTTTCACGCTTAGTGGGAGCTCCTCCCGGATATGTGGGTTATGAAGAAGGCGGCCAGCTTACTGAAAAAGTTCGTAACCATCCTTATTCAGTGATATTGCTTGATGAAATTGAAAAAGCTCACCCGGATGTATTCAACCTGCTTTTACAAGTGCTGGATGACGGGTTGCTTACCGACAGCCTTGGCAGAAAGGTAGATTTTAAGAATGCCATCATCATCATGACTTCGAATATTGGCTCTCGTCAATTAAAGGATTTTGGCCGCGGAGTAGGCTTCAATACTACTGCAAAACAGGAAAGTGCCGGGGATATTGACAAAGGAGTGATTGAAAGTGCCTTGCGTAAAACTTTTGCACCGGAATTTTTAAACAGGGTAGACGATGTGATTATCTTCAGCTCTCTTACCAAAGAAAGCATGCACGATATTATCGACATTGAACTCGAAAGTCTGTATAAACGCATTGAAAGAATCGGGTACACTATAAAGATAAGCAAAGAAGCTAAAGACTTTATTGTTACGAAAGGCTTTGATCCGCAATTTGGTGCCCGTCCGCTAAAGAGGGCTATCCAGAAATACCTGGAAGACCCACTTGCTGAGGAAATCATTAAGTCGGGTGTTTCGGAAGGCGATGCTGTAAATGTTGACTTTGATAAAACCAAAGACGATATCCGTATAAAAGTTACTAAGGCAAAAGCCAAGAAGAACAAGAACGAAGAAGAAGCGAAACAATAATTAGTAAGTAACAATTAGTAATTAATAATTAAAGGCAGGTTGAGAAATTGACCTGCTTTTTTATTTACTACTGGCCAACTTTACAATATCGGGAACCTCCAAAATCTGTTTATCGTAGCTGAGAGTAACAGTATGTATCATAGCAATGCCTACTTCTTTTAGTGTACAAACAAATTTAGGGAAAAGGGCGCGCAGGGCGGGATACATCCACTTTATGTAATTATAGGCTTTCAATGTATTCTTTAATCCCTTAGTTGGTTGCATATAGCCGGGCCGGAACATATAGGCTTTTTTAAAAGGCAACTTCATTAAGTCATCTTCTGTTTTTCCTTTCACTTTTGCCCACATACTTTTCCCCTTGCTATTCGTATTTGCCCCGGAAACATAAGTGAAGACCATACCCTGGTTTTGCCCTGCAAGGGTCTGCGCTACATGCATGGTAAGCTCATGAGTCAGGCGGTGGTATTCCGCTTCTTTCATTCCGACGGAAGAAACACCTACGCAGAAAAAGCAGGCATTATAATTTACGAGGTATTCACGAATAGGGGAGAGGTCAAAAAAATTAGTGTGAATAATCTCTTTCAATTTGGGATGAGTAACTCCACATGGCTTCCTGTTTATTACTAATACATGCTCCACATCCGGATGCAAAAGGCATTCATGGAGAACCCCTTCACCCACCATCCCTGTGCTGCCTGTAACTATTGCCCGGACTTTCATATTTAAAGTTTTCTATTTTACACTGTCGCTATCGGCACTAAAGCGAAACCCAAGGCGCTTGCCCGTTTGTAGCTGCATGCGGTTGGTCTCTTCTTCCATGGCAGAAACACTCACTTCCTTAATATTATCAAAGGGCGGTACAAACAGGTTGAAAGCAAGGGTGTAAATAATAGCCGAATTAATTATTTCTGTCAGGGCTTTTTTATCGAGCACCGATTGGGCAAAATCGTTGTACAGAAATCCAAGCTGGCGCTTGCCTTCTACAAAATAGTGCATTTCATGGTTTACAAAAATGCGGGCAATAAGGTAGCCTGAATCGTTCGTGCGGTTATAGGTGAATGAATCGGAGAGAAAATTATAGATGCTTAGAATGCCGCAATACGCATTAGCCTCGTTATTTTTTACGTATGAACTTTGCCAAACCGGGTGGCTTTGGTCGAAGATAAAAACGTTGGTTTGCAAATAAAATACCAGCAAATCTTCGGCTACGGTCAGCGTTGCTTCAAACTCACTTTTCTCTTTATAGGAGATATTTATTCTTTTATCGAACGAAGCTGTTTTTTGTGCGAGACTTTTAGAAATCTCCAACAAGGTTTCTTTCGTCATGATGAGCGTATCGGCCATGTTTTTACGCACGTCCAACTGAAGGCTGGTCTTTTCTTTGAGCAGCTTCAAGATAATCTCCTCCGGTGTAAGCTTTACATCCATAGATTTTAGAAAAAATTAGTATGCTTTAGCAAAGATAACTCTTTGTTGGGAGGGTTTACCTGAATAAATACACGTACCCTCTTCTTTAGCATTATTTAATGGAATGCAGCGGATGGTAGCCTTAGTTTCCTCCTTTATTTTTTCTTCCGTTTCGGATGTGCCATCCCAGTGCGCTGAAATAAAACCACCTTTTTTATCAAGTATTTCTTTAAAGTCGGCATATGTATCCACAGAAATGGTACTATCGGTGCGGAACTTTAATGCTTTATCGTAAAGGTTTTGCTGCACTTCCTCCAACAGGTTTTTTACATAGGCCGTAATCCCTTCGATGGGAACAAATTGTTTCTGTTTTGTATCGCGGCGATATACTTCTACCGTTCCTTTTTCGAGGTCCTTAGGGCCAATAGCAAGGCGAACCGGTACGCCCTTTAATTCATATTCGGCAAATTTCCAGCCCGGGCTGTGATTATCGTCATCTGCATAAAGTGTCCGGATGCCTTCTGCAATAAATTCCTGTTTCATTTTTAATACCACTTCATTTATCTTATTGCGTTGCTCATCGTCTCTGTAAATTGGTATAATAACAACCTGGTTAGGGGCAAGCATAGGAGGCAATACCAACCCGTCATCATCGGAATGAGTCATGATCAAAGCTCCCACAAGCCTTGTAGACACCCCCCATGAAGTTGCCCACACAAATTCTGATTTCCCTTCTTTGTTCAGGTATTTTACATCGAATGCTTTGGCAAAATTTTGCCCCAGGAAGTGTGAGGTGCCTGCCTGTAATGCTTTACCATCCTGCATTAATGCCTCAATACAATACGTATCTACTGCCCCTGCAAAGCGTTCATTGGCTGTTTTTATGCCTTTAATAACCGGAACAGACATCCATTTTTCAGCAAATTCGGTATAAATATTTAAAATGAGTAATGTTTCCTTCACCGCTTCTTCCATTGTGGAATGTGCAGTATGGCCCTCCTGCCAAAGAAATTCGGTAGTGCGAAGAAACAGCCGGGTACGCATTTCCCATCTTACCACATTCGCCCACTGATTTACCAATATCGGCAGGTCCCGGTACGATTGTACCCAGCCTTTGTAGGTATTCCAAATAATAGTTTCTGATGTAGGGCGAATTATCAATTCTTCTTCCAGTTTTGCGGTATCATCTACTACTATTCCTTCCGGGGAGTTTT
>Ga0206823_1148_pt1 | contig 15596 bp, 15 predicted proteins | sample Alteio_BWOrgCont_81_FD_152868 | JGI IMG/M metagenome (GOLD analysis project Ga0206823, IMG submission 152868) | Enriched cells from forest soil in Barre Woods Harvard Forest LTER site, Petersham, Massachusetts, United States -... | ecosystem: Environmental > Terrestrial > Soil > Temperate forest >...
GCGAAGCGCACATAGGCCACCTGGTCGAGATTGGCGAGGGCGCGCATTACCGCTTCGCCGATGGCTGAGGATTTTATTTCATTTTCGCCGATGGATTCCAGCTCGCGCACGATGTTATTCATCACCATTTCCACCTGCTCGGCCGAAACCGGGCGCTTCTGCACGGCGAGATTTATGGAGCGCGCCAGCTTATCCCTATCAAAAGCCCGGCGCTCGCCGCTTTTTTTGAGAACGGTAAGTTCACGTATTTGCACACGCTCAAATGTCGTAAACCGCGAATCGCAGGACGGGCAAAACCGGCGGCGGCGGATAGATTGTCCATCCTCCGAAGGCCTGGAATCTTTTACCTGAGTATCCTCATTGCCGCAGAATGGGCAGCGCATAAATCTTCATCTCCAAAAAGCACTCATATTTTATCTAGAATAGAATTACCACTATATATGGACATTATACCCAGAGATCCACAATATATTGAGCCATTCCAGCAACAGTTATGTTGCGAAATAGAATGCCGCCAGCTATCTCCGGCCGCTTAAAACTATTAGTTATTGCATGAAGGAAAGCAAAGTATTTGAGCCTTATGCGGCATTTTGCCTTCGTTCAACTACGGAGTGATATCAGTTTTCTAGCACCTACTATTAACCCCGCCGTAGCGTAAAAGCACCTATGTTCGGTATAAATATAACCTATGTCCCAAGTATGGACCGTTATTCAATTGGTCGGGGCGGAGAGATTCGAACTCCCGACCCTCTGGTCCCAAACCAGATGCGCTACCAGGCTGCGCTACGCCCCGACTATTTAAGGAAGGGTGGGATTAAGCCTTATTCCGGGGGAATGTTCAAGTGTAAAGTTAAGTAAGGAAAGAGAATTCCCTGCTTAGCCCCCTATTTTTTCGGCAATTTTAAGGTTTCCGGCCCCCGCAGTTTTCCTTGCCCGCAAATAATCTTCAGCCTGGAAAACTAATTCTTCGATGATTTCCTTGACGCTTTGCTCTTTCGTCACCATTCCCACGCTTTGCCCGGCCATCAGGCTGCCATTTTCGATATCCCCCTCCACTACCGCGCGGCGCAATGCACCGGCCCAGAAATGTTCTATTTGCAGCTGCGCTGCTTGTTTATCCAGCTTCCCGGCGCGGTAATCCTCAATGGTTTTGCGCTGTAATAATATGAATTCGGTTGAGGCGCGGTTAGCGAGTGCGCGCACCGGGATTACCGGAAATTCCGGGTCAATTTGCACTGAAGGAACGGCATCGCGCGCCGAGGCTTTCAGGAATGCGCGCTTGAAACTTGGATGAGCGATTGATTCATTGGCGCAAACAAACCGGGTGCCGAGCTGACAACCGGAAGCACCCATTTCCAGGTAAGACACCATCGCCTCGCCGCGCCCGATGCCTCCGGCAACAAAAACCGGTATTTCCGGCATTTCGCGTGTCATTTCCGGTAATATTTCCTGGGCGAGGACGGAAGTTGAAACCGGGCCGATATGCCCGCCCGCTTCCATGCCTTCGATAACCAGCGCATCCGCCCCGGCTTTCACCAGCTTCTTGCCGATTGGATATGATGGCGCAAAACAAATCACCTTGATGCCGGCGTTTTTTATGCGGGAAATAGTAACGGATTTCGGCAATCCCCCCGCCAGAACGATGTGCGAAACTTTATTATCGATGCAAGTGTCAATCAGGCTACCCAGCTCACTATGCATTATTATGAGATTAACGCCGAAAGGGTTCGCGGTTTTTGCGGCAGTCGCGCGGATTTCCTTTTCCAGCAATGCCGGCGGCATCGACCCGCAGGCAAGAACGCCGAAACCCCCGGCATTCGAAATTCCGGAGACTAGATTGGCTTCCGAAACCCACGTCATCGCCCCGCCCATTATGGCATATTCGCTGCCCAAGAATTCAGCTCCGCGTTTCCAGAGATGATTTAATCCGCTGCTCATTACTTGTTTCTGTGATTTTTGAAAGGGTAATCAATAGCTAATCTTAGGGGAATAGTCAAAATATTATAGGTTCCGTAGAAACTTATTTTACTTCTATTTCTAAAGAGTTCAGAGGGAATTAACCTATTATCTACTTCCCATCCAGCCCATAAGCCGTATGCAGGCTCCGTATCGCCAGCTCCATATATTCCTCGGCAATCAATACGCTGATTTTGATTTCGGAGGTGGAGATTACCAGGATGTTGATGTTTTTATCGGCGAGGGTTTGGAACATTTTTTGGGCAAGGCCAGCATGGCTTTTAAGGCCGACTCCCACCACTGAAACCTTGGCCACATTCGGGTCGGTGAGGAGGTTTTTATATTTCAGATGGTCTTTGGCCGCCTTCAAGGAATCCTCCGCCCTTGCCAAATCGGTTTTGGCCACTGTGAAAGTGATATCCGTCGTCCCGTCTTCAGAGACGTTCTGCACTATCATATCGACATTTATTTCCGCCTCGGCCAATGGCCCGAGCACGGCGGCGGCAATGCCCGGCCTATCTGCGACCCCCGTCAGCGTCACCCGCGCATCGCTTTTGCTATAGGCGATTCCGGTTATTAACCTGCGTTCCATAACTTCCTCCTCATCAACTAATAATGTTCCCGGCGCATCGGTGAAACTCGATAACACCTGCACGCGCACTTTATATTTCATGGCCATTTCCACCGAGCGCGTCTGCAAAACTTTAGCGCCGAGCGACGCCATTTCCAGCATTTCCTCATAGGCGATTTTATTTAGTTTCCGCGCCTTGGTGACAATACGCGGGTCAGTGGTGTAAACACCTTCGACATCGGTATAGATATCGCAGCGGTCAGCTTTTAGCGCCGCCGCCAGGGCGACGCCGGAAGTATCCGAGCCGCCGCGCCCGAGCGTTGTCACCCGGCCCGCCGGGGTTACGCCCTGGAAACCGGGAACCACCGGCACTTCGCCGCTCCTCAAGGATTCTTTTATAATATCGGCATTGATATCCTCAATGCGCGCCTTGCTATGCACTTCGTCGGTGCGGATGCCGAGTTGCCAGGCGAGAAACGAGCGCGATTTTATGCCCATTTCCTGTAAGCACAGGGCCAGAAGCCCGACGGTAACCTGCTCGCCAGACGCCACCACCGTATCATATTCAGCCAAAGACTCCGGGGTTTTTAATGAGGAAAGCTCCTTGGTTAAGCCCACCAACTGGTCAGTAACGCCGGACATAGCCGAGAGCACCACAGCCACCTGGTTGCCTTGTGCCAGCTCACGCTGCACACGAAGCGCAACATTCCTGATACGCTCCGGACTCCCCACAGAAGTCCCGCCGAATTTTTGGATGATGAGAGGCATAAGAGGCGGAAAACATAGCAATTAGGGGGAAGGCTGGCAAGATAAAATGTGGTGTCATGCCAAACTTGATTTGGCATCCAGTAATAGATTCGGCGCCGCAAGCGCCTCAGATTGTTCTACTGGATGCCAGCCTGAAGCTGGCATGACAAAACTATATTATTCAGTAAATTCTTTTGATGGGGGTGATTGGATGAAAGGATGGCCGGGCAGGTAGTAGAGAAGAGACGGTTTAAGGGGAATAATGGATAATGAAATCCCCTTAAAACCGTCTCGATACCGGAGCCTGGCCTGGCTTTTAAGGCCTGGCCAGGACTCCGGAAGTTTTTAGCTGGCCGTCGCAGTCTCATCCAGGTGTTCCTGATGAACCGACGTCAGTACCTCCTTGTACCCTTCCTGGGCTTTGAGGAGTTGCTCCCTAGCCTTCTCGACTTGTGCAAGAGCACAAGTCAAGGCGGCCTGAGCCTGAGCAACCTTACCTCGTGCGGCGGCCAACAAAATAATTTTGTCCATGGAAAAATTCTCCGTGTAGGTCCGTCTTCGAAGACCTGTAACCTCCCCGTTGGGATTGTCACAGAACGGCGGAAATGCCGTTGGGGTAAAATCCATCTTCGAAAAGGTACCTAGAACCTCTAACATTAACAGCGCCCGCGCTGTCTATAAACGCCAATTTTATGAATTTTTTGTGACATTCCGGAATTTTTCGAAACTTTCACAAAATTGTAATATTCATCGGCTATAGTGCAGGCTGAGGTTAATGGTGGAGATGCATGTCTGAATATAGCAACGCAACGCGAGAGGCGATAGAACGGCTGAAGGAATTGGTGTCCCGGTCGCCAGACGGCAGGCTCATACTGGGCGGGCTGGAATGGAAAGCTGTGGAAGACGGCTTCTATAGGCCTGATCCGCCCATTACTGATAAGGATACTGCAGATCAGATTTCAGAATTAATTCAAAGTATTTTCTCCGGCGAATATATCTCATTTCTTCCAACAGCCAGTGATGGTCTAGGTTTTTCCAAACAACATTTCGACAATATTATAAATGGCCGATTTGAAGAGCGGGAATTGCTAAAATTCTTGGAACGACTTAAAGGTGATCCATCTCAATCTACTGATTACGGAGCATTCAATGAGGAGCTCATTCGTATCGCCGCTGAAGACGAATCCAGAAAAGTCGGGATTTTAGAGAGAATAATACGCTTCATACTGGGGGTGCAGGCAATAAAAAACGAATTAGAGCTTAAATCGGAAGTTGCGCATGGACTAGAAAGAGAATCGGGGCTTAAGGAGAAAGTTGGTAAACTTGAAACCGCAGTTAGGGAGAGCGAACGTGAAACTCATGATCTTCAGGCAGAAAATGTGAAACTGCGAATGGCAAAATATAATCTTGAAAATAAAGTTGCGGGGCTTGAGAACGAGGGGGCAGCAAGGGAAGAGGAGGCCAAAAGGCTTAGAGCTGAGGCTGAGGATAATAATAAGAAACTTGATATAGGCAAGTTACTAAATAAAGTAAACACAAGAAAGATAGGAGAACTTGAAGAGGAAGTTGAGAGACTCAGAAGGACGCAGCCTAGGACATCAAATAGCGAAGATCCTTCAGCCACTCTTCCGGGGCCAGGAGAAACGACGCCCGATCACCCGGCAGAGCCAGAGTGGAAGTTTGCTTTAAAATTCAAGAAAAATGGCCAGATTACCAGTAAGTTCGAAAAAAGCGCTATAGACGTCCTAAAAACAAAACTAGAAAAAAAATTCAATCATGGTAATTCCTTACAGGAAACTCTTTCCATAGATCTAAGACCTGATGATAAAAAAACCCTAGCCAAAATGAACCCTAAAGATGTTGTTCTCACGAAAAAAGGCACTGCGCTTTTTTTAAGAATAAATATTAAAAATATGCCAGATGAGAAGATAGAATCTCTTAGGGCAGCTTTAGTGGGAAGAGACAGGAAGCGGGATCATGAGGCAGTGGTGGATACTGGAGAATTAACGGGAAAACAATCAGAGATTAGAAACAAAAAAGGCTTAGAGCAAACAAAAATTACGTCACGATCAGGTAACCGCTATCTTTATTTATTCTACTCGACAAAAGACCAGCCCAGCACTGATTTACCTGCAGATTTAGGAAAGGCGATTGCTGATTATAAAGCGCTGATAGAGCCTATGAAAGTTCGTTCTGTGCAGCCTACAGCTAGGGCAGTAGCTTAAATCCACGCCAAAATATCCCCGTAACCCGTTATCTTAATCTCTACCTAGGATTACCAAGCATCCGCTCCCCGGATTCATTCGCTGGAGGGGCGGAATATGGCGTTGGCTGGACCGATGCTGGTGCCGGTTGCTGCATTACTGCCGGTTGCGGCGCAGATTGCGGGGTGACTGCTTGCGGCGCCATGGGTTGCGGGGCCGCAGCTGGTGGTGTGGCGGAACTCGTAATTGCCGGTATGGTGACCGGCAAAGGAGCAAGAGTCAGGTTTACCGGGCTGTCATATTTGTTGTCAGCACCGATTGCCGAATCAATGCCCCAGCCAATAACGCCGCCGAAAATTATATTGCCGAATGTCCATTCATCTATATCGGAATGGTTCAAATATGTGGTGGGCTGATAGCCTTCTTTATTACATTTTATATCTATATCGTATTTGGTTTTTCTTAAATAGAGCTTACCGGGAGTTTGAATGTTGCCAAGCGTTTCGCCATGGCGCAGAAAAGAGCAATTAGCTTCCGGCGGGCTGGTATTGACGTAAACCTCTTGCGATTTACCTTCTATAATGGATGCGCAGCCGCAAATGAATATCAGCGGAATGGTAAAAATAATTCCGGCGGCTTTTTTCATAAATTTCTTAAATGTTAATGCGACGAATTATAGTTCTTAACCATGCCATCTAGCTTGGTTATCAGGCTATCGAAGCCCTCGCGGGAAATTACCGAGCCGAATTCGGAGCGCTGGGTGGTAATCAAGCTCACGCCTTCCACCACTATATCCACGATTTTAAGATTGCCCGGCTTGCCGGTTATGCGGTAATCCACTTTTACCGAGGCCTGGTTCGGGCGCACGATTTCGGTTTGCACAAGATATTCGCCGTCGCCATCCTGCCGTACGCCGGTAACCTGGAATTTCTCGCCGGTATATTGGCGGAATTTCGGCACATAGCTTTCAATCACATATTGCCGGTAAAGGTCTTTATATTTAGCCAGCTGCTCCGGAGTCGCCTGGCGGTAATAACGGCCGAGCACGAAGTGGGACATCCATTCCGTATCGACATTCTGGTTGAAAATACCAATGAGCTTCTTTTCCTTAGCGTCATCGGATTCGCCGGAATTACTGATAATGGCAAGCACCTTGCCACCGAGATCATTCACATATCTCTTCGCATCGTCAGTAGTGGCCGAAGCGGGAAGCGAAACCAGGAATATGGCCGCCGCCATTATTACAGGGAGAAGTTTTGATGAAAAGAACCCGTACATAAATCTATTATAACCCTAAATATTTGAACATGTAACCGGAAACATATATATCGGGAAGAAATTAAAAATAAAGGGAATTATCTGGAAGGGTTTACCAACGCCTTTTCCACATCGGCTCAGGGCCGGTGTCGTTGCCGGCGTTTTTCGCTTCCGGGCCAACGCCGCCGCTGCTATGCACCATCTGCGCGCGGCGCTGCGCATAGCCGCTGCGGTAGAAAGCGTAAGGGTCGAGCGAGACGCTATTTACCGTATCGGTGACATTCAGCGCATCGGTGCGGCCTTGGATTACCCTTGCAGTATCAACTATATAAGGCGCGTAATCATAATCGCTGCCGAAAGCGGTTGGGATATAGGTTACCGGGTCGAAGAAATAATCAGCCACCATCCCGCCGGTATCGCGTAAAGAGGAAGGCCCGATAATCGGCAGCACTATATAAGTTCCCGGGCCGACGCCGTAAGTGCCGAGAGTCTGGCCGAAATCCTCCTTGCGGTAGGGCAGGCCCATATCCTCGGCCGGGTCGAACAGGCCGCCGACACCGATGGTGGTGTTAACAAAAAAGCGCCAGAAAGTGACGAAACTATGTTCGAAATCTCCTTGCACGATTGAATTGGCGAAGGTTATGGGAGAGGCGATATTCTGAAGGAAATTACCCACCATTTCGCGGCCTTGCTCCGGAACATTATCCCGGTAAGCGATGGCCACCGGACGCAGCACATTGCGGTCGGCAAATTGATTAAACCCGAATATAGCGCGGTTTACCGGCTCGATATAATCGGGCATATCCTGTTCTTTAATGCTGGAAGCGCTATCCGGCAGGTAAAGATCAGCCTGATCTCTTGATTTTTCTTTATTTACCTTTCTTTTGGCTTTCTGCGCCGGAGCAGAAGGCTGGCCGGATGTTACCGATGAAGAATCAATGCTTTGATCCGCCGCATGTGCATATGGGCCGCATCCTAAACCCGCGAAAGCCGAAAGCGCAATCGCAATGAAATAAGCCCGTGAAGAGAAAAGTGATTTTTTCATTAAAACCTGCCGTATAAATTTTTTTTATAGTTTTATTTATACCATAACTTTATTAATAACAATTTAATTAATGCTGCGCTTTTAACCAAATTAAATTAAAATTAGAAAAAAGAATTGGCTGTTTTTTCAATGGCCTGCCCAAAATGAAACAAGGAATTACCAAGAAATGCCGGAAAAAATCAATAGCGAATATCTGCTGCGCCTAAAAAATTCTCCTCTTCCGGCAAAGCCGCTGGTATCGTTCGAGTTTTTTCCGCCGAAATCAGAGGAAATGGAGGAGAAGCTTTGGAAATCGATAAAGAAGCTTGAGGCCTTGCATCCGCGGTTTGTCTCGGTAACTTATGGCGCGGGGGGAACCACGCGGGAGCGCACCCATAAAACCGTGGTGCGTATTTTGCAGGAAACATCCCTAAAACCGGCGGCGCATTTGACCTGCGTTGGCGCAACCAGGGCGGAAATCGACGAAATCGCGCATGAATATTACGCCGCCGGAGTCCGCCATATCGTGGCGCTGCGCGGTGATGCGCCCGCAGGCAGCGGAAAATATCAGCCTTATCCCGGCGGCTATGATTATGCGAGCGATTTGGTTAAAGGGCTAAAGAAAATCGGCGATTTTGAAATATCGGTAGCCGCTTACCCGGAAACCCACCCGGAGGCGGTAAGCCCGGAGGCTGATCTCGATAACCTGAAACGCAAAATCGACAATGGCGCCACCAGGGCCATCACTCAATATTTCTTCGATGCGGAATTGCTGCTTAATTTCCTGGATAGAGCGCGGAAAGCCGGAATCACCGTGCCGATAGTGCCGGGCATCGTTCCCATCTCCAATTTCCGGCAGTTGGTGAAATTCAGCGCCGCCTGCGGAGCCTCTATCCCGAAATGGGTGGAGGAATTGCTGGCCGATCTCGATAACGACCCCGAAACCCACAATATGGTAGCCGCCATCATCGCCTCCGAACAATGCCGGATTTTAAGCGCCGCCGGCATCAACGAATTCCATTTCTACACGCTGAACCGCGCGGATTTAACTTATTCGGTATGCCATTTATTGGGGCTTCGGCCAGCGCGAGGTTAACCTTCTTTTTTCAACAAAAATATACCCTGGTCGCCGAACAGATTCGCCAGGGATAATCCGCCGATGAGCCCGGAAAACAGGCTCTCGCCGCCATAGCGGGTGACATAATATTTTTTCTCGATGGTAAGCCCAAGCTCCCCGGCCAGCGCCACGAAATCCTTAATCGTGCAGAAATGGATGTTGGGGGTTTCATACCATTCGTAACTCAAATTTTTCGTCACCGGCATGCGGCCTTTTAAACATAAATAAAGCCGGTTGCGGATATGGCCGAAATTTGGGAATGAGACAATCGCGTGATTAGCGATGCGCAACATTTCGAGCAGAATTTCCTTAGGGTTTTTCGTCGCCTGGATGGTTTGGCTGAGGATTGCGTAATCGAAGCTTTTATCGGGATAATATTTGAGGTCCGCATCCGCATCGCCCTGAATCACTGAAATCCCGCGCGATACGGCGCGGCTGGCATTCCTCTGGTCAAGCTCAATACCCCGCCCCTCCACCTGCTTTTTCTTGGCCAGATATTTCAGCAAATCCCCATTGCCGCAGCCGATATCGATGACGCGGGCTTTGGCTGAGATTATATCGGCGATTATTTTAAAATCGGGACGCAATTAATTACACATTATGGCTTGAAACCCATTCCCGTAAAACCTGGTTGACACGCGATTGCCAGCCACGGCCGGTGGCGCGGAAAGTTTCGATGATATCGGGATCAAACCGAAACGTCATCTGTATTTTCGGCGCGGCCTTGCGCGGGCGTCCACGGGCTTTCAGGAATTTCTTAACCGCTGCCTTGCCGAACTGTTCCTCCAGAACCTCAATAGCCGGCCGGGCATTGGCAAAAAACTCCTCGGTTAATTCCGGATTATCGTCATCAATTAAGTAAGGATTTGGCTTTTTCTTTTTCATATTTTCTCCGTTCACGTGAATTTGCCTTACGCAAGCTGATTATTCTAAACTCAGATGAGCGCTTGGTATAAATAAGAAAATGCAGCCGCGTCTCGATATACCCAACTGCTATAAAACGTACTTCACCGTAATTTTTTCTTCTATCAAGATCGATGCTTGCCGTTAGCCAGTCGAATTCCAAGGCTTTCGCAAAAGAGATATTCCTCTCTTCGATATTCCTGGCGTTTTTCTCGTGGTCGAATATTATCTTCATAATTATTGTAGCTACAATAATTCCGCATGGCAAGGATTATTCTTTGAAATGTCCATTTTTCCTCTCCACACCTTTCAAAAATCCCGCTATCGTTCTCCTGAAATCCGGCTCGTCCAATAAAAATGCGTCATGGCCTTTGTCGGTTTCGATTTCGACATAGCTGACGCGGGCGCTGGTGGCGTTTAGGGCGTGGACTAATAGCTTGGATTCGGGCGGCGGGAATAGCCAGTCGCTGGTGAAGCAGATTACGCATACCGCGGATTTTACGCGCGCAAATGCGTTACTTAGAACTCCGCCATTATCAAGCGCCAAATCGAAATAATCCATGGCTCTGGTGATGTATAAATAGGAATTCGGGTCAAACCTCTCGACAAAACTAATGCCTTGATGGCGCAGGTAGCTTTCAATTGCGAAATCCGCCTCAAAACCATAGGTAAAATTTTCGCCTGCTTGCAATTTCCGCCCGAATTTACGCTGGAGACCGGCCTCGGAAAGATAGGTGACATGCGCCGTCATGCGCGCCACCGCCAAGCCTTTGGATGGATATTTTCCCGCACTTAAATAATTTCCCTCCAGCCAATCCGGGTCAGCCATTATCGCCTGGCGGCCGATTTCATGGAATGCGATATTCTGCGCAGTATGGCGGGCAGCGGTGGAAATCGGGATGGCAGAGAGCACCATTTCCGGGTAAAAATCCAGCCATTTCAGCACCTGCATTCCTCCCATCGAAGCGCCGATTACCGAGAATAGCCGGGAGATTCCGAGATGATCGATGAGAAGCTTTTGCGCCTGTACGATATCGCCGATGGTAATTACCGGGAAAGTCAGGTTATAAGCCTTACCGGTTTTAGCATCAATTTCCTTAGGACCGAGTGAACCCATGCAACCACCCAGAACATTCGGGCAGATGATGAAATATTTATCGGTATCGATGGGTTTCCCCGGCCCCACCATGCTCTCCCACCAGCCGGGCTTTCCCGTTACCGGATGCTCGCCGATGACATATTGGTCGGCGGTCAGGCCATGGCAGAGCAGGATAGCATTGGATTTATCGGCATTCAGGTTTCCGTAAGTCTGATACGCCAGCGGAAAAGATGAAATTATAGCTCCGGAATCCAGCTTTAGCGGAGTTTCCTTCGCCAGAATAACAATTCTCCCAACCTCTATTTCCTTGAATTCCGGGCCGAATTTTAGGGTTTTGTTCATCTTGGGCTTTAAGTAATCATTGATTAACTTTTGTCTATTAATCTAATACAGCGACATTTTAATTACCAGGGATAACCCGATGCAAGACCAAGAGAAAGAGCGAATAAGGAAAAAGTTGGAAGAAATTTTTTTAAGACCCGTAATAGAAACGCAAGAAGCGAAAAATCAATGGTTCGTTTCACAGGGCTACCATGCTGAAGGAATTACCGGATTGATAAATACCAAGTTTGCGGGTTCCTGTCTCCCGTTAATCCCGAACATAGACCTGCATTCCCTTTTTCCCGAAGGGATAAAAAACCTCCGAGAAATTGGTTTGAGAAGCTATATCGGGAATAAGGCCCTAATAAACCCTATGACCCCGAAAGAAACTAACCCTTTTTCCGCCCGCCTCTTTTAGCTTTCACCACCGGCCCCTTTTCCGCCCGAGCTGTAATCAGCTTCACCGCTTCCTCCAGCGTAATTTCTTCAGGCTCGGTGCCTTTTGGGATGGTGGCATTGATTTTGCCCCATTTTACATAAGGGCCATAGCGTCCGGAATATACGGCGATATCGCCGCTATCGGGGTGGGAGCCGAGGATTTTTAGAGGCGCGACCGATGCGCGGCCTTTACCCTCGGATTTTTCCGCGAGCAGCGCCACCGCCCGGTTGATGCCGATTTCCAGCACATCATCCCCGGCAGGCAAAGATTTATATTTACCGTCATGCTCGATATAAGGCCCGAACCGGCCGATTGAGGCCTTAATCATTTTCCCGGATTCCGGATGCTTGCCGATTTCGCGCGGCAGCGATAATAACCCCAGAGCTTTTTCGAGCGTCAATGAAGCCGGCTCGAAACCTTTCGGCAGGCTGGCGCGTTTCGGCTTTTCTTTTTTCTTGCCCTTGGTAACGGCCTCGCCGAGTTGGACATAATAGCCATATGGCCCTTTGCGCAAGGTTATTTCATTGCCCTCCGCATCTTTGCCGAGCGGCACCGGTTCTTCCTTCGTCGTTTCCATCGGCGCTTCGCCTTCCACGGTGCTGACGAGTTTGCGGGTATAATTGCATTCCGGGTAATTAGAGCAGCCGATGAACGCGCCATAGCGGCTGATTTTTAAGCCGAGGCGGCCATCAGCGCAATTCGGGCATTTGCGCGGATCAACACCCGCTAAAGGCTCGCCGAAGATATGACGCTCCAAATCATGGTCAAGTTTTTCCAGCACATGCGGGATATCGAGTTTTTTGGTGGCATCGATATTGGCGGTGAAATCCTTCCAGAAATCCGCCAGCACTTTTTTCCAGCCGACTTCCCCGGCGGAAATTTCATCGAGTTGCTCTTCCAGATTCGCCGTGAAATCATATTGCACATAGCGTTCGAAGAAATTTTGCAGGAAGCTTGTAACCAGCCGCCCGCGCTCTTCCGGTATAAACCGTTTTTTATCCAGCCGCACATATTCGCGGTCCTGCAATACGGCGATGATGCTGGCATAAGTCGAAGGCCGGCCAATGCCAAGCTCTTCTAGTTTTTTAACTAAGCTTGCTTCGGAATAACGCGGCGGCGGCTCGGTGAAATGCTGCGCCGGGAACACGCCTTTTTGTTCGAGCGCCTCGCCTTTTTCGAGCGGCGGCAGTTTCATTTCCTCGTCATCGTCTTTTTCGTCATCCTTTTGCTCGCGGTAAAGCAGGAAGAAACTCGGGAATTTCACCGTCGAGCCGGTGGCGCGGAGAATAGCATATTTATCCTCGGTTTCGATATCCACCGTTACTTGATCCAGAATCGCGCTTTCCATCTGGCTTGCCACCATGCGTTTCCAGATGAGGTCATATAATTTCAGCATGTCCGCTTCAAGATATTTTGAAACCTGTCCAGGCTCGCGGCTGACTTCGGTCGGGCGAATCGCCTCATGCGCTTCCTGCGCGTTTTTCGCTTTCGCCGTATAGAGGCGCGGGCTAGCGGGCACGCATTCCTTGCCAAATTTCTTTGCAATCAATTCACGCGAAGCGGTAATCGCCTCCATCGCCACCTGCACGCCGTCGGTACGCATATAGGTAATAAGCCCCACGGTTTCGGAGCCAATATCAATCCCCTCATATAATTTCTGCGCCAGCATCATGGTTTTCTTCGCGCCGAATCCTAGTTTGCGGAACGCTTCCTGCTGGAGGGTGGAAGTGGTGAATGGCGCGTAAGGATTACGCTTTACCTGCTTTTTCTCAACCTCAAGAACGCGGTATTTTTTCTTCTCTAATTCCGCCGCGACGGCTTTGGCATCCTTCTCATTATTCAGCGAAAACTTGCCGAGCTTCTCTCCCTTAACATGCGTAAGATGCGAGGAAAATTTCGTAGTGCTTTTCAGGAAATCGACTTTTATATCCCAATATTCCTGGCTTTTGAAAACTTCAATCTCGGCTTCGCGCTCGCAAATCAACCGCAGCGCCACTGATTGCACACGGCCCGCCGAGCGGCTACCCGGGAGTTTGCGCCATAATATCGGCGAAAGATTGAACCCCACCAGGTAATCCAGAACGCGCCGCGCCTGCTGCGCATCCACCAGATTCATATCGATGGCCCGCGGATTTTCCATCGCCTCCAGCACCGCGCGCTTGGTGATGGCGTTAAACACCACCCGCGAAATTTTCGTGTTCTTGCCAAGCGCCCGTTTTTCTTTCAAGGCCTCCAACACATGCCAGGAAATCGCCTCGCCTTCGCGGTCCGGGTCAGTCGCCAGGATAATCGAATCGGCCTTTTTTGCCGCATCGACCATCGCCTTCACATTGCGCTCGGAGCCTTCCGATATTTCATAAATAGTGCGGAAATCCTCATCGGGCAGCACCGAGCCATCCTTACTCGGAAGGTCCCGAATATGGCCGTAAGAGGCGATTACCTTATAATCACTTCCCAAATATTTATTAATGGTTTTCGCCTTGGCGGGAGATTCAACAATTACTAACTGCATGATATGGCGATATAAACTTCGGCAAAGAATAATGCAAGGGGATTAGTTGGCGGGAGGGGGAAGGTGTTATATAATGGCCAGGGAACCGATGTTTTATCTTCCCCGGGGATCTTCAGGACTGATATTCCTACTTCTATATAACTCTCTATGTGATTTTGGCTTTTTAGCAAATAAATCTCCCCCATATAAATTAAAAGAATCCGGACGATCCTGTACATTGCTTGGGCCACTTATCTCCCTAATTTCAACCCGTTTTCCCATTAGAACAGCGGTGCATAATTCTTGCCGAGCAAGATTCTTTGGAAAGGCATACCGAGATATCATTTCTGCCATTAGATTGGGGTTTTCTACGAGGAGAAGGTTTCTACTGCGCGGCTTGGCATCATTGTTTATGGGAATTCCCCTAATTAATAACCGAGTTATCAAGTGAGTAAGTATTGCTCCGGAAGGCTCTTCAGGATTAATGATCGATGGTAATTTCTCCTTGGATATCCTAGGGACACTGTTCCTAAGAGCGGCAACCTTACAAAGACCTTCGTGAAATTTTATAAATCCTTGTCTGTAAAGTTCCGGGCGCGCCCAACCTGAATGCTCTCTCATTTCCATCAATCCTTTAATCAACTTATTATTATCAGGATTTTTTATTAGAAGTGATTGATCGGCAGGGGTAACAAAGACGATTAACGGAGGGATGACAGGCGCACCTATAGGCATCACCTGTACTTTTTCTATACCTTCCCTCACCTCAATATCAACCACTCTTCCCATTAAAGCGGCAATGCATATTTCTCGCAGAGACGCATGTTCTGGAAAGGCAAATCCGGCAATCATTTCCGCTATCTTCTTCAGATTTTCCGGTTCTATGAACTCCCTTCCATAGACATTTGCTATGGGGGTTCCTTTCGCTCTTAAAGCTTTCATCATCGAACTAAGTATTGCTATTGAAATTTCTTTTGAAGTCTCACCTTTGTTCCAGATTCTTTCCTCCAACTCTTTCTGAGTTATTTTATTAGACCCACAGAGAGCTAACTCGAACTTTGCATATCCCCGTCCGCAAAGGTACCAATCATCGATTTCCTTGCCGGAATACTTTATCATTTCCCCCAACCCTTGAATTAACTTATTTTTGCCAGGTTTCTCCAACCATGATTTAATGAGAGAAGTAACTTGGATTTTGACATGTTGTCCAGGTTGATATAGATGTTCTGCGTCTCTTGTGTTTCTTTTAACCCTTAAACGCCCGACTGGATCATCTTCTTCGGGATCGGGCTCTCGGACAGTTGGTTTTGTTGGCTCAAGAGGTGCATTAATAATCTCCTCCAGCTGATTTTCCGTAGGCATACCATAATTGAGATGTCTTTTGTTGGGGACAGAGAAGGCAATATTGGTCAGTATCTCGCCTCTGAGTCCTAGAAGGTACCCCAAAATAAAAGCTTGTGGAGGATC
>Ga0206823_1149_pt1 | contig 15593 bp, 6 predicted proteins | sample Alteio_BWOrgCont_81_FD_152868 | JGI IMG/M metagenome (GOLD analysis project Ga0206823, IMG submission 152868) | Enriched cells from forest soil in Barre Woods Harvard Forest LTER site, Petersham, Massachusetts, United States -... | ecosystem: Environmental > Terrestrial > Soil > Temperate forest > O...
CAGTGATATTTACGTTACAGGTTTCACCACTTCCAGTGATCTTCCGACACAAGCCTGGGGAACAGCCTATGCGCAGGGGCCAAAACTTTTACCACTTTCCATTGATGCTTTTGTTGCCAAATTTTCTTCTACCGGTGCTTTGATATGGTCGACCTATTATGGAGGTACCGACGGGGATTACGGCTCAGACATTACAGTAGACGCCAATGATAATATTATCTGTGTTGGCCATACCGGTTCTACTGATTTCCCCATTTCTGCCGCACCTTACCAGGCCAGTTTAAATGCAGCTGTTCCATGGGGCAACGGTGCCGTTCCGAAGTCAATGGATGGATTTATTGTAAAATTCGACAACACCGGATTGCGGCTGTGGTCGACTTATTACGGAGGAAGCGATATAGATATGGCAGTGGGAGTGTGCACAGATCCGACAACAAACAATATTTATGTGGGTGGCTATACCGCTTCAACCAATTTTCCAACTAAAGCTGCATTTCAGAGCGCCAATGGAGGAAATGACGATGCTACTCTTTGTCTGTTAAACGGTATAACCGGTTTTCCCTTATGGTCTACCTATTACGGAGGCACGGCAGCTGATTTTGGAAATGCAGTGGCGTCCGATGCACTGGGAAATGTTTTGCTTGGTTTAGATGCAACGTCTACAGATAACATATCAACAGATGGGACCAAACTTAATCTCGGCATTACAACCATAGGTTCTGACGGAGGTCTCATAAAATTTGACAATACAGGTAAGCGTCTCTGGGGAACTTATATTGGAGGATCATTTGGCATTTTCGGAACCGATTACATAACCGGAGTAGCGGTGGACAATAATAATAATATTGTAGTAACCGGAGATACCTATGCAACGGATTTCCCTGTTACATCTTGTGCATATGAAACCGTTTTTGGAGGAGATGAAAACCAGTTCATTGCTTCTTACACTCCTGCCGGGAACGTTCTATGTGCAGGCTTCTTTGGCGGTACTCCCCCTTATAATTCGAAGGCGCCCATGAACGAAACAATCGAGGGAAGTGGATTGTATGGTGGGGGCGGTACAGCAGCGGTTGACGGAATTTATTTATACCTGGCGGGAAATTCGATAAGTCAATATCCCGTTACCCCTGGAGCTAGTCAACCCGTGAATGCCGGGATGATGGATGCAGGTTTTGCTAAATTATGTATTTTGGCTTGTGGGCTTCCAATATCATTCACGACTGGATTTACCTCTAATAACAACGTCTGTATAGGTGATCCGGTGACATTTGTCCCTGATAAACCCTGTGATATCAACTTAAGTACATACCAATGGACGTTCCAGGGAGGTACACCCGCCACGTCTTCAGATGTTTCGCCGGTTGTAACTTACAGCGCTGCAGGAAACTACGATGTTACATTGGTATTCAAAACCCCCTGCAACGACACGACAAAAATCATTAAAAGCCAGTACCTTGTTGTTACGGCACCTGTGGTAACCACACCAGCTGTCAGTGATATAACGTGTAATACGAACAGTGTCACCTTAACAGGAACCTCCAGTGCAGGAAAAACGGGAGTAGGAAACATAGTGGTATGGAATGGAGGCACATTGGTAAATGCAGCCAACCCAGCCACGGTGACAACCGTTGGCACCTATACGGTATCAGCAAAAGACGGCAATGGGTGCATTGGGACAGCTACTGTGGTGGTTGCAGAGGATACAATCCACCCGAAAATAACGGCAACACAAAATAAAAAGGCTACCTGTGGCAGCAGCAATGGAGTTGCCATCGCTGCAGGTCCCTTGGGATCAAGTTATAATTATTCCTGGAACAATGGAGACGAAGGAGCAACAGAAACCGGATTGGCACAGGGCACCTATTCAGTAACGGCGACTGATCCAACAAACGGCTGCACCGCATCTACGATCGTAACGATACAAAACAGTACCGGACCCACTTTAACCACCCAGGGAAGCAATACCTGTCCAGACAGGGCGGATGGCTTTGCATCCGTTACTGTATCAGGTGGTGCTCCCGATTACACCTACAGATGGAGCAATGGCATTTCAGTTACAACTTCCTCGGTCCATGACACGATCACTTCTTTACAAGCTGCTACTTATGCGGTGACCGTAACAGATGGAACCGGATGCCCTGTTACCGCATCAGCCAATGTCATAGCCTTTCCGAGTATGAATGTGACGATTAGTAAAGATACCATCATAAACAAGGATCAAAAGGCACAATTAAACGCAAGCGGAGGAATAACCTATTTATGGAGCCCGTCAGTGTCCCTGAACTTTGACAATATAAATAATCCGATCGCATCTCCTGCTCAAACAACAAATTATATCGTCACCTTAACAGATGCCAATCAATGCACTGCAACAGAAAGTGTCCTCCTGTCAATTGCCGTAAACTGTGATTCATCAGGTATTTTTTCAACTATTTTTATGCCCACTGCTTTTTCTCCTAACGGTGATGGAAAAAACGATGTACTCTATTTACAGGCAGGTCCGAGTAGTTGTGTTACAGAACTTAATTTGCAATTATTCGATCGCTGGGGTGAACAGGTATTTGAAACAACAAATCCCGCGGAAGGCTGGAATGGAATATACAAAGGCAGGGTTATGGAAACCTCTGTTTTTATCTATTACCTGACCATCCATTTATCCAATGACCAAAGTATAAAGAAAAAAGGGAATGTGACCTTGTTGAGGTAATTGATCGGATAAAAGAACAGATGAAACCTGTAAAAAAAGAATGTGCCTTTCTCCTTGCATCCATGGCAATGAATTGCGCAGTCTCAGCAATTTCCTTTGCACAAACTGTAGCAAATGATCCTGCCCCTGATTGCAAACCCAATTGGAGCATCAGCCGCCCCGGACAGCTGGACGTATTCGTAAAAAATTATGGCCAATACGATCATTTGTCAACAAATGAAATTTTGGTAAAAGCAAACATAAAATATGTATACAATACCATTGGCAACGTGTATTTCACTACTGGCGGCTGGGTCTGGAAGTTGGATAAAGCAAGGAATCCCAGCCTGCGGCTGGACAAGAGAGAACGATCAGAAGGGAACAGCGAACAGTCACTAGCAAATAGGGGAAATGGCAAGAACAATGAAGCGAAAGAAGAAGAAGAAGAAGAAGAAAATCAGAAAATAGAATCGATCTACATTACGATGAATTGGGAAGGTGCAAACGCAAATTCACTCCTGATCGCGGAGGATGAAGCAGGAGGCTATTACACCTTCGCGCTGAAAGAATACAAAGACCTGAGGGCAAAAGGCTATAGAAAATTAATTTACAAAGACCTCTATCCGGGGATTGATGTAGAATACATCATTCCAAAAAACGCAGGAAGTATAGAATACAGCTTTATTGTAAAACCCGGAGCAAATGTCAACAAAATAAAAATGAAATATGGGGGAGATTTTGAAAAATTGAAACTTGCTGAAAACGGAAACATAGTATTTAAGACGGATGCCGGGGATATGGTTGATCATGCTCCACAAAGTTTTTACAACGAAAATAAAAACAGTGTAAAAAGCCACTTTAGTGTGATCGATTCCAACATGATAGGATTCAGTTTGCCGGATGACTATGACCATACAAAGATACTGACCATCGATCCGGTGACGTCCTGGCCGGTCACTCCTGACCTATCCGGAGGATATGGCGTTTTTGATGTAGGTTACGACAAATACGGAAATGTTTACTTAGATTTTTTTGCTTCAAGCCAGGACCAGATAAGCAAATACGATCCTTCGGGTAATTTTTTATGGACAGCCAATATGACAGGGCTCGCAACACCTAACGACTATTCCAGGTTTTGTGTGATCCCTTCCGGAAGCATCTTCATCTCCTCAGGTTATTACGCCTCTTCTGTTGCCGGCGGTATTTTGAATAAAGTAAACAGCGCAGGGGCGACTGTTAATTCAGTCACCTGGCCTGCCACATTGGATAATGAGGGCTGGATGGTTGAATACAATGCCTGTCAAAATATATTATTGATTGGTGGAGGAGGCCTCAACAATGCTGTTTGCCTGAGATACGGAGTGGATACCTCTTTTATTGGAGCATTTACAGGAAGTAATTTTAATAATTATACAACTACTGCACAAGGCAATGACATGTCAACCATGCGGATCGATGCAAACGGCGATATGTATTCTTTTTTTTCATCCAAACCAGCAACAAATAACACGCTCAATATGCTTTACCGGTCCGCCTCCCCTTATACTTCTACCGTTTGGGGAAACCTGAGAACTGCAGGACTATTTGGGGGGGACGGAGAATCCCAGGACGTAGGTCAATATTCCAATCCCCCCAACTATTATGTATTATCCAATCGACTGAACATGATGGAGATAAATGGGAACTATCTGTTTTTCTTCGATGGACAGAATCTTGAGGCCAGGAACAAGGCAACAGGTAATGTCCTTAGCAGCATTGTTGTCTCAGCCGCTTACACAGCTGGCCGTGGGTATTCGAACGAAGGCATTGCAGTTGACGAATGCAATAACATCTATGTCGGAGGTCAGAGCCTTGTACATGCATTTAATTTCAATGGAACCGGTTTTACAACGCTACCTACCATTGCGGTTCCAGACGATGTATACGACATTGCTCTGGATAAATCCAGAAACCTGCTCTACGTGGTAGGAAAAAATTTTGCAACCTCAGTCACAGCGACCCCTTCTGCAGCCTGTGTCAATAATTTATCCGTTACTCCGGCGACTTTATCGGTCTGCGGAGCTGCAAATGGCACGGCAACTCTGACTGTTTCCGGTGGCCTTGCTCCCTATTCCTATTCCTGGAGCAATGGGGCGACTGCAAGCACCCTGACTGCATCATCCGGAACCTATACCGTTTACGTGACCGATGCCTCCTGTTCCAATCCTGCAGCGGGTATAGCAACTGTAACAATAACCGCAGACCCGGCTTTAAGTGCAACGCTCAACCCCACACCCGCAAACTGCACCGGCGGAACAGGAGGAAGCATCGCTACCAATGTTACAGGAGGGTCGGGAACCGGAACATACAATTATTTGTGGAACACTGCTGCTACCGGACCAACGCTATCAGGAATAGGAGCTGGGACATATACCGTTACAATAACGGATGCAGCTAGCTGCACAACCAGCAGCAGCGTCACTGTCACTTCCAGCTCAGGACCGGATATAAGTTCCATCGCTCCGGTAAATCTTTTATGCAATGGGGCAAGCAATGGTTCAGCCACCGTAAGTGCCTCTTCGCCGGCAGGCGGGTTGAGTTATAGCTGGGGGAACGGTGTATCCTCCAGCTCTTCATCACCAAATAACCTCCTCACTTCATTGTCGTCAGGAACCTATACCGTTACTGTGACAGATGGAAGCGGTTGTTCTGTAACAAGTTCTGTAACGATTACGGAGCCAACTGCCATCGTGCCTTTGGGTACCCAGCACACTCCAGCTGACTGCGGACAAAGTGATGGGTCTGCCATTGCGAGCGCCAGCGGAGGTTCAGGTTCTCCCTACACATACGTCTGGAGCAACGCTGTCAATGGGTCAACAAATGACAACATAGCAGCTGGTATTTACACTGTCACAGTGACTGATCAGAATAAATGCACGGTTACCACCACCGATACAGTTTCAATGACAGGAGCTTTCAGTATAACCATAAATAATATCACCAATACCTGCAAAGGAAAGAAAGAAGGGACAATTACAATCAGCTCCCCTGGAAACAACAACACTTATGCCTGGAGTAATTCAGCATCCACCCAAGATGTTTCAGACCTCGCCTTCGGCACTTATGTTGTTACGGTAACCAACTCAGCAGGATGCACAGCCACCGCCTCCGCTTCCGTTGGCAATCTGCCAGGACCCGTTCCAAACGCTATAACCAAAGAAACGATAACCAGTGGACAGAAAATTCAATTAAATGCTACACCGGGAGCGGCAAGTTACCTATGGACGCCGGACACCACTCTGAACAATGCCTCTATATGCAATCCAATAGCGAGCCCGGTAGTAACCACAAACTATTATGTAACCATCACCGATGCCAATACCTGCTCCATCGTTGACAGTATCCTGGTTGTTGTAGATGAACCATACAACTGCGATTCTTCAAAAATATTTGTTCCTACCGCATTTACACCCAATGGGGATGGAAAAAACGACCGACTCGCTTTCCATGGTCCCGAGTGCGTCTCCCAGATGAAATTAACCATATTTGACCGATGGGGAGAAATGGTTTTCGAAACAACTAACCCTGCATCAACCTGGGACGGCAGCTTCAGAGGCCAACCGGAACACTCATCTGTCTATATTTATTACCTCAGCGCTGCATTATCCAACGGACAACAAATTTACAGGAAAGGAAATTTGACGTTGCTGCGATGAGCTGCCTTATGCATTCTAACTAATGCCTTCTGACCTTTGACCTAAAAGAAGCCTCTTCACTACTCTATTCCCGACAATGTGCTCCTGTATAATTTCATCGACATCGCTCAGCTCCACCCCTACATAAAAAACGCCCTCGGGATAGACCACCACCGTCTGACCATATTCACAGATATCCAAACAGCCTGCTTTCTGTGCCCTGACCTTCAGCGGCAGACTTAGCTCTTTCAGTCTTTTTTTAAAAGCATCCACAATTTCCATTCCATGGGCCTCACCGCAGCTTTTCTTGGCTGCCCCCGGCGCACGTTGGTTGGTACAGATAAATATGTGCTTATCATAAATCATAAGAAACCTATTAAGATTAAGATTAAGATTTATATTTAAAAAGTATTAAATTTTATTTTCCTATTAAAGTTCCCTGTTTACCAAACCTTCGATCCATCTGATCAGATTCTCTTTCTTTTCCTTATTCACTGGTATCCCATCCAGGCATGAAATACCCTTCAGGTAATACCGTTTCATTTCATCCGTTGTAAGGTTCTTAACATTCAAAAAATCATAAATGGCCGTCACTGCTTCCACTTTTTGTTTTCCGTCATGTACATCCGAATAAATCCACTGATACAATTCCTCCTTCTTGTAGGCATTGTGTTTAGAAAGTTCCAGCGCCTTAATCAGCAAATATGTTTTTTTATTTGCGATGATGTCTCCCCCTTTTTGTTTGCCAAATTTATCCTCTTTCCCATAAGCATCCAGCATATCATCCTGTAACTGAAAAGCAATTCCTATATTTTTCCCAAATTCAAAAACCCTTTCCGCATCCTCTTTTCGCGCGCCAGCCATCAAGGCCCCGATTCCAAGAGAAGCTGCCAGAAGATCCGCCGTTTTTAATTCAATCATCCGAACGTACTCAGCGATGCTCACCTGATCTTTCTTTTCAAAGTTCATGTCCCATTGCTGACCTTTGCAAACATTCAGGGCCATTTCATTAAAAATTTCCATGACCTGCCCGCTTCCACCTTTACAAACGTATTGGTAAGCCTTCACCAGCAGCGCATCTCCGCTTAAGATAGCGATGTTGTTGTTCCATTTTTGGTGAACAGTTGGCATACCCCGACGCAGCGGAGCGTTATCCATGATGTCATCATGTATCAGTGAAAAATTATGAAACAATTCGATGGCGATTGCCTGATTGAGCGCAGAGCTGACGTCCCCGTCAAATAAATCGCAGGCAAACAATGTCAACAAAGGGCGAACCCGTTTACCGCCCAAAGACAACATATAGTTCAGGGGTTCAAATAATTCCCGTGGCTTATCGTTCAATTCCCCTCTCAAACGCTCCAGGCCATCCTCAATGAGCAATTGAAATTTTTCCACAGCATCCATCCCTTAAAGAATAAACCGGGTATTATTCAAAACAAGTTGCAGACCTTTTTCAATTGGTATCATCGGGCCTTTCAGCAAGGCCTTCATTTTAGTGATGTCCGGCCTTCTGCGGGTCATGTCCCCTTCTTCCAAAGCGGGCAAATGAATAATTTTTGATTTACTTCCGCTCAGCCTCACAATCATTTTAGCAAGGTCAAGAATAGGCAACTCAATCTCACCCCCAATATTCACTACATCATTCACAAACATATTCGAGTAAAATGCATGCGTAGTAGCATCGATATTATCAGAAACATAACAAAATGTCCGCGTCTGACTCCCATCCCCGTATATCTGAATATCTTCACCCTTAAGCGCTCTCATGATAAACCGGGAAACAACAAACTCCTTGCTTTGCTTGGGACCAAACGTATTAAAGAACCTGAACACCGTGTAATCCATTCCAAAATCTTTCTTGTACGCACGCAGAAAAGCCTCCCCTACATTCTTTACAATAGCATAGGGGAGTCTCGAGTTCAGAGGTGTTGTATGCTCATTCTGCGGATACTCAACCGGTTCACCATACACTTCAGAAGAAGAAGAATAATAGATCCTTTTAACACCCGTATTTTTAGACAATTCGAGAATATTACGGATCCCGTTGATATCATTCAACACCTTCACTGGATTTTCCAGCGTACGTTTCACTCCAACAACCGCAGCATAATGAAAAACAAAATCAAACGAATACGACCTGAACACTCCCGACAATTCATTAAAATCATTTACATCTGTCTTAATGAACTTGATGTTATTGTGCTTTGAAACAGGTATCTTTTCCAGACTGCCCGTCAGTAAATTATCCACAATCACCACAAAATTCTGCTCATTCTCCGCCAGCTTTTCAGCCAGGTAACTCGGAATAAACCCCGCACCCCCCGTAACCAGTATTTTAGTAGTCATGAATAGTCAGTAGTTAATAGTTAGTTCTGGGTTTTAAGCCTTAGTCTTAAGCAATTTGAAGCAGGTACCAAATACTTTTGACTTTTAACTTTTGAATTTTGCCTTACACCTTAATACTACCCAACAAGTCCCAACAAATACATCCCATATCCGCTCTTCTTCAAAGGCTCCGCTAACTTACGCAATTGTTCCTTATCAATATATCCCAGCCTGAATGCAACCTCCTCAATACACCCGATCCGCAAAGCCTGACGCTCTTCAATTACCTGCACAAACTGAGATGCCTGCATTAATGAAGCAAATGTACCTGTATCGAGCCAGGCAGTTCCCCTGTCCAGAATTCCAACCTTAAGTTTTTCAAGCTTCAAAAAATGTTTATTCACATCTGTAATTTCATACTCGCCGCGCACACCGGGCTTCAGGTTTTTAGCAACCTCCACCACACTGTTATCATAAAAATACAAACCCGGAACCGCAAATTTCGATTTGGGAATTTTAGGCTTCTCCTCAATGGAAATAACCTTTTTATTCTCATCAAACTCCACCACTCCATAGCGCTCCGGATCCGAAACATGGTAAGCAAAAACAACTCCGCCGGATGGATCATTATTCTCTCTGAGTAAGCGCTGCAAGCCACTTCCATAAAAAATATTATCCCCCAGAATCAATGCAACTTTTTCTTTCCCGATAAACTGTTCCCCGATAACAAACGCCTGAGCAAGTCCATTGGGTAAAGGCTGAACCGCGTAGCTGAACTTGCAGCCGAGATTTTCACCATCCCCCAGCAAACGTTCAAAACTAGGCAGATCATGCGGAGTAGAAATAATCAAAATTTCCCGTATCCCCGCCATCATCAGCACAGAAAGCGGATAATAAATCATTGGCTTATCATACACCGGCATCAGCTGTTTGCTAACCGCCAACGTCAGCGGATGAAGCCGTGTACCCGATCCACCTGCTAAAATTATACCTTTCATATTTTAGAATTTTCTATCCTATCATTCCTTTTCTCCAAGGACAACAAAAAACAAGGCAACAATATCAAATTAGAACAATATGCCACCAGCAATGTAAACGAAACCAAAATACCCAAAGCTGCCGTTCCCCCAAATTCCGAAGCTGTAAAAATAACAAAACCACAAGACAAAATAACAGCTGTGTAAACCATACTGATACCTGTTTCATAAATAGTCATGGAAACAATTTTCGAAATACTCCCCTTTCTTTGTTTAAGTTCCTGACGGTATTTGGTAAGAAAATACAAAGTCCCATCCGAAGAAATTCCAAATGCGATGCTGAAAATCAAAATGGTGCTCGGCTTGAGATGAATCCCAAAAAATCCCATTAGCCCGGCCGTAAAAAGCAGTGGTATCAGACTTGGGACAACCGCAATAAAAACCATACGGAAATTCATAAATAGAAAAAACATCACCAGGGCAATAAGCACCACTGCCAGTAAAACACTTTCCAGTAGATTACTCACCAGAAAATCATTTCCTTTCAAAAACATAATACTGAAACCGGTCGCATCAATTCCACACCGGCTCCCCTCAGGAAGCCAGCCTTTATTTTCAGCATCATAATTAAAAATACTGTCCATCCGGGGCCTTAACTCATTCAGCAGCGACTTCATTTTAACAGAACCGATGTCTGCCATGTAAATAGAAACGCAGGCCCTTCTCCTCGAACTGTCGATCAAAGCTTTGAACATCCCCTGATGCTCTTTCGCATCAGAAGCATAATCAGATAACTTGTGTAAATCCAGGGCACCTGGCAGGCGATAAAACTTGGGATTGCCATCCTTGTATGCCTGATAGGAGAACTTTATTACCTCTGCCACAGACATAGGCTTGGAAAAGGCAGGGTACCGGTCAAAAAGTTTTTGAAGGGAATTAATCCTGTATAAAACCCTTCCATTGTCAGCAAAGACACCATTCTCTTTCTTCGTATCAATGACCACTTCAAAAGGCATTACTCCATGAAAGTTTTTTTCAAAATAGCCCATGTCCGAATGGATCGGATGATTTTTCGGCAAATCATCCACAACAAAACCCAAAGGTTTAATATATGAAATGCCCAGAAAAGAAATAAGCAAAATAAATACCACGCCCAGGTAAACTTTTCTGCGGTGGTGATGCACCAGAAAATCCACCTTTGACAGCACTTTCGAAATCCGTTTACCGCTGATATGACGGGTATGCTTCACAGAAGGAGGAGGTAGAAAACTGAATAAAACCGGAACAAGCACCATTGAAATCACATAGGTCGCCATGATATTCAAAGAAGAAACCAAGCCAAACTCATACAGAATTTTAGTCCTCGTAAAACAGAAAACTGCGAAGCCGATGGCAGTAGTCACGTTGGCAAAAAATAAGGAGACCCCTATTTTTTGAATGGTCCGGGAAAGCGCAAGACCCTGATTTCCATGCCGTGCAAACTCAAAATGATATTTATTAAGTAATAAAATGCAATTGGGTACACCGATTACAATCATCAGCGGAGGAATCAAACCGGTAAGAACCGTGATCTGGTAACCAAACAAAGCCAGGGTCCCAAAAGACCATACCACAGCCACCACTACTACCAGGAGTGAAAAAACAACAACCAGAAAATTCTTAAAAAAAAGAAATAAAATAAATGCAGTAACCAAAATTGCCAGAAAAAGAAAAAACACCATTTCACTCGATATCATTCTCTGTAGCGTTGAACGGATGTAAGGGAGCCCTGAATAATGTATTTTTAAATTATATTTCTCACCAAAACGATCCGCCCTCCATTTAATTGCATCCGTTATAGCGAGACGGTTTTTGCTGTTCAGGTCCTTATTGCTAAACGTGACGGCCATAACCGTCGCATAGGTCTCCTTATTAAAAATATACCCATCATAAAAAGGCAGTTTCCGGATTACCTCTTTTATACTATCTAGTTCATGCTGTGATTTAGGCATTTCAGGGAAAAGTCGTTTCAGTTCAAATTTTTCAAGGCTGTCATTTTTATACAGATTTTTCATCCGGCTAAGCGAAACAACCCCGTCTATTCCCTGAATATTCCTGATATCTTCACTCAGCTTGTACCAGTCATTAAAATGATCCAGCTGATAAATTTTATTATCCTGGATACTTAAAACCAGGACATTTCCATCAATACCAAACTGCTTTTTAAAATTTTCATATTCAATGCTGGTACTGTCAGAATCCGGAAGGAGCCGGGCAAATTCATAACCAAGCTTTACCCGGAAAGCATTGTATCCCATGAACAAAGTCAGGAGGGCAAGAAGTATCAATAACAAAACCCTGTTACGAAGAATAAAACGTGAAACAGATGCCCACATATGGGCTAAAATACATGTTTTTATGAAACATTACCTGAGCAAAGTAACATTTCCTTTTTTGTTCAAGACCTGCCCGTCATTCAAAGTAATTGTAATGTAATACGTAAACACCCCCGATTCCATGATCTGGCCCTTGTAATAACCATTCCAGCCCTTGTCTGTAGCATCCGATGAAAACACCACCTGCCCCCAGCGGTCGAAGATCAGCATCTTAAAATCCTGCACACATTTTGCCCTGACAAAAAATACATCGTTCTCCCCGTCATTATTCGGCGAAAAGGCCTTGGGGACAAACAGCTGACCACAATTGGGTTCCACATAGATCGTCACAAAACTGCTATCCACACATCCGGCACTGTCCGTAGAAATCACCTTATAAAGGGTCGTCGTGTCGGGACTTGCCGTGGGGTTTGCACAATCCGTACAAGACAACCCCAGCGCCGGAGTCCAGCTATAAACAGTCCCTCCGCTAGCTACAAGCAACTGACTGTTCCCTTTCAGAATCATAACCTTTTGCGGTAAAACCTGCAAAAACCCACTGTTCATCCAGCCAATCAGAACCGTTGAAGCTGAAGTACAACCATTGTTGTCGGTTACCGTCATCGTATAGGTGCCAGGGGACAAATTGTTATCTCTAAAAGTTAAACTGCCATTATTCCATTTATATGAATAACCCGGGGTCCCGCCCGAAGCAAGAACCGCAGCCTCTCCATTATTGCTGGTGCAGGTTGTTGCATTGGTCTGAACAAAAAGTTCTGAAATACTGTCAGGCTGTGAAACGAATACCGGGAGGGAGTAAGAACAGCCCAAGGCATCGTTTACAATGCACTTATATGTTCCCGTAGAAACGTTAAAAGCGGTGTCCGTTAGCTGAACAGGGTTCGTATTCCAGGAGTACGTATATGGTGCTGTCCCGGAAGAGCAGTTCACCCATGCCCTCCCGTTTTTATCCCCATAGCAGCTTGGTTGAACCGCTGCAGAAGTCAGCGTCAGGATGTCATCAGGAACATCCACATAAAAACTAGTATCAATGCAGGGCCCTACGATCGTACATAAATAGGATCCCGAATGGAGATTGGTGACAATACTGTCTCCCCGCTGGGGCGCAAAAGTTGTCGAATCCCTCCAGTAAATGCTCAAAAAGCCATTCATTGAATCCACACCAAAATTAAGGTGCAATACAATTTTTCCATTATTTCCACCGCCACAGGAGCTCGTCACGTTCGAAGAAAGAACTTGATTATTAACAGTTGGAGGTACCATAATATTACTTAAATTAAAAGTGCAGCCATTGGCATCTGTCACCAACACACTATAAGGGCCACTCGTTTTTATAGGATCGTAACTCAGATTAGAACCATCCATCCAGGAATAGGTATAACCAGGGGTGCCACCCGAAACAACCAGGTAAACAGCTTTCGAACACGAACTGAATGTCAGTGTATCGAAATAATAGCCAATGCTGTCACTTGCAGATAATGGACCAAAGGGTTCCGTGATCTGAACGCTATCTACGGTCTGGCAACCCTTTGTATCTTTCACTGTAACATAATAGGTTCCTGATTTAAGATTACTGATGGTCGGAGTTATCTGATTTCCAGGTGACCACAAATAGGAATATCCGGGATTCCCGCTTGAAGCTATTTCCTGAATAGTTCCATTACTTCCCCCAAAACATGAAACAGGTGCACTGGTATGTGACTGTGCGGTGAATCCCGAAGAAGCCGAAACAGTCACTGTATCAAAATTGGCTCCACTGCTTAAACAGGATATTCCGTTACTTTCATAAACAATCACTGAATACTCCCCTGGAGCCAGACCTGTTGCCGTTTGCGCAGACTGGCCCCCTGGCAGCCAGATAAAGTTGAAAGGGGGAGTCCCGCCTGTAATAGTAACAGAAGCACTGCCATCATTACCTTTACAGGTAGCCTGGGTAGCAGAAGGGGTCAAGGCAAACGAGCTACTTGAAGAACAGTTGGAATACATGCTAAGCCCTGATACAAAACCTACCCCGCACGCAAAGACTTCTCCACCGATTCCAAGAACAACATCGTATACCGTTCCCTTGGTATTTACGGAAGTAACAAATGCAAGAGTCGAATCATATTCATTGACTCCTGAGGGAGTACCGATGAACACATGATCACAGGCATCCACCGCAATGCCACCACACTGAAAGGTATTAGTCGTATTCACATTGATGCTGCTCACAAAAGCCCCATTCCATGGATTTCGTTTAATTAGTGTACCGCCATCGTATAAATACAAAAAATGCTTGCTTTTGGCAATTCCGTTAAATCCATTATGTCCATTGGGTCCCGTGTAGGTTATGCTCACTATTTCCTCGAAATTCTGCCCCGATGAAACCGAATAAGCCGTTGGCAGCAAAGTGGCTATCGGACATTTAACCAGGGTATTATCAAAATTGGTGACACCATTTAAGGTTGTCACGAGGTAAGCGCTGGTATCATCAAGGGCAAGAAGATTAATGTCCACATATGCACTACTTTCTGAATAAGTATTAACAGGTGTTACTGCGGTAAGATTCTCGTTAAAGGTAGCGGCCTGATAAGTGTATTGTGTGTTACCACAGCCAATCACCCCCTGACCAGTGCATGAATTATAAACAATTCTCCACATTTCATTAATATTGACAAAACCCTGATACAAGAGCAGCTGATTTCCGGCAGTACTGACTTTCAGAATATTAGATCCCGAGGCATCGTATCCTTCGCAAAGAAACGTTGTACCCGTTTGTCTGTCTATTGCAAAATCCCCGTAAACGGAGTAAGAGCTGGTAAAAGCATTTCCCGTATAAGTCCATTGGGGAGTACCCGCACTGTTGAATTTTGTTAATTGAAATGGATAGTCTCCGCCATAAGTATAGATGTTTCCCTGATAATCCCAATCCAGGTCAAACGCGTTGTTCAAGCCTGCAAAACCCGGTAGGCTTGTCCAGGGATCGATGATGATATTTTCAGAATTGGATTTTCCAGCTTGCTGCTGGAAAATCCCAACCTCTTGTCTGACAGCTGAAAGCTTGAAAGAAATTATATTATTAGTAAGCTCAAAGGAAGATTGAATCGCCTGCCCATCCTGGTAAAAACTTTGTGGAGCATGATCGATAAAATCTCCGAAATCAGAAGCAACAATTACGTTTCCGGACAGATCCGTTTTGATCGACTTGGCATTCGGGTAAGCACAACTAATTAAAGACGAATTTGCACCAGGGTGGATAATAATCGAATATTTAATTCCAGGTTTATTTTCCGGAAAAGTGTATTCCACATCAATGCCCGGGTAAAGGTTTTTATAAATAATTTTTTTATACGCATTTGCCTTTATAGTCGATTTACCTGACTTATCCGACAGATCAGCATAGGTGAAATAATTGCCCACTTTTTTCTCCGCTTGTAGCTCAGGATTCACATTGGATCCATTCCAGTTCATATCCAGAAAGTACGTCTTTGATCGTTTGTCAATATCTGTTTCCCCCGCACTCCCGCTCCCTTTTCCTGAATGCTCCAATTTCTCCCTTTCTTCCTTCGTCAAC
>Ga0206823_1123_pt2 | contig 15582 bp, 18 predicted proteins | sample Alteio_BWOrgCont_81_FD_152868 | JGI IMG/M metagenome (GOLD analysis project Ga0206823, IMG submission 152868) | Enriched cells from forest soil in Barre Woods Harvard Forest LTER site, Petersham, Massachusetts, United States -... | ecosystem: Environmental > Terrestrial > Soil > Temperate forest >...
GCGTCAGACTGAAATTCTTGCATATTTTTAATTCATTTCGGATTATAATTTGCCGGGAAACATATCAGCCCGCGCGAGAAATACCAAGAAAATCTTGGAAGTTGCAAGCCCTTCCGGTCATTTTTAAGCCTACAAGCCTAAACTTAGGCTTGCAAAATTTCCGGTTGGCACTTATAGACAAAGGCTTATTAGCTTAAGCTGGCTGTGATTCATTATTTAAGTGGTGAATTATAAATGCGGCGCAAGGTTTTCTAATGCTAAAGTCCGCCTTCGCTTAGAAGCTACGGCGGACGTAAGATTTTCTAAGCCTGGCGGCTAAGAAAATCTAACGGAGGGGTGGCCGAGTGGCTGAAGGCGGCGGTTTGCTAAACCGTTATACGGGGTAAACCCGTATCGTGAGTTCGAATCTCATCTCCTCCGCCACCCTACGCCCTGCGGGCTTCGGGTGGCAGGCCACCCGCTTGGGTGGACTGACAGCCGAAAACGCATCTTGGGCGTAGGAGTGTCGCCCGAAGCTCCTCTTGGAGCGTAGGGGGAACAATATATGTGGTACGTCTATTTCCTTGAGCTATACAATGGCGATATTTACGTTGGATCAACACCTGATCTCAAACGTAGATTTGGTTCACATCAAGATGGGCAAGTACAATCTACGAAAGCGCATCGACCGGTAAAACTCCGATCTTATATCGCTGTTGAAACTGAAGCAAAAGCCAGAGAGCTGGAAAAATATTTCAAATCCGGTTCGGGTAAGGCAATCGCATTGAAAAGATTGTTATAAACAATGGCCATTACTTTTGAAAAATTAAAAAACTCGCATTTTCCACTACTGCTTAAATGGCTAATGACATCCCATGTGCGTGCATGGTGGGATAGTAATATCGCATGGACACCGGAGCTAATTGAAGAAAAATACAGCCAGTACGTCAAAGGCTATAAACGGCTCAATCTTATCAGCGGGATTATTGAGAAACCGATGCATGCTTACATAATCCTAAAAGACGAGAAAGAGATCGGATATATTCAATATTATAACAAACAAGATTTTCCTTCTGAGTACGGCTACAACGCTTCAGACTTACCAACTAATCTAGCAGCCATTGATTGGTATATCGGTGAACCAGAATATTTACGCCTGGGTATAGGAAGCGGTGCGCTAAATCTTTTTCTGGAAAAATATGTGTTCAAAGATTTTGATGCAGTTTTTGTTGATCCGGATGCTAAAAATATTGGAGCCATCCGTACGTATGAAAAGGCAGATTTTATACAAAAGAAAACCCTTAATGGGGTGATATGGATGCTAAAGAATAAAACCTAATCGAACGCGGTACGCTAAATTTATCACCGCTTTTTATTAACCCCCGAAGAAAATAAATGTTGCGTTCGGGGAATTGAATTATAAGCGTTTTTGTGTTCGAACAGGTTCGCAGAGCGTCAACAACGCTCCCTCCGCCAATTCCCGTAATGCGGGAGGAAATTTCTAAATCTCTCATGCGGCGCGGGAGTTAATTGAAATTCAAGCATTTTTTTACCCCAAAAACCCTATGAACTTTAAAGACTGAAGTTCGAATTTTAAAATATACTCTTCCGGGCTTACGGCTCTCGGTTTGAAGTATAGATAATTCAACCAGGAACTATATGAATCGCAATTTATATAATAGCCTAAAAGCCAATGCCCACTTCTATGCGATGCGGTTCCCACATATTTACGGCAAAGGTTATAATCCCGATGAGCCGAGAGATGATCATGGGCGGTGGGCTACTGGCGGCAGTAGCGATAATTCCGATTTGGCGGATGCCGGTAATATCGGCACTGATGCCAATATTGATAATAGTCCAACTGCGCAATCAGCAAAGGATTTATCAGTCAGCAATGATGGTATAAACTTTATAGCTGGCCAGGAAAGTTTCAGCGCTAACCAATATCTCGATTCCGCCGGAAACCCCACCATAGGATATGGCCATAAGTTATTGCCGGGTGAATCTTATCCGGATGGAATCACTAAAGATCAGGCGCGGCAACTTTTGTTCAATGATGTAAGCTCTGCTCAAAGCGCGGTGCAGGATAGCGTTAAGGCGGGCCTTACTCAGAATCAATTTGACGCACTAACCTCCCTAACCTACAATATCGGCGCCGGAAATTTTCAAGGATCGACCTTGCTTAGACTCCTAAATCAAGGCGATTATTCCGGCGCCGCCGATCAATTTTCCGTATGGGATAAAGTAAGAGTCGGCGGGCAATTGGTCACAAGCCCAGGATTGGTAAACCGCCGCAATGCCGAACAAAATCTTTTCCTTAACGGAACGTATTAAACAAAAAGGTTTATTTCTATCAGCCCTTATTTTTTTATTTGCGGCGCAAACCGGATTCACCGAGGATTGCCATAAAACCGCATCAACTCAAACCGATATGAATCTCTGTGCCCATGAGGAGGCAGAGAAAGCAAATGCGGGGCTTAATGAAGTTTTTAAAAAACTAATGGCGAAAGTCAGCCCTGCCGGACAGCCAAAATTACGTTTAGCAAAGGAAGCCTGGACGGTATATCGCGCTTTGCAATGTGAGTTTAATACTTTTGGATCAAGCACAGGAAGTGCACATCCTATCGCGATATCGGAATGTTATGCCGATATGACTCGCGATTATATTAAAGTTCTCCGAGAGCAGCTAGATTGCGTAGAAGGTGATCTTTCCTGTAGTAAACAGTGAAAGTGAATGCGAAGAATTTATTAACTGGATTTATTGTAATAGAGTATGCTCTTAAGTAAGCTATTAATAAAGCAATCATATATCCTTTCCCATTAGGAAATGACTCGATAAACGAGCTTAAAACATCCTATCGCTTCTTTTCCGCCCAAACCGTCACCAGTTTAGTAAGAACCAAATTTTAACAATTGTTATTCTGAAGGCTTGCCCAGCACAATCCATTGGTTTATTTAGGTTGGTCTTAAAAGGAAATAAAATGAAAATTCAAAAACCCAAAAAAGTCGTTCTCGCCTATTCAGGCGGGCTTGATACTTCGATTATCCTGCGTTGGCTGCAGGAGGAATATGGTTGCGAGGTGGTTACATTCACCGCTGATTTAGGCCAGGGCGGGGAACTGGAGCCAGCGCGCAAGAAAGCGGAGATGATGGGAGCTTCTGAGATTTTCGTTGAGGATTTGCGCGAGGAATTCGTGCGGGATTATGTGTTCCCGATGTTTCGCGCCAATACAGTTTATGAGGGCTGTTACCTGCTCGGAACTTCAATCGCCCGGCCACTGATTGCCAAGCGCCAAATCGAAATCGCCATTAAAACCGGAGCGGATGCGGTGGCGCATGGCGCGACGGGAAAGGGCAATGACCAGGTGCGGTTCGAGCTTGGCTATTATGGGTTGAAACCGGATATTAAAGTCATCGCGCCATGGCGTGAATGGGATTTGAATTCGCGCACCAAGCTGATTGAATATGCAGAGAAGCACCAGATTCCGATTGCCAAGGATAAACGCGGGGAAGCGCCCTATTCCACCGACGCCAACCTGCTGCATATTTCCTATGAAGGCAAGGCTTTAGAAGACCCGTGGGTGGAACCGGATGAGGATATGTTCACCCGCTCCATCAGCCCTGAACAGGCGCCGGATAAGCCGACTTATATCGAGATTGAATTTGCCCATGGCGATGCGGTGGCGGTGGATGGCAAAAAATTATCCCCGGCGGCACTCCTCACCAGATTAAATGAACTGGGCGGCGCCAACGGCATCGGTCGTCTGGATTTGGTGGAAAACCGCTATGTCGGAATGAAATCGCGCGGGGTTTACGAAACGCCCGGCGGGACGATATTGCTCGAAGCGCATCGCGGCATTGAATCTGTTACGCTGGATAGAATGTCGGCGCATTTGAAGGATGAGCTGATGCCGCGCTATGCCGAGCTTATCTATAATGGCTATTGGTGGAGCCCGGAGCGCGAAATGTTGCAAGCGGCGATTGATAAAACGCAAAAGAACGTGAGCGGCACGGTGCGGCTGAAATTATATAAAGGTTCGGCGCGCACCATCGGCCGCAAATCGCCGAATTCTATTTACAGCCAGGAGCATGTGACATTTGAGGCCGATTCGGTTTATAACCAGCGGGACGCCGAAGGGTTTATTAAGCTGAATGCTTTGCGGCTAAGATTAATGCGAAAATAATAAGCCGGATTACCTTCTATTGCCGAAAAGCTGCATCAAACTCATGAATATATTGATAAAGGATATATAAAGCGAAAGCGCGCCCATGATGGCTACTTTGCCTTCCATTTCTCCGGTGCCCTGGAACTGATAATAATTCTGCTTTATGCGCTGTGTATCATAAGCGGTGAGGCCGGTAAAAATCAGCGCGCCGAGGATGGAAACTATATAATACATGCCGGAGCTATGCAGGAAAAGGTTAACCAGGCTAGCAATCACTATGCCCCATACACCCATTATCAGGAACGAGCCGAACCCGGTTAAATCGCGCTTTGTGGTATAGCCATAAAGGCTCATGGCGGCGAAAGTTCCGGCGGTGACGAAGAAAACCCGGGCGATGCTGGCATTGGTATAAATCAGGAATATGCTGGAGAGCGATAATCCCATCAGCGCCGAATAAATCCAGAATGCGGTTTGCGCGCCCCGGAAGCTGAGCGAATTCATGCGCGCCCCAAGGAACATAACCATTATGAGGGGTGAAAGCAGAATTATATATCCGGCCAGGCTAAAACCCACCGGCTGGCCTGCCTGGTTAACCCGGTAAAGCATCGCCACTATCGCCGGGGTGGAAGCCGCGACATAGGCAACAAGGCCGGTAATGCTTAAGGCCAGCGCCATGTAATTATATACTTTAAGCATGTAAGCGCGCAGGCCTTCATCATAAGCGGCGGCCGTGCCGGTAACGGCATTATTGCGATTGAAATCTACCATTTTTTAAACCTCTGATTAATTGGGCCGATTGTTTATTCATTATATGGTGGGAATATATAAAATTTCAATAAAAACCGGAGGAGTTTCTAATTTAACTCCTAAATCAGCATGCTGCAAATTTTATTATGCGGCTTAAAATTACTTCCAAACCGGTTTGCCCAAATCCACTTGGCTTGGTTTAGTAAGGCCGCCCACGGCGCCGCCTGCCAGGCCGCCGACTAATGCTCCGCCGCCAACGCTGCCGCCGGTAAGTGCACCGCCTAAAGCTCCGGCACCTGCGCCGATTCCCGCCCCGCTGACCGCACGTTCGCCCGGCGTATCGCCGCAACCTGCAAGTGAAGCCGCAACTACGCTAACTAACAGTAATTTTTTCGTAATATCCATAAAATCTCCCTTATAATTATTAACATACCAACTAGTTTAAGTATTATTGCTTCAAACCGGGATAATTTCTCCATCAGGAATTTGCCTTAATAAATAAGTTACTGATAAAGATGGCGCTGGCATTCAGGGTTTGACCTTGCTTTATGAAGCGGGATATGCAAAATAACGGCTACTTTAGGATTTAAGCGCTAAAAACAAAGGAATAATGCCGTCAAAGCTTGAAAAACTCTGCGTTGAGAGGGGCATGAAAATGACCGGGCAGCGCAGGATAATCGCGCAAGTCATTTCCGAATCGCATGACCATCCGGATGTCGAGGAAGTTCACCGGCGCGCGGTGAAGCTCGACTCGAAAATCAGCATCGCCACGGTTTATCGCACCATGCGCCTGTTTCAGGAAGCCGGAATTGTGGAGAAGCACGATTTCCGCGATGGCCGGGCAAGATACGAAGAGATGGCCGAAACCCATCATGATCATTTGATTGATTTGAAATCCGGCAAGGTGATAGAATTTTTCAACGAAGAAATAGAAAAGCTCCAGCGCTCCGTTGCCCGCGAACTCGGGTATGAGCTGGTAGATCACAGATTGGAATTATATGCTGTTTCCATTGATAAGAAGTGAAAAAATAACCCGGATAAGGTCCTTGATGCCTTATTACGGGCCCAGATACCAGAGTTATCAGCGCCGGCTTTTCGCCGCGCAATGGAATATCGATGATATCCGCTCCGGCCCGCTGCAGGTGACGCTGGCCCGCACCGAAAAGGAAATAAAATGGGCCAAGGAGCTGCGCTATAAAGTTTTCGTGAAGGAAATGGGCGCGCGGCCGAGCCGGAAAATCCTGAAATTCCGCCAGGATTCCGATGAATTCGACGAATATTGCGACCACCTGCTGGTAATAGACCGGAGCGTCGCGCGAAAAAACCCGGTAGTCGGCACTTACCGGCTGCTCCGCCGCTCACGCGCCATGGAAATCGGGCGGTTTTACAGCGAGGGCGAATTCGATATGTCGCCTATATTGAAAATCCGCGGCGAATTATTGGAGCTTGGCCGCTCCTGCGTTCATGCGCATTACCGCAACCGCTCCACCATGCAGCTATTATGGCGCGGCATCGGCGCTTATGTGCGGCATTACGATATAAAATTATTATTTGGCTGCGCCAGTTTCCCTGGGGCTGACCCGGAGGAGCATGCCGCGCATCTTTCCTATCTGTATAATAACCACCTGGCCACACCGGAAATCCGCACCAGCGCTCTGCCCGGGCAATATGTTAAAATGAACACAGTATCCCCGGAATTGCTGGATTCATCAAAGCTGGCGGCCACGTTACCGCCGCTTATTAAGGGTTATATCAGAATCGGCGCGATGATTGGCGACGGCGCGGTGGTGGATTATGCCTATAACACCACCGATGTGTGCATAATATTAAAAACCGAGCTCATCACCGATAAATACGCCCAGCGCTACAGCCCCAATGCAGAATGCTCGGATGCAGAATGATTTTTTCGCCGTTATCCGCGCTATTCTGATAATCGCGGTAATTGCCTTATTCCTGCCGGTTATCGGGTTGCTGCATGCTTTCGGCTCGCCGCTGAAACTGAAATTCCACGCCGCCATGTGCTGGCTGTTGATTAAAATAATCAATATAAAAATCATGGTGAAAGGCGCGCCGGCCAAAGAAATGCCGATGCTTTACGTTTCCAATCACTGTTCCTATCTTGATATTCTGGTGCTGTGGCACTTGATAAAAAAGCCGTTCGTCGCCAAGCAGGAAGTGCATGAATGGCCGGTGTTCGGCTGGTCGGCGAAATTCGTCGATTGCATTTTCGTTGACCGCAAAGTGAGCAAAACCGGCGAAAATATCGAGGCCATTAAAAATCATTTCAAGCGCGGTGACGGCCTGGTGCTTTTCGCCGAAGGCACCACCAGCAACGGTAACCGCGTGCTGCCCTTCAAAAGCTCGATGTTCACCGTGCTGGAATATGATTTCGGGCCGGGAAAGCTTTTCCTCCAGCCACTTTCGATAGTTTATACCCGGCTGAATAATATCCCAATCGGCATCCATCAGCGCCCCTATTTCGCCTGGTACGGCGAAATGAGCCTGGTGCCACATCTCTGGCAATTATTGAAATTCTACAGCGTCACCGCCGAAGTAGAATTCTACCCGTCTATTGCGGCGGCAGAGTTCAAATCACGCAAAGAAGCGGCGGATTATTGTTACGAGAAAATCTCTGGGTCGGTTGCGTCGGCGCTGACGGGGCGGAGGGTGGATAATTCGTCATTCGTAATTAGTAATTCGAATAACGAATCACGAATTACCAATAACAAATTATGAAAAAACTCTACATAAAATCCTATGGCTGCCAGATGAATGTTTATGATTCCGGGCGGATGGCGGATGTGCTGGCGCCGCTGGGATTCACACAGGCCGAGGATTATATTGATTCGGATATGGTGGTTTTGAATACTTGCCATATTCGCGAGAAGGCATCGGAGAAAATATATTCGGAGCTTGGGCGGATTCGCCAGGAGAAGGAGCGGCGGAAGAAGTTAGGCGGCGATATGATAATCGCGGTGGCGGGGTGCGTGGCCCAGGCGGAGGGGCATGAAATTTTTTCCCGCGCACCGTTCGTTGATATCGTTGTCGGCCCGCAAAGCTATCACCGGTTGCCGGAATTGGTGGCAAAAGTTGAGAGTCATGGCGCGCGAGGCAATGGCCTGGCCATCGACCTTGATTTCCCCGAAGTTTCCAAATTCGATTTACTCCCAGCCCCAAGCGGCGGCGGGGTTTCGGAGTTTCTTTCCATCCAGGAAGGCTGCGACCAATTCTGCACATTCTGCGTTGTGCCTTATACCAGGGGCGCGGAATATTCAAGGAATGTGCCGGAAATTTACCGGGAGGCATTAACCCTCACCCAAAATGGCGCTATCGAACTGACTTTGCTCGGCCAGAATGTCAATGCTTATCATGGTTTAGGCCTGGATGGCGAGACTATAAACCTGGCTAAACTCATCCGCCACCTGGCGAAAATCCCCGCATTAAAACGCATCCGCTATACCACTTCCCACCCGCTCGATATGGATGATGAATTAATCGCCCTGCATGGGACCGAGGAAAAACTGATGCCGTTCCTGCATCTGCCGGTGCAATCGGGTTCGGATGCCATATTGAAAGCCATGAACCGCAAGCATGACGCGGATTATTACCGCAAAGTGATAGAAAAACTGCGCCATGCGCGGCCAGACATCGCCTTCTCATCGGATTTCATCGTCGGCTTCCCCGGCGAAACTGACGAAGATTTTGCCGCTACTATGGAATTGGTCCGGGAAATCGGGTACGCCCAGGCTTATTCCTTCAAATACAGCCCCCGCCCCGGCACCCCGGCGGCGGATAAAGAATCCCAAGTGCCTGAAGCCGTGAAAGATGAAAGATTGCAGCAATTACAGGAATTAATCAGCCACCAGCAACGCAAATTCAACGAATCCTTCGTCGGCCGCGAAACGGAAGTATTATTCGACCGCAAAGGCAAATATGAGGGCCAGATCATGGGCCGCAGCCCCTGGATGCAATCAGTGCATGTGAAGGATGGCGAGGCTTATGCGGGAAGGCTGATGCCGGTGGTTATTACGGAAGGAAGGGGAAGTAGCCTAGCTGGAGAAATAGTTGAGTTCGCATCCGATACCCGTTATAATACTCTCATGAGGAACACAAAATAAGTGAACGAAGGCGAAAAACAAATCCTGCTTACTTTCAGCAATAACAAACTGCTCCCCCTATTATTTGGCGAAGAAGATAAGAATCTCGCCCGTATCGAAGAAAAATTGCATGTTACCACTTCCACGCGCGGCAATACCGTTTCGGTTAGCGGCGAGGGGCAAGATGTTAATTTGGCGAAACAGGTGCTGGATGCGGTTTATGCTAAGCTTGAGAAAAAACATGAAATTGGCCTCGCTGAAATCGATGCGGTTATCCGCATGGTGACGGGGGCGAAAACCGGGCGGGAAAAAATGGCGGGGGATGTCGTCATTAAAACGCATCGCAAGCATATATTTCCCTTTTCGCCGCACCAATCGGAATATATCAAGGCGCTGCTTTCGCGCGAGCTGACTTTCGCCTGCGGCCCGGCGGGAACGGGGAAAACTTACCTGGCCGTGGCGGCGGCGGTTTCCATGTTCCTGGAGAAAAAAGTCGATAGGATAATTCTTTCGCGTCCGGCGGTGGAAGCCGGGGAAAAGCTCGGGTTCCTGCCCGGCGATTTAAAGGATAAAGTCGACCCCTATCTCCGCCCGCTTTATGACGCGCTTTATGATATGATGCCGGCTGAACGCGTGATGAAATGCCTGGAAGACGGCGAAATCGAAATCGCGCCACTCGCTTTCATGCGCGGGCGCACGCTCAGCCATGCATTCATAATATTGGATGAAGCGCAAAACGCCACCACCACCCAGATGAAAATGTTTTTAACACGCCTCGGTGAAGGCTCGCGCATGGCGGTTTCCGGCGATTTATCGCAGACCGATTTACCGGGCAGCGTTAAATCGGGCCTCCGCGATGCCATCCAGAAATTGCAGGATGTCGAAGGCATCGAATTCATCCGGTTCAACCATCATGATATAGTGCGCCATGAATTAACGGTGAAGATAGTCGAGGCTTATGAACGTCATGATAGAAAGGAAAAGCAGCGCATCAAAGGCGAGAAACTTGAAAATTCCAAAGAGAACTAAAAAATCTTCTGGTAACCAAGTTCCGATACATTCAGGTCGTCATCCCGGCGCAGGCCGGGATCCAGGCCATGCAGCACGGCACATTGCTAAGGTTGTTGCACCGGCGGTGAGTCACAAGCTAGATTCCTCCTGCGGGAGCGGCATGGATCCCGGCCTTCGCCGGAATGACGCAGCAAGCTACGGGAAATTAAACTCAAAAGAGATTAAACCCGGTTGTTTATACCGGGTTGCTGTAATAATCGAAGATGAAAGGTTCCTCACAGAAATTCCCAAAATCCGCGCTATTTGCGTTAAAACCTGCAAAGATGCGCTTAAAGCAACCGGCCTGCCCGGGCATTTTAAAGCGATAGAAGTGAATATAATGCTCTCCGGCGATGAAAAAGTTAAAGAGTTGAACCGGCAATTCATGGGCAAGAATAAGCCAACCAATGTTTTGTCATTTCCTAACAGTGATTTGACTTTGAAAAATTACCGCGAATTTCCGAAGGAAAAAATATTGCTCGGCGATATTGTCCTGGCTTTTGAAACGATAAGCCGTGAAGCCAAGAAACAGCAAAAACCTTTCGCCAACCATTTGCGGCATTTGGTAATCCACGCCACGCTGCATCTGGCGGGATATGACCATATGGAGCCGGAGCAGGCGGAAATCATGGAAGCGCTCGAAATAAAACTGCTCAAAAACTATTCAATCAAAAATCCTTATATAATTTGAGTAACAGAATTTATGGCAACACTAGACAGCGTATTTCTACAAAATATCATCAATGATCCGCGTAATGCTGGTGAGCGCCTGATATATGCCGATATCCTAGATGAACGCGGCGATCCAAGGGGCGAGTTCATCCGGGTGCAGCTGGCCTTAGAGGCCCAGTGGGGGAATGCCGCACCGCGAATTTCTCGTGAAAAGAGAGCTGTCTTAGAAAATCGGCAGCAGGAATTGCTGGAATTATATAGAGAAGTGTGGGCGAACAATATTCCGGAGTTGCTGTGGCATGGCCATTATGGAAGTTCTTGCGCTTATTTCGCTGGTGGTTTCCTCGATAATTTTAATATCATTGACGAAAGCAGGGCGGCGGTTCTTTTCTCCAATATGAGGGAAATCTGTCTGAATAATCCCATAACCGGCATGAGGTTTTATCCCAGCAATGATTATGAATTTTCTCTTCTTACTATAAATAATGATCATCTACGGCAAATCGCGGAAATGGCGCCTAACTTGCGCTCGCTGGAACTTCATGGAAACCAGGAGATTGGACCATTAACCGTGGATGATGACGGAATAAATGCCTATGTCTCCCAACTCCTTAGTTTAGAACATCTGGGCATTTTTCACACTGAGATAACCAGTGCGGGATTAGCCGCCATAGGAAAAATGCCCTGCTTGAGATCTCTGTCTTTTTTGGATAATGGTAGATTTGGGGCAGCAGGATATGCCGCCATCTCCGCGAAGGGCAGCCTTGAGAGCTTGGATATAAGGGGTAATACGCAATTTTTAAGCCACATCGGAAATATGGCAAGTTTAAGGAACCTGGAACTCTTTGGACACCACATCACCGATTCTGAACTTGACTCTATCAGTCCCATGAATCTTAAGTCATTGCTGTTTACCAGCATGAGACAAGTATCGGATGCCGGTTTCTCTCATCTTGGCCGGATTGCAGGGTTGGAACATCTCCATATATGGAACTGGGCAGAAAATGACAGAGGGATAAGGCAGGCAGCTTGCGAGAATATTGGGAAGCTTGAGCGTTTGAAAACTTTGAATATTCGTGCGCTAGATGCCGCTGGTATAAATTGCTTTGGCAATCTTAAGAAATTGGAAGCGCTGGAATTAACTTACGACCCCCCTATGGAGGAAAAAGAAAAAATGCGTGAAATCGCAACCCGGTTCATCCTGGAAGGAAACTGGCCGAAAATAGTCGATTGCGGGTACTCCAATTTTATGAATGAATCAAGCTATATCCTAACCGGTGATGAAATCGCGGCGCTGCATGCCGAAAGAGAATCACGCGAATTCAGAGGGGGCACTAGCGCATTTATCAATAGAGTGGATAATACATTCAAATCAAGCCCGGGGCGCTTTTAGAAATTATGGAAGATTCGGAAAAAATAGCACAGAAAAAAGGTATCGTAGAGACGATGAAAAACCTCATCCGCCGCCTTCGCCCGCGTTCGGAATCCTTAAAGGAATCGCTGGAGGAATTGATTGATGAGCGTGAGGAAGGCGGCGAAAGAATCGCGCCGGAGGAGCGCCAGATGCTCTCTAATGTATTGGCCTTCGCTGACCTCCGCGTTGAACAGGTGATGACGCCGCGCGCTTATATCGACGCTGTTGATGAAAACATCACCCTCGATGTTTTAAGAAAATTCATCGCGGAAAAGCAGCATACGCGCTATCCGGTTTTCCGGCGCACGCTGGATGATGCCAAGGGCTTCATCCATGTGAAGGATTTATTCCCCTATCTCGGCGGCGAGCGGACATTCCTCCTCAGCGAAATCCTGCGCCCAATATTGTTTATTCCGCCTTCGATGCATATCATAAATCTCCTGGCGCGGATGCGCGCCTCGCAGGTTCATATCGCGCTGGTGGTGGATGAATATGGGGGTGTTAGCGGGGTGGTGACAATGGAAGATATGATGGAAAAAATCGTCGGCGAGATAAATGACGAGCATGATGAATCGGAAAATGAATATGATTTCAGCCAGGTCGGCAGCCTGGCCTTCGAAGTGAGCGCCGCGATGCCGATTGGTATGCTGGAATCCAAGTTCGGCCTCAAAGTTTCCTCCGACGAGGAAAAAGAGGATTTCGACACGCTGGGCGGCATGATTTTCACCACCCTCGGCCGCGTCCCCGCCAAAGGCGAAGTGGTAAAACACCCAAGCGGGCTGGTATTCGAGATAATCGAGGCGGATAAGCGGAAGGTGAAGAAAGTGCTGATTCGGAAGAATGTGGCGGAGAGGGTGGCGGCTGGGTGATGAAATTTTTCTTGCGAGTTAAGGGTAAGAAAAAATATGCGCTTTGTTTCCTGTTTGGGCTTATTTTAACGCTGGCGCTGCCGCCTTTTTATATATTTGCGGCATTGTTTGCCTTTGCACCGTTTTTGCTGTTGTTGAATAGTTGCCAATCGAGGAAACAAGCCTTTGCTACCGGCTGGTGGTTTGGGTTTGGGTTTTTTGTGGCGGGGCTTTATTGGATTGCTAATGCGCTACTTATAGACCCCCTAAAATTCGCCTGGTTGATTCCATTTGCCGTGTGCGGGCTTCCGGCGATTCTGGCTATCTGCCTGGGGCTGGTGGCGGTTTTGACTTATATGTTGCCGCGCCCCGGCTGGCGAAGAATCGTCATATTTGCCGGCTTCTGGCTGCTTATGGAAATCGCGCGCAGCTATTTATTCACCGGGTTTCCGTGGAATCTCATCGGCTATTCGTGGGATTTTTCCGACAGCTTTATCCAGATAGCCTCGGTAACCGGCATATGGGGCCTCAGTTTCATCGCAGTGTTATTCGGCGCGATGCCTTATGTTTTTCTGCAGCCTGAAATTTCCCGGAAACAACGCATAATTTTTCCGGCCATTATCCTCGCCATCATGGCTGCCATATTCATTTTCGGTATGATACGGCTGGATGGCGCCATTATGTGGGGACGTAAACTCCAGGTGAATTTGATTCAGGCCAATATCCCGCAAACGCTTAAATGGAATCCGGCCGAGGCCAAGGAAAATTTCATGCGGCATCTGGAGCTTACATCTTATACCGATAAAAAATTGGCGGATAACTTGATTGTCTGGCCGGAATCGGCGGTGCCGTTTTTGTTGCAGGAACAGCCGGAATTGCTGCGCGCGATTACCGATGTGATGCCGCATGGCGCTTATCTGGCCACCGGCGGAATAAGGCTGGAAGGGAACCAGCGCGAGAATTCCCGCTATTGGAACAGCTTTTTCGTTATCGATGATGAGGCGGATATATTAGGAGTGTACGATAAATCGCACTTAGTGCCGTTTGGCGAATATGTGCCTTTTCGCAAGTTTCTACCATTCATAGAGAAAGTAGCGGGCGGAATGGGGGATTTTTCCGTTGGCGGCGGCCCGAAAACCATTAATCTGCCGGACGGCATAAAAATTGGGCCGTTGATATGTTACGAAATAATTTTCCCGCACCAGGTTGTAGAAAGCGAAAATCGTCCCGATATAATAGTTAATGTTACTAATGATGGCTGGTATGGCTTCAGCACTGGTCCTTACCAGCATTTCGAGACGGCGCGGATGCGGGCGGTGGAGGAAGGAATTCCGGTAATTCGCGCCGCCAATTCCGGCATATCTGGTGCCATTGACCGATATGGAAGAGTGATAGCCCGGCTGGGGTTGAATAAAAAAGGCAATTTACAATCAGAAATTGTTTTGCCGAATAGAGGTGAGAATTATACTAAAACTACCTTTGGTAGATTTGGCGCTGCAGCAATTATACTTATAGTTTTTATTTCCGGTTTTTTTGCGGCTTTTATTAAGAAAAGTTAATAATTACACTACATTATACTTGAAATGCCATGGGCTTTGCTGTTTGGTCGTTTTGTTGGAATTTGAAACGTTAATATTCCAAAATAAAACAGAAATTAACTTTATTTGACATTTGGATTTTATTTATGCCTTCGCATCCAGTTGATGTTCATGTCGGCTCCCGCCTACGGCTTAGGCGGCGAATGCTGCGTATGAGCCAGGAAAATCTGGGTAAAGCCATCGGGGTTACTTTTCAGCAGATTCAGAAATATGAAAAGGGTATTAACCGCGTCGGCTCCAGCCGCCTCTATGCATTCGCCAAGTTCCTGGCAGTGCCGATTGCCTTTTTCTTTGAAGATTTTTCAGAAACCGAAAGCGGCTTCGCCGAAACCGCCGCGGCATTCGACCATGGCCGCATGGACAGCAAGGAAACCAGTAACCTCATCAGTTATTATTACCAAATCACCGACCCGGCAGTGCGCAAAAAAGTGCTGGGCATAATTAAATCGCTAGCGGCACCGGCCAATGGGGCGGAAGAAGAATAATTAGCTGGCGGCTAAAAATAAAGGCGCATAATATCCGCCTATAATGACCATCGACAAAAATCCCTATATGCTGCTCGCGCTTGACCAGGCGGAGAAATCCGGCCTGCGGGACGAAGTGCCGGTTGGGGCGGTGCTGGTTGATTGGCAAAGCGGAGAGGTGATTGCCAGCGCCGGAAACCGGTCAGAGGAATTACGCGATCCCACCATGCATGCTGAAATCATCGCCATACGCAAAGGCTGCCTTAAAAAAGGCGCCGCCCGGCTGCCGGATTGCGATTTATACGTAACCCTGGAGCCCTGCCCGATGTGCGCCGCCGCCATATCATTTGCAAGGATAAGGCGGCTATATTTCGGCGCTTATGACGAAAAAGGCGGCGGCGTGGAAAACGGCCCGCGCATATTTTCAAGCTCCTCCTGCCATCATAAACCGGAAATATATGGCGGAATTGGCCCATTATTCGGGATTGACTATTAATTACAATTCTAACACAGCCCAAATGGGAGATAGCGGCGCTGCATTTCTTTC
>Ga0206823_1150_pt1 | contig 15460 bp, 11 predicted proteins | sample Alteio_BWOrgCont_81_FD_152868 | JGI IMG/M metagenome (GOLD analysis project Ga0206823, IMG submission 152868) | Enriched cells from forest soil in Barre Woods Harvard Forest LTER site, Petersham, Massachusetts, United States -... | ecosystem: Environmental > Terrestrial > Soil > Temperate forest >...
GGGATCTCCGGCGGACCAGGCGCCGAGCAGGTCACGCTGGTTGTCGGCCATGGGTCCGATGAGGGCGACGGTCTTGCCGGGCTTCATGGGCAGGAGAGTGCCGACGGCTTCGACGGGGTCGTTCTTGAGAAGGACAATCGTCTCGTCTGCGACCTTGCGGGTGAGAGCGCGCTTCTCGGGCGTGGGCTCGTAGGCGGGGCTGTCCTGGACGTAGGGGTGGTCGAAGAGGCCGAGAGCGAATTTGACGCGCAGGATGCGGCGAACGGCTTCGTCGACCACATCCTCAGAGATTTTGCCGGAACGGACCTGGGAGGCGATGGTGGTGCCGTAGAGATTGCCTTCCATGTCCATCTCGACGCCGGCGGTGAGGGCTTTGCGGGCGACGGTGGGGCCGTCGCCGATGGAGTGGTTGATGAGTTCGGCCACGGAGCCCCAGTCGGAGACGACGAAGCCGTTGAAGCCCCACTCCTTGCGAAGAATCTGGTTGAGGGTGAGGGGGTTGGCGGAAGCGGGCACCCCATTGATGGAGTTGAAGGAGGACATCAGCGTGGCCGCACCTTCTTCGACCGCGGCGTGGTAAGGCGGCAGGTAGACCTGGCGGAGCATGATACCGCTCATGTCGGTGAGGTTGTAGTCGCGGCCGGCGATGGCAGCGCCGTATGCAGCGTAGTGCTTGACGGAGACGGCGACGGAGTCGGGCTTGGAGAGGTCGCCCTGCTGATAGCCGCGGACCCAGGCGCGGGCCATGATGGAGCTGAGGTAGGGGTCTTCGCCGTTGGACTCGATGATGCGGCCCCAGCGTGGGTCGCGGGCGATGTCGACCATGGGCGAGAAGACCCAGGGGACGCCGTCGATGCGTGCTTCCTGGGCGCCGGTGCGGGCGACTATTTCGGCCATGGCGGGATCGAAGGTGGCGGCGACGGCGAGCGGGACGGGGAAGGTGGTGTGGTGGCCATGGATGACGTCGAGGCCGAAGATGAGGGGGATGTGGAGGCGGGGCTGCTCCATGGCGATGTGCTGGTAGTGGTTGGTGGCCTCGGCGCCGACGACGTTGAAGAGGGAGCCGACCTGGCCTTTGGCGACCAAGGATTCGAAGCGCTGGTTCTTGCCCTCGGAGCCGGGGCCGGTGGCAAAGCCGGCGGAGAACTGAACGAGCTGGCCGATCTTTTCCTCGAGGGTCATCTTCTTGAGGAGGGCTTCGACTTTGGCGTTGAGTTGCGGATCGGCTAATTGTGCATTAGAAGGGTGCGGCGCTTGCGCAGAGGCAAAGACGCAGAGAAGGAGTGCGATCACTATGCATTCAAAGGGCCTGCGAGCGGCGCGATGGGCAAGGGTACTCATGACCCGGCCATGATAAACCGTTCGAGGCGCGATCGGCTGTGCGGGCCCTTGGAACACCTGCAAACGTGCCAGAGAGCACGGCGCGTCCGCGGAGGGCTACACCTTCGTGGGAGGCAAGGGCTGTACCACCTCACGAACAAAGAGCCACGTTTGGGTGAGGCGGTTGCATAAGAAAAGTGGTTGAACTCGACCAGATTTGCTGCATACTGGGGGCATATCAAAACTAAATGGAGTCAGGAATGAGCGCTCTCTGTGCTTTCATTCTCATGGCCGCCGTGTCGGGGGACCCGTCGGTCGAGCGAGTGAAGCCTCCTACGGCGTCGGTGACCAAGCCGGCACTGGTGGAGGTTCCTCAAAACCCGAATGGGCTTACGCTCTACAACGCAGGCGGCGATGTCGTTGCGAAATGCGACAAGAAAGACGACAAGTTCGGAAACTGCAAGATGGAGCCAGGCTATAGCCTTGATGACCTGATGAATGCGTGGGTGCACGCGTACGAGGATCTGGCGAAGTAGAAACACAGGGACCAGGGATCAGGGACCAGGGACCAGGGATCAGCGATTGAAGCTGGGCTACGGCGAGATTCGATCGGCGAGACACTTCGCCTGATGTAAAGGCCGCTGCGCGTTGAAGGATGCTGCCCATCGGGCAAATGCTCTAGTCTTGCTTTGAGACATGAAGCGCATCCTCCGGATTCTCCAAAAGACACTGCTGGCGGCACTGGACCACGACGTGTTTAACACGGCCAAGGCGGCCGCGTATTCGGGCATGCTGTGTTTTTTTCCGGCGGTGCTGGTGGCGAATTCGCTGTTGGCGCACGCGCCCGAAGGATCGAAACTGATGCAGGAACTGCGGGCAAACTTTGACGAGTTTCTTCCCGCGGCATCAGTGATCCTGCTGAACGATTCGATCACGGCCAAGCATATGCGGTCCGAGCAGGTACTGTTCTCAGCGGCGGCGCTGGCGGCGTTTGCGGGGCTGGGGGTGATGCTGTCGCTGATGGAAGGTTTCCGACGCGCGTACAAGATACGGCGAGACAGCTGGGGCTTCTGGGAGAAGCGGGTTTGGGCGCTGCTGTTGGTGCCGATTGTGCTGGTGCCGTTGTGCCTGGCGAGTCTGCTGCTGGTTTTCGGCCGCGGCATTGAGACGTGGATGATTACCAACGCCGATCATGAGTTGCGGCATGTGGTGATTTTTTTCTGGAGACTGGTGCGCTGGATTGTGTCGGTGGCGACGAGCGTAACGGTGCTGTCGGCGCTCTATCATTTCGGGACGAGGCGCAAGGAGCATTGGGGATGGGTGCTGCCCGGGGCGGTGGCCGCATCGCTGATCTGGTTTCCCGCGACGCTGGCTTTTGGATGGTATGTGACGCGGGTGGCGGACTACTCGCGGTTCTACGGATCGTTTGCGGCGGGGATAGCGACGCTGGTGTGGTTATACCTGACTTCGTTCAGCGCGCTGCTGGGCGCGGAGTTCAATGGAATGATGTTTCAGGCGCGGCAGGAACGGCTGGCGGGGGCTGGTTCGAGCGCGGACACGATGGCCTGACGCCTGTAACAACCGCGTAAATTCAGGGGTTTGCGATGGGGCGCACGTGCGGCGGGGGCCTTCGCCAAGGCACCGGCATGTACAATAAAGGCAGCCGCATTCCTACCTTCCCCATACCCGATTTTCATAACCTATGGAGCATTTTGAATGCCGTTTGGTGAGACCAGCCTGACCGATTCTGCGACCCAGCGACGCGCAAAGATTGTCGCCACACTCGGCCCGGCATCGAACACGGAGCCCGTATTTCGCGAGTTGGTGCGCGCGGGCATCGACGTGGTGAGACTGAATTTTTCGCATGGTTCGCATGAAGAAAAGCTGGCGCTGATCCAGATGATCAGGAAGGTGAGCCGGGACGAGCGCAAACCTCTTTGCATTCTTGGAGATTTGCAGGGGCCGAAGATCCGAACATCGAAGCTGAAGGATCACCAGCCGGTGATGCTGAAGACCGGTGGACGCATCACGATTACGCCGCGGGAAGTGCCGGGAACGGCATCGCTGGTGGGCACAACGTTCAAGACGCTGGCGGAGAACGTGGAGCAAAGCTCGCGGATCCTGCTTTCGGATGGGTTGATCGAACTGCGGGTGCGCGAGGTGGAACCCAGCGGCGATGTCGTGTGCGACATCGTGAACGGCGGCCTTCTGGGCGAGAACAAGGGCATCAATCTGCCGGGGATCCCGGTGCGCGTGCCTTCGCTGACGGAGAAGGACGAAGCGGATCTTGAATTTGCCTTGAAGAACGGCGTGGATGCGATCGCGGTTTCGTTTGTGCGCACGGCAGAAGACATTCGCCTGGTGCGCAACCGGGTGTCGGCTTACGGGTGTGAGACGTGGATCATTGCGAAGCTGGAGAAGCCGCAGGCGATCGAGCAGCTGGATCACATTCTGCTGGTGGCAGACGGCATCATGGTGGCGCGCGGCGACCTTGGAGTGGAGGTTCCCCCAGAGCGTGTGCCGGCGATTCAGAAGCACATTATTCGCAAGGCGAGCGAGTATCGCAAGCCGGTGATCACGGCGACACAGATGCTGGAGTCGATGATCGAGAACCCTCGGCCGACGCGGGCAGAAGCGTCAGACGTGGCCAACGCGGTATACGACGGCACGGATGCGGTAATGCTTTCCGGCGAGTCGGCGGTGGGCAAGTACCCGGTGGAAGCGGTGAGCATGATGAGCCGCATTGTGCACGAGGCCGAGCGGACCATGAAGGAACAGGCGGTGTTCCAATCGCATGTGCAGAAGACGCATTTGTCGATTGCGGAGACGATCTGCGAGGCGACGGCGCACGCGGCCGAGGACCTGGACCTGCGAGGAATCGCGCTGTTCACGGAGTCGGGAACGACCGCGCGGCAGCTTTCGAAGTATCATCCGTCGACCCCCATCTTTGCGTTGAGCCCGGTGGAGATCACGATCAACCGGCTGAACCTGCTGTGGGGAACGATTCCGATCCGCTGCCCGAAGGCGAATTCGACCGAGGCGCTCGTGGAGCTGGCGGAGAACCTGTTGTCGCAGGGAGGATATGTGCGTCCCCGCGAGATTATCGCGATTGTAGCGGGCACGCGGACCAAGTCGGGGTCGACGAACTTCTTGCGTCTGCACGTAATGGGCGAGCATAGCCTGGAGACGCGTTTTCTGTCACCTCACGTGGAGGAAGAGCCAGTAGAGGAGTCGAGAGCTAAAAGACCCGCGCAGGGCCGGCCGGTGAAACCTGTTCTGGCGCCGGTACGAAAAAAGTAGCCGTTCCTACGATTGATTTGGTGCGAGACGCCGCTCTTTTTGAGCGGCGTTGTTGTTTTTGGGGTACGAAGCGAGGATGCGAACGAGAAGTGAATGCCGGATAACCGTCCTGTAATAGGGCCGCATCGGAGGATGATTAGAAGCGCCAGCCAGCGAGATCTCATCCCGCCGATCCGGCGCTTTGAACAGGAGCCATCCCCGATGAAAAATGGAAAGAGACCTCTAAGTTCAGACATGTCTTTAACAAAGCGACCCCGGGTTCCCCCGATTCCATCCGCCGTGCTGGCGGCCCCTAAAGCCAACTCACAGACAGTTCCCAAGCCCGCGGCGGTGGATTCGCGCTGGATGGCGCCGTTGCCGATCCGAAAGGAGCCTTAAAGGGCAGTGAGGCAGCACCTGCGCGAGCCCGGCTGGATAAGACAATGGCGGCTGGAGCGGCCACGCATGAGATCGACATTAATCCTTGGTCCAACATTGCTTGTCAGGAACGCGCCAGGCTCGAGTGGAAGGCGATGCCTGGCGCGACGGAAGGGAGAAGTCGTGGCTACGAACAACAAAAAGATTGCTGTGGAGGAGTTGCGGGAACTGGCGGGATTCTGGACCGATAGAGGCGATGCGCTGTCGTTATACGTGCAGGTGAAAACGCCGTCGGAACTTTCGCACCGGGAAGAAGTCATCTCCGCGAAGGAGAGGATTCAGCAGGCATTGCAGAACGGCAAGAACTCAGTGGATCGCGCGGATGTGCAGCGGGCCCTGGAGACGATTGCGGAGATGAAGGGGAATGGGGGCCGCGCGAAGGTGATCTTTGCATGCCATCGCGAGAAGCTGTGGCGCGAGTTCAATGTGCCCGGAGAGTTTGCAACTCGCGCCGAGGCTGGATCGGCGTTTGCGTTGGCGCCGCTGGTTACGCAGGAGGCGCAGGAGCGCTATTGCATTGCGCTGGCGGACCGAAATCGCGCGCGGCTGCTGCTGCTGGAAGGCGGCCAGATTGCGGAACACAGTCAGGTGCTGGACGAGGATCAGGAGAAGATTCGAACGACCGGAACGAGCAAGGCGCAGATTTACGAACGGCGCAAGGAAGAGCAGGTGAGACGGCACTATCAGTTTCTTGCCGAGCACCTGCGGCACTTTTATGAACACAAGGACTACGACTGCCTGATGGTGGGATGTCGCGACGAGATGTGGCCGGAGATCGAGGCAGCGCTGCACTCGGACTTGAAGCGCATTCTGGTGGGGCGGTTCACGCTGGACCCGGGGATGGCGCTCGCGGAAGAGATTCGCGAGAAGGCGCAAGCGATTGTGGACCGGCGAGACCGGGAGGATGAACAGCGGCTACTGGAGCGCGCTGTGGGTGGCGCTGCGAGCCACGGCCGGGGAGCAGTGGGATTGCGTGATGTGATCGACGCTCTGGAAAAGGGCGAGGTGCGCACACTGCTATTGCCTGCCGGGAACGTACAGGGCGGACGCAGCGCTTCGCTATGCGAGAACTGCGGGCATTTGGAAGCCACGGAGCTTTCGAAGTGCGCGCTCTGCAAGGGGAAGATGCGGATGTTCCCCCATGCGGAGGAGGCTGTACTGCGGCACGCGTTGGGACGAGGGCTCGATGTGCGAAGGATGCACTGGACGCAACTGCCTAAGCCGGACGAAATTGCCGCGTGGCTTCGGTTCCGGGCTGAAGTGAATACGCCGCAGGCGCTGGCGAGTTGAAAAGCAGCGTGGATTAGGCAAATACCGTCGTCAGCACGCCTGGCGGGTATCCCATGTCTCCAGAACCGGGAGACATGGGGCACCCGATTTGAGGGTCTACCTAGATGCGAGTTGGCGAAGGACGTACTGCAGGATGCCGCCGTGTTCGTAGTACTCGATCTCCTGCGGCGTGTCGATCCGCACTTTGGCGGTAAAGCTTCTGGCCTTGCCATCCGGCGAGACGGCCTTCACCTGCAGCGTGCGGCCGTCAGCGAACTTTGACTTGAGCAGATTGGTGAGTCCGGCGAAGTCGTAGACTTCTTCGCCGGTCAGGCCCAGCGACTCGACATTCTGGCCATCTTCAAACTGCAACGGCAAAATGCCCATGCCGACGAGGTTGGAGCGGTGAATGCGCTCGAAGCTTTCGGCGATGACGGCGCGGACGCCCAATAGATTGGGTCCCTTGGCGGCCCAGTCGCGCGAAGAGCCAGAGCCGTATTCCTTGCCGGCCAGGATGACCAGCGGCACTTTGCGTTCCGCATACTTTACGCTGGCGTCGAAGATGGACATCTGCTCGCCTTCGGGGAGCAGGCGGGTGACGCCGCCTTCGGTGCCGGGCGCGAGTTTGTTGCGCAGGCGGACGTTGGCGAAGGTGCCGCGCACCATGACCTCATGATTGCCGCGCCGTGAGCCGTAGCTGTTGAAGTCTGCCGCCTTAACGCCATGTTCGGTGAGGTACTTTCCGGCCGGGCCGCTGGCCTTGATGTTGCCGGCGGGTGAGATGTGATCGGTGGTCACGGAGTCACCGAGAACCGCGAGCACGCGCGCGCCGAGAATGTCGCTGACGGGCGCCGGCGTTTTGGTGATGCCGTCGAAGTAAGGCGCCTGGCGGATGTAGGTGGAGTCAGGCTCCCACAGGTAAACGTCGCCGGTGGGGAAGCTGAGGCCCTGCCAGCTGGCATCGCCGTGGCTGACGGTGGCGTACTCCTTGCGGAAGCTTTCGCTGGAGAGGCCTTTCTCGATGGCGGCGGCGACTTCAGCTTGCGTGGGCCAGATGTCGCGGAGGTAAACGGGCTTGCCTGCCTGGTCGTTGCCGAGTGGGTCGGTATCGAAGTTGTGGCCGATTCTGCCGGCGAGCGCATAGGCGACGACCAGCGGGGGCGACATGAGGTAGTTGGCGCGGACGTCGACGTTGACGCGGCCCTCGAAGTTGCGGTTGCCGGAGAGGACGCTGACGGCGACGAGGCCGTGTTCATCGATGCTCTTGGAGACGTCGGTGGGCAACGGGCCGGAGTTGCCGATGCAGGTGGTGCAGCCGTAGCCCACTACGTTGAAGCGCAGCTTCTCAAGGTAAGGGAGCAGGCCAGACTTCGCGTAGTAATCCGTTACTACACGCGATCCCGGCGCCAGGGACGTTTTGACCCACGGCGGAACGGAGAGTCCCTTTTCGACGGCCTTCTTGGCCAGAATGCCGGCGGCCACCATGACCGATGGATTGGAAGTGTTGGTGCAACTGGTGATGGCGGCGATAACCACCGAGCCGTGGTCGAGGTATTGGTCGGGGTCGACGTTGAAGCGCTCTTTCACCGTGGTAGTGACGTGGAGCGCCGCGGCGGAAGAGCCGATGTTGGCCGCGGAGGATGTGGCCGGGCCTTCGTTCTCTTCAGCGCCTATGGCGATTGCGGTGTCAGTGATGGACGCGCGTTGCCATGCGGCCGCGGTGCGCGTGCCGAGCGGCTTTGCCGTTGGGGCGAGCAGGCTGGGAAGCTGCTGCTGGAAGCTGGCAGCGGCGTCTCTGAGCAGGACGCGATCCTGGGGGCGCTTGGGTCCGGCGACGCTGGGCTCGACGGTGGCGAGGTCGAGGGAGAGGGTGGCGGTGTACTCGGCTTCAGGCGCGCCCGCGGTGTGGAAGAGGCCCTGCTCCTTGTAATAGGCCTCAACGAGGGCGATCTGTTCCTCGCTGCGGCCCGTGAGGCGCAGGTAACGCAGTGTTTCCGCGTCGACGGGGAAGATGCCGCAGGTGGCGCCGTACTCGGGGGCCATGTTGCTGATGGTGGCGCGATCGGCCAAAGGCAACTCGGCGATGCCGGGGCCGTAGAACTCAACGAATTTTCCGACCACGCCCAACTTGCGCAGGGCCTGTGTGACGGTGAGGACGAGGTCGGTGGCAGTGGCGCCTTCGCGCAGTTTGCCGGTGAGCTTGTAGCCGACGACTTGGGGAACGAGCATGGAGACGGCCTGGCCGAGCATGGCGGCTTCGGCTTCAATGCCGCCGACGCCCCAGCCGAGGACGCCGAGGCCGTTGATCATGGTGGTGTGTGAGTCGGTTCCGACTAGCGTGTCAGGGTAGGCGAAGGCCTCTCCGTCGATCTCAGTGGTGAAGACGACGCGCGCCAGGTATTCGAGGTTGACCTGGTGGCAGATGCCCATGCCAGGGGGGACGACGCTGAAGTTACGGAAGGAGGTCTGGCCCCACTTGAGGAAGGCGTAGCGCTCGCGGTTGCGCTGGAACTCGAGAAGCGAGTTGGCGTCGTATGCCTGCGGGGTGCCGAACTCGTCGACCTGGACGGAGTGATCGATGACCAGCTCTGCCGGGATGAGGGGGTTGACGCGCTGGGGGTCGCCGCCGAGTTGCTTGACGGCGTCGCGCATGGCGGCGAGGTCGACGATGGCGGGGACGCCAGTGAAGTCCTGCATGAGCACACGGGCGGGCATGTAGGCGATTTCGCGGCTGGGCTCTGCCTTGGCCTCCCACTTTGCCAGGAACTCAATGTCGGCGGCGCTGACGTTCACGCCATCTTCGCGGCGAAGCAGGTTTTCGAGCAGGATTTTCAGACTGAAGGGGAGCCGGGCGAGATTGATACCCCTGGACTCGAGAGCGGGAAGGCGAAAAATCGTGTAGGACTTGCTGCCGGATTTCAGCACGGCACGGCTTGCGAAGCTGTTCATTGCTGGGCCTTTCTATCCGCACATGGCGGATGGAACGTGATTCCTGATTCCGATCAGGCGCGCCGCGTCGGGGCGGCGCGATCAAGAGGCCGGCTCGGGGCCGGAGAAATTCGTCGCGAGATAGATTAAACAGCGCGAGGGTCAGCGTCCACGGTCGTGTTTGCCGCGGCGGAAGCGCTTGAGGCGCAGTGCGGGGTTGATGATGCAGGGGCGCATGGATCCGAGACCCATTTTAGCGCGGAGCCTGTAGCTGTGGAAATGGCGTTGGGACCAAGACAGAGTTGGGGGTCGAATCTAAGATCCTAAGCTATTGCCCATCAGGCCGTTCCAATCTGGCTGAAGATGTCGGCGAGAACGACGTACAGCGGCGAGCCCTTGACCTCAAGCCTGGCGGATTCCACCCAATCGGGTCCGGAGCACATGCGGCCTGTGCGCGTCTTTGGATCGATGATCCAGATGGTTTCGACTCCCATGGCGCGGTAGTCCTGGGCGCGCTCCTGGGTATCGGAGTAGGTGTCTTCGGGTGAGAGGATCTCAATCACGAGGGCTGGTGCGCTGACGATGACGTCGGGCTGGAAACCGAGCGGCAGCAGGGCTACATCGGGGATCCTCACACGGGTTGGCGATACCTGGACTCGCTGTTCCGTGACAACCTGATATCCCCATTGATTTTCGTGCTGGCCGAACCACATGGCCAACAATGCCTGCACCCGCGCGTGCTCGTACTTTCCCACCTTTCGCTCCCTTATCTCGCCGTCTATGTACTCACGGTCCGGCCGGAAATTGAGCGCCAGGTAATCCTTAAGCGGAATGTGCAAGGCCGTGGCCATACACTCGAATCGTAGCATGATTGTTGGTTGTCGAAAGGTTATCCGATCAGCCTTCGGGGATCGGAATTCGGGCTGACTTCACAAAGGGGTTCTGAATGAATCTGCGCGTGCTGAGCGTATTGATTGCCGCAGTCTTATCGGTCGGAGTGGCGGCTCCCAGCCAGACAAAGTGGCCGGCGAAAGATGGCGAGGTGGTGCTGAAGGATTTCAATTTTGGCACGGGCGAAACGTTGCCGGAGCTGAAGCTGCACTACTTGACGCTGGGCGAACCGCATCGCAACGCAGCGGGGCGCGTGGACAACGCGGTTCTGCTGTTGCACGGAACCGGGGGCAACGATCGATCGCTGCTGAACCCGGTGTTTTCAGATGTGCTGTTTGTGTCGGGAGGGGTGCTGGATATTGCGAAGTACTTCATCATCCTGCCGGATGAGATCGGGCACGGGCAGAGCTCGAAGCCGTCAGACGGGATGCACGCGCACTTCCCTGCTTACGACTATGACGACATGGTTCGGGCCGACCGCATGATGCTCGACGAGATGAAGGTGGATCATCTGCGGCTGATCCTGGGCACGTCGATGGGGTGCATGCAGGGGTTTGTGTGGGGCGAGACGTATCCCGATTTCATGGACGCTCTGGCGCCGTACGCATGCCTGCCGGTGCAGATTGCGGGGCGGAATCGCATGATGCGCTACATGGCGATCCAGGACATCAAGCTCGATCCGGCATGGATGGACGGCGAGTACAAGACCGAGCCACAGGATGGTCCGCGCGCGGCGAACGAGATGCTGCTGGTGATGGGATCGGCACCCTTATTGATGCAGAAGGGGGAGCCTACGCGCGATGCGGCCGAGCACTGGGTGGATCAGTATCTGGCGCGTACCATGGCAAGCACCGATGCCAACGACATGATCTATTACCTGAATGCGAGCCGGAACTACGATCCTTCATCGAAGCTGGAGACGATCAAGGCGCCGGTGCTGTGGATCAACTCGGCCGATGATTTCATCAACCCGCCGGAACTGGGCATTGCAGAAAAGATGGTGAAGCGGATTCCGCACGGGCGGTTCATTCTGCTTCCGATCTCCGACGAGACGCGCGGACACGGCACGCATACGGTTGCCGCGATATGGAAGGATTATCTTGCGGAGTTGATGCGGCAGACTGAGCCTAAATAGGGATACGGTAAAAAGATCCCGTGCCGGGCTCGCCATCGGTACCCGGCACGGTTCAACCGACGTGGTTGAAAGTGGAGAAGAATCCGCAGTCTAGTGCTTGAAGTCGAAGGGCGGAGTCAGGCCGGTGTAGTCGCCGATCTGCTTGGCGTCGTAAGGCCCGTTGAGCTGGTTGAAGCCATTTCCCATTACGTTGGTCATTCCCTGCTGGAAGACAATTTTGCCCGCCGGCGTGACTTCGATGACGCGGTTGTTGAATTGATCGCTGATCAGCGTGTTTCCGTTGCGCAGGCGAATGCCGCGGGTCGGGTTGGGGTTGGGATTGCTGTTCGCGCCGTTGTTGGTGACGTATTGCCAGACAATGTGGTCGGTTGCGTCAACCTCGACAATGCGGTTGTTGGCCGAGTCGGAGATGAGAGTGTCTCCATTGGGCAGGCGGCTGGCGAAGGCCGCGCCGTTGACGCTGCCGCCCGCGGTGAAGGTGGCCGCGATGGCGCCATTGGCCTTGATCTCGATGACGCGGTTGTTGCTTTCATCGGCGATAAGGACGTGGCCGTTCTCAAGCAACTCTGCGCTGTTTGGGTTGTTGAGCTGGTTGGGGCCATTACCTGTGGTTCCTGTGGTGCCGTACTGCCAAACGATGCTGCCGCTAGCCAGGCTGACGAGGATGATGCGCTGGTTAGCCTGGTCGGAGATGAGCACGCCGAATCCAGGATGGCCAGGGAAGTCGGAGACAAAGGTAGCCTGGACTGGAGTGTTCAATTGATTTTCGGCTGAGCCGGCAACACCGGCCTGGCCGTATTGCCACACGATGTGGCCGGCTTGGTCGACGAGGAAGACGCGATTGTCAGGGCAGCCGTTGACCGTATCAGAGCAGCCAGGCAGTCCCGGCGGGGTTCCGGTGCCGGCGATCAGCGTGAGCGGTCCCACGCGTTGCGCGTCGTTGACGCCGACTACACTGTGCGGGCCGGCAACATCGGAGCCGTTGCCGAAGGTCCAAACTACCTTGTGGGTTTCCGCGTCGACTTCGATGACGCGATTGTTGAACTGGTCAGAAATCAGAAAATGGGCATCTCTCTGGGCGTGCGCAGAAGGCGGCCAGGTCATTGCAACGAGGATCGCCATGGCCGTGGCAGCCATGGAGGGGATCGAAACGCGTGCAGTAGTCCGCATGGGTAACCTCCGGTTACAGGGGCGGCCGGGACAATTTGAGTCCGGGGGAATCCCAGTCCATCCGTGGGCGATTATAGGTAGGCGAAGGTTGCGAAAAACCACTCGTGACAAAGGAATGACAAACGGATGACATTGCGAATGACTGCTCCGGATCTGACACGCTATTACCGTCAGATCCCCAGGAATTGGGCGATAGTCGATACGATCCCCATCGTCCTCCTATACTGAAAGCAGGCGGATTCCCTTCGTCCCGAGGTCCCGAGGTCCCGAAGCACATTGAATTATCTGGATCGGATGGGGGCGGCCTGGTCGCGCTTTCTGGCGTGGCTGGTTCGCCGGCTTCCGAATGAGCAGCAGCGCCTATTGGGTTTCACCATCGTGGCCGGAGGTTTGTGCGGGCTGGCGGCGGTGGCGTTCCACGTGACCATCGCGTGGCTGGAATCGCTGCTCATTGACCCTGCCAATCACGCGCCGGGGCACAGCTGGATTTTCTGGACGATCGTTTCGCCGGCACTCGGTGGGCTGGTGGTCGGGGTTGGATTGACGTTTTGGGCTCCGGCGGCGGCGGGCAGCGGCATCCCCCAGGTGAAGGTGGCATTTGCGCTGCGGTACGGACTGATCACGCTGCGAGAGACCGTCGGGAAATTCGTTCTGTGCGCATTTCAGATTGGGTCGGGGGCGTCTCTTGGACTGGAAGGCCCGACGGTGCAAATCTGCGCGGGCGTGAGCAGCATGCTGGCGCGCGCGGCGCGCTTGAGCCCGCAGTACCAGCGCCGCATGGCGAGCGTGGGCATGGCGGCAGGCATTGCCGCGGCATTCAATGCGCCCATCGCATCGATCACGTTCACGCTGGAAGAGTTGATCGGGAACCTGGACCAGACGATGCTGGCGGGTGTGATTGTGGCGGCGGCGCTGGCGGCCGTGGTGGAGCACACGATCCTCGGATCGAACCCGGTGTTCCATGTTCCGCGTCAGTACGAGCTTGGCAATGCCTCTTCGCTCATCTGGTATGCGCTGCTGGGGGTGCTGGCGGCGGTGGTGTCGGTTGCGTTTACCGATTCCCTGCTGGGCCTGCGTGCGAAGTTCAAGCAATGGACAGCGGTTCCGAAATGGGTACATCCAGCTATAGGGGGCGCAGCGACAGGCACACTGGCGGCCATCGGGCTGTACTTCTTTCACCAAAATGGCATTGCCGGCGACCCTTACAAGACGCTGACCCTGGCGCTTACCGGAAGCCTGCCGGCATTGCTCATGGCGGTCTACTGCGTTCTGAAGCTGGCGGCAACGGTCTTCTCGTATTCGAGCGGCGGGTCAGGCGGTATTTTCGCGCCGTCGTTGTTCATGGGCGGAATGCTGGGCGGCGCGGTGGGCTACATAGACGTGACCGTGTTTCATCATTCCCAAGATGCGATTGGCGCCTTTGCTGTCGTGGGCATGGGGGCGGTATTTGCGGGGATTGTGCGCGCGCCGATGACGTCGATCCTGATCGTCTTCGAGATGACGGGGGGCTACGGATTGGTGCTGCCGTTGATGATTGCGAATATCAGCGCGTTTGCGCTTGCGCGGTATTGGCGAAGCGACTCGGTTTACGAGGCGCTGCTGATCCAGGACGGGATTCATCTGCCGCAGGGCACCAAGCCGCTGGATCCGCCGGGAGATGCACCGCTGCCGGCGCAGACGTTGCCGCTGGAGCCAACTGAAGATGCTACCGCCTGAGAGCAGCTTTTAGCTCTTAGCTATTAGCCATTAGCTCTTGGGGGTGGGCTGGTCCGGGGTATCGGGCACGGCAGGCTGCTTGCGTAGGGCATTGGCTGCCGCATGCAACGTAAACTCGAGCGATTCCCGTGGAATGCTTTCGACGAAGGGGCGAACGATCCAGGCGAGGCCGCTGGGGATTGAGCGCGTGAGGGAGACCGACTCGATCTGCAGATATAATCCGCCGTCTCGCTCTTCCCTGGTCCAGTAGGTGTTCAGTCTCCATAGAAAGCCGTGAGCCTGTGCCGGTGAGAGGGCACGTTCTTTGGGTGTGCCCGCATCTTCGATCTCGGTGATCTGCGTGCTGCGGGAAAGGCTGTAACCGTGCTGCGGATCGAGACGCCCGAAGGTGACGTCGTAGTTGGTGTCGAGCACAACGGTGATGACATGCTTTTGGCGCACGCGCATGCGCGCCTCAAGATGGTCGCCATTCCGGGAAAGGATCGATGCCTGAAGAACCTGCGGACTGAAGTACTTCGGATAGGAGTTGAAGTCGCGCAGGAGGTGCTCGAACTCGGCGGCGGTCGCTCCCGGGACGAAGGCGGTTCCGCGCCAATGGAAGAGCAAGGCTCCGGGAAGGTTGGGCGCGGGGTTTGGAGTGAGGTTTTCGATGAGGAACTCGCCTTTGCGAAGCCGGGCGGCCGCATCGGGGAGGTTGACGGGGGCGGTAAAGGTGTCGGCGCTCCGGTGCTGCTGGGCGAGCCGGTTTTCAAGGCCGCGAACGTAGGTATCAAACGCGGCGTTGGCTGCGGGTTCGGGCTGGGCGACGGCCAGGGACGCACACCCGCCGCAAAGGGCAATGACAGCGGCAATTTGGGTTAGCAGGTACAAGACAGGAAGGGGTCTTCTGCGGCGGGGCAGAGACGTCATTGCGGCCTCATGTTGTACATAAATACAGCGCGCAGTTCCAGGTAGGGCCCGTGGAAGTCATGCGGCAGGGGCGGATAGTTGGAACCGGTAAGAGCGCCCCAGGCGGCACGGTCGAGCGCAATGTCGCCGGAGCGGCCTTCGAGGACCATGCCTCCGTCCATGAGGCGGCCGTTCGGCAGCACCTTGAAGCGGATGACCACCACTCCGGATTTGAGAATGGGCGGGTTCACCTCATCGGGAATCAACGGATCCCAGGTTCGCTCGGTCTCGCGGTGCCATCGCAACAGCCACGAATTGAAGTCGACGCCCTGCGTATCGGAAAGGACTTCAACCCCGCCTGTGCCGGCGCCGGGATGCATGGAGAGGCCGCCAGAGGGTGCCTGAGGCGCGCCGTAACCGGGGTTG
>Ga0206823_1151_pt1 | contig 15342 bp, 14 predicted proteins | sample Alteio_BWOrgCont_81_FD_152868 | JGI IMG/M metagenome (GOLD analysis project Ga0206823, IMG submission 152868) | Enriched cells from forest soil in Barre Woods Harvard Forest LTER site, Petersham, Massachusetts, United States -... | ecosystem: Environmental > Terrestrial > Soil > Temperate forest >...
CGTTCAGTTTGATAAACTGCTTTTCCTAAACAGTGATTTTATTAATAGTATTATGAAAAATGTTACCATTAAAACAGGCCAATTTGATGTTGACTACGGCGATCAGCATTATCAGCGTTCAGACGGAGGTAATACCATTTATAATCCGTTTGTGGAAAATTATATAATGGACGAATTTGCAACAGAGATTGGGGGGGGAAGTTTATTACCATAATAAATCTGGGCTGTTTGTTATGGGTGGAATAACAAATGGAGAATTAGACCCTACTGTAATAGCAGCTACTAAAATTAATGCGGCAACAGGCCAACCCAATAATTATGACCCTGCGTTTCACGGAAAAATTGGGTATGACAAACAACTCAGCAGTGATTTTAGAGTCAGAATAACAGCATCCGGTTATACAGACCAAAGTGCAAACAGTAATACATTATTTGGAGGCGATCGCACAGGCTCACATTATTATGATGTAATGTCAAGCCAAAGTATTGCAAACGGAACAACTCTTAATGATGAGAATGATTATAACGCATTTTCAGGGAGATATAATCCAGGTTTTACAGAACAAGTGCAGACCTTTATGGGCAACCTTTTTCTTAAATACAAAGGATTGCAATTCTTCGGTACTTATGAAATGGCCCAGGGCAGAGAAATAACGGAAGTTACTGACCGTAAGGCAACACAATATGCAGGTGATTTAGTTTACAGGTTCCCTGCAAAAAAGGAAAACTTTTGGGTAGGAGTCCGCTATAATGCTTTAACAGCAACCATGTTTGGCGATCCCAATGCTATAACTATTCAACGTGAAGCAGCTTCAGCAGGATGGTTCGTTACCAAAAATATTATGATGAAAGCAGAGTATGTAAACCAGATTTATCTTAATTACCCAAATGCAAACATCCTTAATGGAGGAAGGTTTGATGGATATATGCTTGAAGCTTCAATAGGATTTTAATTCTGGTATTAAACGGAAAGTATTTTCAAAGATAAAGAGCAGGCTAATAAAATTATAGTAGAATTAAAATTTAAAATAAAATGACAATAGAAAAAGCAACACCTATTCAAACAATGAATACTAACGAGCTTATTAAAGCATTCACGGCAGCATTTACATCTGACAATATTGAAAACTGGAAAAAACTTCTTGCTCCTGAAGGGGAATGGAAAGTGATGGCAACAGGAGAAGTTTTCCATGGGCTGGATAAAATGGTGGAACTCGCAAATCGCTCTGTTGCCGCAAGAAAACACAGCGGAGAACTGGGTATTAAACCAACGAACGTATTTCAAAATGAAGAAGGCACAAAGCTCTGCTGGGAATATGTTCATACGGGTATTGTGACTGAAAATTGGCCATCGACATCGTCGCACAAGCCAACCCCTGGTACAAAATTCACGCTCCCAATTATGCTGATATGCGAAATCAAAGATGGAAAACTCACCGAGGTAAGAGAATATTTTGATTTATTGACTCTTCTTGAACCAGATACTCCACATCATCTGTATTCTTAATATTTAAGGAATATCTTAAAATATGAAAATACTTATTTATGGAGCAGGCGTTATTGGCAGCGTCTATGCCGCAAGACTTTATCAAACAGGCTGTGATATTACGCTATTAGCCCGGGATAAGCATTATGAAAGACTCAAGCAAAACGGAATAGTTATAAAAAATGTCTTAACGGGTAAGTAGTCAACAATTAATGTCCCGCTAACGCAACAATTAGGTGTTAATGATGTGTATGATTTGATTATTGTAACTGTACGCTTAGACCAAATTGATAGTGTTATACCAGTTTTGAAAGCTAATACTGTTTGTCCTTTAGTTATGCTCATGTTCAATAATCCTGAAAGCATAAAACAATTGGAAAATGAATTAAAACCAAAGCGCCTCATTTTAGGATTCCCGGGTCTAGGGGGAACTTATAAGGACAATCGGATAGACTATATTCAGATAAAGCAACAGAAAACTACCATTGGGGAACTAAACAGTGAAACTTCTGAACCTGTTAACGAGATAAAAAGACTTTTAGAAAAGAGTGAATTTGAGGTTGCAGTTACTGCTGATATGGAAGGTTGGCTAAAAACACATGCCGTTTTTGTGACATGCGTATCCGCAGCAATTATCAAAGAAAATGGCGACAGTATACAATTAGGAAAAAAACGAAGTAGTATTAAAATAATGGTAAAAAGTATCAGGGAAGGATTTAATGCCATTAAATCTCTTAGTATCGCCATAGAACCGACCAATTTGAAAATCATTTTTATGATAATGCCACAATGGTTTGCCGTTTTATATTGGCAAAAAGCGATGCAGGGCAAGGTAGGTACTTTATCAATAGCGCCTCATGCAAACAGAGCTAAAGAAGAGATGCAGCTTCTGGCGAAAAAAACATTAACAATAGTTCATTCATCTTCTTTTCCAACGCCAACATTAGATAAACTACTTTCATCGTTTATAAATTCCCCACAATAGGCTTCTATAAATATAAAATCTCTTAAAGGTTCGGAGTTTACCTGTTTCTCTCCGCAAGTTTTTATCCCACTCTTTAAATTCATTTAATAAAATAAGTAAAAATCCTCTCTCCAATCGCTAACTAACCTGTTTTTTTTCTTCCGGGCCTAGCAGGTATAATATCCAGCCTATAATGGCAACTGTTTGCAGGCAGTACCCCACCAATTTAAACGGAATCAAATAATCCTGAAGCGTTTTAGTTAGTATACCATAGGTATCTATGCCAAAAGGTATGGTTATCAATATACAGGCTGTACGCACCCACCACTTAAAGTGGGAAAAAACACCAATTATCAGGAAGCCTAAAGAATATAGAGCCAAGCAGGCAGCAAATGAAGAAACATTGGGCTTGTAAGAGTCAGCAACAGAGGCAATTGAGAAGCCTTCGGCAACAGTCAGAACTGTAAACCCCGCTACAAGTAAATCATGGTTTTCACGATTTAGCTTTCCGGCAATAGTTGCATATCCACCAATGGCACATAAACTGCCCAATTCAAAGAAGAAATTTTGCAAAGGCCCAAAGGGAATAACACCTCCTCCAATAAAATTTATAACAATGGAACATATAAATAATATGGCTGATATTTTACCGATGTGTTTGTCGTGCTTTCCCATTTATTTTAGTTTAATTACAAAAATAACAAAACAAATAAATAATTACTTATTTACAATACTGCCTCCGTGCATCGGCAGCAAGCGGGCTGCCATACTGTTGAGCTAATTGCCAGTCTCTGCAGGCCTTATCTTTTTGGTTGAGCCCTAATTCCGTGAGCCCACGATAGTAATAAGCAGGCGCAAAATTGGGAGAAAGTTCAATGGCTTTTGTGTAATCAGTTATCGCGGCACTGTAGTTTTGTTGCGCCTCTTCAATAAGTCCCCGGTCAAAATAAGGGGAAAATATATTCGGAGATAATTCTATTGCTTTGCTATAATCTCTTATAGCCGCATCCCCCTCTCCCTTTGATTTTTCGCTATTTCCCCTGTTTATATAAGCATCCGTATAAGCTGGAACCAACTCTATTGTCTTTGTATAATCGGCAATGGCTGCATCTAAATTCTTTTTTCTGTTCTCACTATTTCCCCGGTCATAATATGTATCGGGCATAGAAGAATCCAATTGAATAGCCTTCGTATAATCGGCTATTGCCGCATCGGGGTTTTCTTTGGCGTCTTCAACCAATCCCCTGTCTAAATAAGCTAAAAATGTATTGGGAGCCAATTCAATGACTTTGCTATAATCAGCTATAGCTGCATCTAAATTCTTTTCTGTAAATTCACTGTTTCCCCGGTTAAGATATACATCCGTAAAAGTGGGTGACAATTCGATTGCTTTCGTATAATTTATTATTGCTGCATCATAATCCCCTTTTGAGTTTTCACTGTTTCCCAACGTATACCATCCAAAAGAATATTGAGGATATTTAGTAACTACATCTGTAAACAACACCTCTCCATTCTTCCACACTTTATTTCGCTGGTATGCTATAAGGGAAAAAATAATTGCCATAAGGATAAGCAAAGGCATGAAAACAGGCTTTATTTTTTCAGCTAACATTAATTTATTCTCTTTAACATACACATATAGCTGACCGGCTATAAAGAAAATACCGATATATGGAATATAGGAATACCGCTCCGAAACAAGTACTTGCCCCGCAGGAAGTATTTGCAATTCTAAAGCAATAGTTATAAAATAAAACAATAGCCCAAAAACAAGTTCCTTCTTAAAGCGTCCAGATTTAAGAACACCCCATATCAGGAGAAATAGAACAGGAAGAGTTGCATAATATTCTGTCGGAAGCATATTCCCTGATTTCACAGGATAATAATACATTACTGAAAAATGGAAGGGTATAAAAGCTTTGACAAGGTAAAAAGCGATGGAGTAACTAACCAGGAAAATCCTGTCAAAAACAGTATAAAACTGGTTGATTTTTTCGTTATCCTGGAAAGAATGTTGTGAAAAGATAGTGATTACTCCGAAGATTATAGCCAATAAAAAAAATGTAATCTTATTGATAACCATTTGCCTGGATATCTTCCTGTAACGGTAATAATCTAGTAGTATTAATACAAAAGGCAGGCACACCGCAGCAGGCTTTGACAACAACGACAAAAGAAACCATAGAAATGTCCATACCAGGTATGAATTTTTCTTCTCAACTGACAGGTATTTCACATAAGAAATAAGCGACAAAAGAAAAAAGAATGTATACAGTACATCTTTTCTTTCCGATATCCACGCTACCGATTCAACATGCATGGGATGTATTCCAAAAAATAAGGCCGTAATGGCTGCCACCCAAATCTTGCCTGTAAATTGCTTTATAAACCAATAAACCAGCAGCGTATTTAGCAAATGCAGTATGTAATTAGTCAAATGAAAAACGAAAGGATTTAAACCGAAGAATTTATATTCTATGGCATACGATAATAATGTAACGGGATGATAATTTCCCTGGAAAAAAACCGAAAATATTTCTTTCAGATTATGCCAGTCAAGATGCCTGATAAACTGGTTGCCTAAAATATATACATTATCATCAAGATTCTCAATGAAGCTATTGCTACAGGTATTAGCAAATACAACAGCCGTTATAATAAGAATGGCAGGTAAAATAAATCTATCCGGCAAGTAAGGTTTTTGTTTAACAGGCATTTTCATTTGCAATATTGTTTCAATACTCCGGCTGCCATCGGGTTTCCATATTGCTGTGCCGATGCCAAATCGCTACAGGCATTCCCTTTATCATTTAAATTTAATTCTGCCATGCCACGGTAATAATAAGCTATATTATCATTGGAACGCAAACTTAATCCCTTGGTAAAATCAACTATAGCCATTTGATATTTCCCAAGTGTGTAATAAATAAATGCCCTGTTGACATAGGCTTCCAAAAAACCAGGAGATAATTCTATAGCCTTGGTATAGGCTGCTATTGCTCCCCGGAAGTCTTGCCTTGTATCATCTACCAGCCCACAATTAAAATAGGCGGAAGAATTGCCGGGATCTAATTCAATCGTCTTCCTATAATCCATCATCGCCAAATTGAATTCCCTTTCTGCACTCTCGCTATTCCCACGGTTAAGATATGCAGCGGCAAAAGTTGGAGATAATTCTATGGTTTTCGTATAGTCTACTATGGCTGAATTAAAATCTCTTTTTTTGTTTTCGCTGTTACCACGGCTAAAATATGCGTTAACATAGTTGGGCGACAGCTCAATCACTTTTGTGTAGTCCATTATCGCCGCATCAAAGTTTTGTTTGGTATCCTCCACCGTTCCAAGCCCCAAGTAAGCCAAATATTTAGCAGGATTTGACTGAATAACTTTTGTATAATCCATTACTGCTGCATCAAAATTATTTTCTGCAAATTCCGCATTTCCCCGATTAACATATACATCATTGATAAATTCCGGGGATAACGCTATTGTTTTTGTATAATCTAGTATCGCTGTGGTAAGATTACTTTCTGCATATTCCGCATTTCCACGGTTAAAATATGCCCCGGCAAAATCAGGAGCCAGCTCAATAGCTTTTGTATAGTCTTTCAAAGCCATTTCCTGGTCGTTTTTCAGGTTTTCACTATTTCCAAGGGCATACCATCCATAAGCAAAGCCCGGATATTTAGTTATTACATCTGTAAACATAACTTCCCCGTTTTTCCATAGCTTGTTGCGCTGGTACGCCAGGTAAGAATAAAAAACCAATCCCAATATAAGTATAAAAGAAACGAAAATTTTAATTACTGACATTGGTCTTCCCCCAGCATTTATTACATGTGAAAAAAGCTGGCTAATAATAAAGAAAAGACCTATATATGGAATATATGAATACCGCTCGGAAACCAGTGATGGCCCCACCGGAATAATTTGCAGTACTAAAAATATAGTGGTTAAATAGAACAAGAAGCCAAAAATGAGTTCATTCTTAAAGCGCCCTGATTTAAATATGCCCCATATTAATACCAGTAGAATGGGCAGGGATATATAATATTCGACGGGGAGTATTCCATTTATTTTTACCGGGTAGTAATGCATGATGGAAAGATCGAGCGGAAAAAATGCCCTGAATAAATAAAACAGTATGGCGTAACTAAACAGAAAAACCCGGTCGAGAACAGTAAAGAGAGGAAGCGTTATAATAGACTCAACAGAGCGCTGTGAGAAAATGGCAAGTATTCCGAAAACCAGGGAGAAAACAAAAAATGGAATCTTTGTATTAAATGTTTGCCATGAAACCTTCTTATCATGATAATAATCTATCAGCACCAACACTAAAGGCAGGCAAACCGCCGCCGACTTTGACAGCAGCGATAAAAGAAACCATACAAATGCCCATATCAGATATGCTTTTTTCTTTTCAACCTTCACATATTTCGCATAGCAAATAAGAGATAAAAGAAAAAAAAACGTATAAAGCAAATCCTTTCTTTCAGATATCCACGCCACCGATTCAACGTGCATAGGATGTATACCAAAAAATAAGGACGTAATAGCTGCTACCAAAACCTTACCTGTAAACCGCCTGATAAACAAATAAACTAACAGAGTATTCAGCAAATGCAGTATGTAATTAGTCAAATGGAAAATGAAGGGATTTAACCCAAAGAATTTATACTCTACAGCATAGGACAACAGAGTAACCGGATGGTAGTTCCCTTCAAAAAAAGTGAAGAAAATTTCTTTCAGGTTATACCAGTTAAGGTGTTTAATGATATCATTATCTAAAATATAAAGGTTATCGTCAAAATTTTCAATAAAATTATTGCCAAGCGTATTCAGAAATATAATGCCCGTAATAACAAGTATGGTAAGCGGAGCAAGCCTTGCCAGGCAGGTAGGTTTCAATTGGCGGATGCAGGTAATCATTTATCGGAGTAGCGTTTCTTACAAAAATAAATATTTTATCCGTTTTGCCTCTTCCCGGTAAATCTGATACTATTTTCCCCTTATATATTTAAATATAACTCATACTTCATAACCCGTTATGGCCTATCTTTGCATACTGTGAGGTCGCTCAGTCATCTTAATAAATATCTTTACAAATACCGCGTTCGGCTTCTGTCGGGTTTGCTCTTTGTATCGCTTTCGGCATGGCTGAAAACCTACTCGGTGGAATATATTTCCGAAAGTATTGATTGGGTGGGTAAAAACATGTCGCAATCAGCAGGTTTCATGCCTGCTGCACTTGGACATATTGTTAAGCTGGCCATCCTGTTTTTTGGTATTACCTTAATCAGTGGTTTTTTCCTTTTTTTAACCAGGCAAACAATTATTGTCACTTCCCGACTCATCGAATACGATTTAAAAAACGAAGTATTCGAGCATTATCAAAAATTGGATTTGGCATTTTACAAACGTAATAATACCGGGGACCTCATGAACCGTATCAGCGAAGATGTGAGCCAGGTGAGAAATTATGTAGGACCAGCCATTATGTACACCACGAACACTATTACTATTGTGGCCTTTACCCTCATATATATGGTGAAGATTAATCTTATTTATACCCTGTATGTATTTTCTCCATTGCCTATATTATACTTTTCAGTTTATTATATCAGCAACCTTATAAATAACAGGAGCACAGTAGTAAAACAACAATTATCAGTACTCTTCTCAAAAGCCCAGGAAAGCTTTTCGGGCATCCGTATAATCAAATCGTACATGCTGGAAAAAACACTGGTACACGATTTTGAAAAAGAATGTATTGAATACAAAAAGAAAAACATGTTCCTCGTCAATGCCGATGCACTGTTCCAGCCATTTCTAATGTTTCTTATTGGAATTAGTATGGTACTAATAATTTTTGTAGGTGGAAGGCAAATGTTAATTGGCAGAGTTACCAGTGGGGAAGTATTGGCATTTGTAATATATGTCAATAATCTCATCATGCCTGTTGCCAGTGTGGGCTGGATTACCTCGCTGGTGCAAAGGGCTGCTGCTTCCCAAACGCGTATTAATGAATTTCTGCAAACTGAGCCAACTATAAAAAGTGAAGACGAGCATCCTATCGAAGTATCCGGCGAATTGGAATTTGATAAGGTTAGTTTTATTTATCCGGATACGGGCATACAGGCATTAAGCGATGTTTCCTTTAAAGTAGGCACGCAAGAGTCACTGGGTATTGTTGGGAGAACGGGTAGTGGTAAGTCAACAGTAGCACAGTTAATATGCAGGCTTTATGATACTACATCGGGTGTTGTATGGGTGGATGGAAAAAACATACGGCATATTCCCCTTTCATCTTTACGTAGCAAAGTTGGCTATGTACCACAGGAGGTTTTTTTATTCTCCGATACTATTGCTGCTAATATTTCCTTTTCCACCGATGGAGAAGGTGCAGAATTAAGGAAGAAAGTGGAACAGTCGGCGAAAGATGCTGCCATATATGACAACATTATTGAATTTACTGACGGTTTCGATACGTATGTAGGAGAAAGGGGGGTAACTCTCTCAGGTGGGCAGAAACAACGGGTTTCCATAGCCCGTGCCATGTTGAAAGCTCCTGCCATATTGGTAATGGATGATTGCCTCTCAGCAGTTGATACGAATACGGAACAGGAAATACTATATAACTTACAGCGTTATATGCAGGGACGAACCACCATTATTATAAGCCACCGTGTTTCTTCTGTTAAGATGTGCGACAAGATATTACTACTTGAAAAGGGCAGCGTGGCAGAATATGGTACCCATGAACAACTGATAGCTGCTAACAGCCATTACAAGGAAATGTACGAAATGCAGATGACTGAGGAGCTGCAGGGAGAAAAGGCTTAGTCTCTCCTGTTTGTTTACTTCAAAAAATGGATAATCTTCTCAGCAAGTTCCCTTCCTATGCGCTGTTGGGCTTCTTCGGTAGACCCTGCAATATGAGGGGTTAATGATATTTTGTGATGGTGTAATATCTCCTGCCTCGGTGATTTTTCATCTTCAAAAACATCTAAAGCAGCATGTGCAATATGTCCTGACTTCAATCCGTCCAATAAGGCTTGCTCTTCTATTACTCCCCCGCGTGAAGCATTTACGAGCATAACGCCTTGTTTCATTTTCTTAATCTCTTTATGCGTAATAATCTTTCCGCCCGGCACATTAAGCGATATAAAATCACTCTTGGCAAGTAACTCGTCCATTGGGCAGGTTTTGATATTTATTTTAACTTTTTGGCTGCCATTCAATAAAATTTCAACTTCTGCTTCGGGAATGAAAGGGTCGTAAGCAAGGATATTCATACCCACCCCCAGGCCGAGTTTTGCTATGCACTGCCCTATTCTTCCAAACCCAATAATACCCAGTGTCTTTCCACTTACTTCGGTTCCTTTGGAATATTTTTTCTTTAGTTGTGCAAACTCTGCATGGCCCTTAACAGGCATAACACGGTTTGAATCATCCAGCGAACGGGCCATTGTAAAAATATGCCCCATTACCAGTTCAGCCACCGACAATGAAGAAGCGGCCGGAGTATTTACTACCTGTATATTTTTTGCCTTAGCATGTTCTACATCAATATTATCCATACCCACACCTCCGCGTGCAATTAGCCTGAGAGAGGGACATGCATCAATAAGAGCCTTGTCAACCCGGGTAGCACTACGAACTACCAGTGCAACAAAATCTTCGGCATTAATAATTTCTACCAATTCATCTTGGGGCACTTTTTCGGTGGCAACCATAAAGCCCTCTTTTTCAAGCATACGGATTGCGTCCTCTTCCATTCCATCGTTGGCCAATATTTTTTTCATGGATATTTAAATTGCTTTAGGGGTTATTTCAGCATTTATAATAGTAGACGATAATTATCCATTTTTCTTTTCAAGCTCCTTCATCACATCCACCAATGCCTGAACATCCTCCAGGGTGAGCGCATTGTACATAGATGCACGGTATCCGCCCACATCGCGGTGACCTTTAAGGCCTACTATTCCTGCTTCTTTCCACATGGTGTTAAAGGTAGTTTCCAGTTCAGGTTTAGTAAGAAGGAATGTAGCATTCATCCAAGAGCGGTCTTCCTTTACAACTGTTCCGGTGAATAAAGAGTTGCGGTCTATTTCCGAATACATTAATTCCGCTTTCCTGCGGTTTATTTCTTCTATCCATGCAAGGCCGCCATTCTTCTTAAGCCATTTCATAGTGAGGAGGCACACATATACTGAAAATACAGGAGGAGTATTGTACATAGATTCTCCTTTAATATGTACCTGGTAATCGAGCATGGAGAACATTTTTCTTCCTGTTTTGCCAAGTATGCTTTCTTTCACAACCACCATAGTGGCACCCGCTGCACCCATATTTTTCTGGGCTCCGGCATATATAAGGGAGAATTTACTGAAATCTACCCTGCGGCTGAAAATATCGGAGGACATATCGCACACCAGTGGAACAGGAGAATTGGGGAAAGCATGCATCTGGGTACCATAAATAGTATTATTCGATGTAATATGTAAATAGTTTGCATCCGCAGGAATAGTATAATTCTTTGGGATAAAACTGTATTTATCGGCTTCGGAAGAGGCAATAATATTTATGTTTCCTATTCCCTTAGCTTCCTTAATAGCCTTGTGGGCCCATACACCTGTATCTACATAGGCAGCAGTTCCTCCATCTATCAGCAGGTTGCAGGGCACCATTGCAAACTGCAGGCTGGCGCCTCCTCCTAAAAATAAAACCTGGTACTCGTTCCCAAGCCCCATAAGTTCCTTAACCAAGGTACGGGCTTCTTCCATAATAGCCATAAAATCCTTATCGCGGTGCGATACTTCCAGTATAGATAGCCCGGTATTGTTAATGTTCAAAACCCCATTGGCTGCCTCTTCAATAACTTCGCGGGGAAGTATGGCTGGCCCGGCGCTAAAATTGTGTTTTCCTTTCATAAGTTTTTATGCAATAATATTGCGCCGCAAAGGTATAAAAACCTTGTTTATCCCTCCCCGTTTTCACATATTGTTAACATAGTGAAGTTTGGGTCAATTTAGAGATTTATTTTGGGGAATAAATAGCTTGCTTTTTCAGCTGGTACGAAGGATTTTTCGGATCATTAAACAGCTTATCCTCTTTGCTATTGGGGTTACGCACCTGCACATTTGCCACATAATTCCATGTGCCACTATTATAAGCCAGGCCATCTACCTGGAAACTTGGCCCATAATACTGGTGCTGTCCGGTAAGCCCTTCTTCAGCAGGACCCAACAAATCAAAAAGAATCATATTTTTCGGCTCATCATATTCCAGGGACATAAAAACCTGTGCTGAATACTCAAAAATTAGCCTTTTGGGGCTACCTTTATATGTGGATGGTAAATCGCCAAATACAGCCTTCCCGAAAGTAGGTATTCCTTGTGCATTTAAAGAAAGTATGTCGATAATCTTACGGGTAATAAGTTTATTCCACCCTTCCCAGGCAAGCAGTATATAGTTTTTGCTGCCTTTTTCCTTAATTATCTTATAGTAAAGCATTCCCAGCCATTTCTCAGGGGTACAGGTTGTTGTCCAAATATTGGGGATATCATCCGTATGGTCTTTCAATACAAACAGCTCATATTTCTTTTTATGTGGGTTATAGGATTGTATAAACCCAAAATATTCAAACTTGGAGCCTGATTTAGGAACATCCCAGGTGATGACACGAATTTGCTTATCCGACGAGGTAACCTTTCCAATAGTAGTAAGCGAATCAAAAGGATATTCAAATGAGCCCGATAACTGAAGGGCTTTATTCATCAAGGCAAATAACCGGGCATTAGCATCGTCTTTTTCCTGGTCGCCGTAAGCATTTATCCGGACAAATTGCAAAGATTTCATAGAATCTTCGTATGCTTTGAGCAACGAAGCGGAATCAAAGGGAGCAGCAAACCCTTTACCGGGACATAATAGCACCCCACAGATAAAAACAACAAATACTGCTTTATTGCGCATATGAAACGCGGTGATTTGATAATATGGTAATTTGATAATGCTTTATCATATTAATCATGAAATTATCAAATCGTCAAATTACCAAACCGGCAGGCTACTTTACCGATTGTTTTATGAGAGTTGGAAATTTAAGTTCGGCAACATAGAAAGCGCCAAACAACAATCCTCCATATACTAAATCGCTCAGCATCCAATTTCTCAGGAATGGAAGTGCGGCCACGTAGCAGGCTATAAAACCTTCCCATGTATGAGGATATAATGTTCCCAGCCATACTCCAAAATCAGAGATAACATATATGCACAGCGAAGAAAGGACAGAAAACCCCGCTACACGGAAAATGGTAACCTTCTTTCGCAAAAGAAATCCAAGGCCTGCAATGGCTATATAGGAGAAATACACCCATTCCATGCCCCTGTATAAGCCACTCAATAGTAAGTCACTGATAAAAACAGCAACCAGGGGAACCACAAACGCCATAATTTTCCTGTCATAATAAGTAGCCCCAAACAAAGCTACTGCCGAAGCAGCCGTAAAATTAGGTAGATGAGGCAGCAGGCGGGTTAATATGGCTAATAAGATTAGTCCGGTAATAACAAAAAAGCGGGTGTTGAGTTTCATAGAGGATTTAGTTTATAAAACACAAATTTACATATTTCAACGTTATAAATAATAAACAGGTACAGGAATTGGCTATAGATTTTAAACTATAGCATCTTTTCATTTATTGGGTGGCAGATGGGATTTGAACCCACGACCCTCAGAACCACAATCTGATGCTCTAACCAACTGAGCTACAACCACCGTAATTTTTGGGCTGCAAAGATAATTCTTTTATGATTTGCAACGATGCTTTCTTTCTAATCGCTGTGGCAAGGGGTTTCTTATTAATTTTGGGCTATTACACCCAATGGCAGATACCAAAATATTATCATCCAATGTACAAGATAAATTTTCAGGGGACAAGGCTTCCATGTCAGGGAAAAATCTGCATCTCGCTATAGAGGTAAGAGAAGATAGCCTATATGCCTGTTTTTTAGATAAGGATGCTAATCAATATTTGGCTATGGCTTGCTTTAGCCGTATCGCTGATAAAGAAAAAAAGCATCCGCTCGAAACTATTCTTAAAGAAGACATATTAAATTTTAAATGCTCCAGCTCTTCCGTGGCATTTACTCATAATAGCGCCATGCTGATACCTTCGGTTTTCTTTTCTTCCGATTCAGTGAAAGATTACCTGAAACAGCAAAACCTTATTAAACAAAATGAAACCCCTTGTTCTGATTTTATTAAAAATAATGATTGTCACAGTCTCTATGCCGTCAATTCAACCGATTATTCCCATCTGAAAGCAAAATACCCCCATGCTATTTTCAGGCATCATTCTTCTGTTTTTGTAGAATATTTACTTGCTCTCCATAAGGGTAGCACTCAAAGTGAAGTGCATGTATATGTATTTCATGGCTATATGGACGTAGTAGCGCTTCAATTAGGAAAATTACTCCTCTACAATCGCTACTATTTTCAAACACCGGATGAGTTTACTTATTTCCTCATTTGGGTATATGAAGAACTCAAGCTGAATCCTGCGGATTCACCATGTTCCCTGTATGGCGAAATAGAGGAAAAGTCACAAATGCTTGAGCTCACAAGAAAGTACTTAACAAACATCCGCCTGGCGGAAAAGCCTGCCCGGTTTGCTTTTTTGCCCATGCTGGCAGCTATTCCGGGGCATCGCTATTATTCTCTTCTTATGCAATACCAATGTATATAGGAGGAGGCAATCTGAAAGGCAGGGCGGTACCTTCCAAGTATCTACCCATTAGGCCCACAACAGGCAAGGCAAAACAAGCACTGTTCAATATTCTCCAAAACCATTTTATATGGCAGCAATGCGAGGCACTCGACCTGTTTTGCGGTACAGGTAGCCTTACCTACGAGCTTGCTTCGCGGGGATGCAAACAAGTTACAGCTGTTGACATTAGCAACGGATGCTGCAACTTTGTGCGAAAAAATGTAAAACATTTTAAGCTGGATAATGTGATAACGGTTCGTAGTGATGCACTCTCATTTTTACGCAGCCACACTGCACCTTTTGATATTATTGTTTGCGACCCGCCTTACGAGTATGTTCATTACCCTGTATTACCCGAACTTGTTTTCAGCCGCAGGCTTTTAAAAGAAACAGGCTGGCTGGTAATTGAACATTCCAAGCGCACATCGTTTGCAGAACACCCCAATTTTTTTGAACAAAGAACTTATGGAGAGGTAAATTTTAGCTTTTTTCAAGTAAGTAAGGAGCACTCTCCTGCACAGGAATAATAAATTTATTTTTGTCACACTCATACTAGCGCCATGAAAAAACTTGCCATAATTTCTATCTTTAGTTTTTCTTTCATTACTACCTGCTTTGCCCAACTTCCTAAAATGGATACCAGCAGGCACGTTACCCCTTATACAAAGTTTCCGACTCTTTATTTGGGCTTTGGCGTAGGGCTTGATAATTATTGTGGCATATTGGGAATAGGAGCAACTGCAAAAATTGTGAATCCCATATATATAAGAGTGGGAGCAGGCATAGGCAGCTGGGGCACTAAACTAACCGGAACACTTTTATATAAGGAAAAACCACTAAGTGGTTGGACTATAGGTGTAGGATATTCCTATTCCACCGGATTAAGTAGCTTTTCGCCTTCACTACAAACTGTTGATGCAAATGGGAATACCGTTACTAAAAATGTAAATATGACATTACTTCCTGCCAGCACATTAAATCTTACTGCAGCCTACGACTGGTATTACCATAACAAAAACTTTTTCTATCTTGAATTTGGTTATTTCCTGCCATTCCAATCTCCTCCTCCTTACCGGATTAATGATGGCTCCGTCCTGAATAACATTTCACAAAGTGCCATC
>Ga0206823_1152_pt1 | contig 15328 bp, 14 predicted proteins | sample Alteio_BWOrgCont_81_FD_152868 | JGI IMG/M metagenome (GOLD analysis project Ga0206823, IMG submission 152868) | Enriched cells from forest soil in Barre Woods Harvard Forest LTER site, Petersham, Massachusetts, United States -... | ecosystem: Environmental > Terrestrial > Soil > Temperate forest >...
CAGAAGTTATATCTTCTCCTACTTTTTGTGTGCCTTTTTCCTCAATACTTCGTATGCGCTGTGCCTTAATGAATACATGGTCGGTAATGGAAGATGTTCTTAATATTCTCCATGCAGTACCATAATCGTACATCTTTTTCATGAATATATCCTTTGCCGATTTTACAGCCGCATCAAATTGCCTGATTGTTTTCGTCATGCCTGAATTACAATAAAGCCCAAAGATAATTGCTTGGGTAATTAGTCTTTAGTTTACTTTTGAACACAAAATGAACAAATTACAAATTTATGAATAAGAAATCGGAAATCCATATAACTGTGGAGCTGAATGAAAACAATCTGCCTGTTAAAATGAATTGGACATCATCACAAAATAATGAAAGCGGGGAGTGTAAATCAATTTTTTTAGCTATGTGGGATGCAAAAGAGCAAGCATCTTTACACTTGAACCTTTGGACAAAAGATATGAACGTGGAGGAAATGAGGCAGTTTATTCATCAAAATTTATTAAACCAAAGCGATACTCTGAAGAAAGCGACTGGTGACGAGGCTCTTGCTGCTACTTTATATGATTACAGCCATGAATATGCTATAAAATCGGGTATATTGAAGACTCCGGAAAATTAAGTAGAACATAACCTTACCTTTGCCATATGTTCAAAAAGAAAATAGTCAACGACCCCATCTATGGCTTTATAACTATACCTGATGGTACTATTTTCAAGCTTATTGAACATCCCTGGTTCCAGCGTTTGCGCAGAATCCAGCAACTGGGGGTGACTCACCTGGTATATCCGGGTGCGGTTCATACCCGCTTTCATCATACGCTTGGTGCTATGCACCTGATGCATAAAGCTATTGAAACCTTACGTTCCAAAGGCATTGAAATAACAGAAAAAGAGGAAGAAAGTGTCAAGATTGCTATTCTGCTCCACGATATTGGGCATGGTCCGCTATCACATAATTTAGAACATAGCATAGTAAACAATATTTCTCATGAGGATATGTCATCTATCTTTATGGAAAAGCTAAATAAAGAGCTTGATGGGGAATTGTCTCTTGCTATTCGCATATTCCGCAATAAATACCCTAAGAAGTTTCTGCACCAACTTGTTTCCAGTCAGTTAGATGTTGACAGGCTCGATTATCTTACCCGCGATACTTTTTTCACCGGGGTAACGGAAGGAGTGGTGGGCTATGATCGTATTATCAACATGATGAATGTAGCGGGTGGAAACCTTGTAGTAGAGGCCAAAGGCATTTACTCTATTGAAAAATTCATTATTGCACGGCGCATTATGTACTGGCAGGTTTACTTGCACAAAACGGTACTTTCTGCTATGGAGCTGGTAATAAATATTATTAACCGGGCTAAAGAGGTTGCGGCTAATGATGGAGAATTATTTTGTACTCCATCGTTAAGAGTTTTTATTTATAATAATTTTAGTAAAATAGACTTTGAAAAAAGTGAAGAATTAGTGCATACATTTTCTATGCTCGATGACCATGATATAATGAGCTGCATAAAAGTGTGGATGAGCCATCCCGATTATATTTTGTCAACATTAAGCACTTGGCTGATAAATCGCAGGCTCTATTCTGCCCGTCTCCAGAAGGAGCCCTTCAGTGAACAAAAAATAAAACAGCTTATTAAAAAAGCTAAAATTAAATATCAACTTTCCGATAAGGATGTTTCCTATTTTGTTTTTTCAGGCGAAGTGGAGAATGCCATATATAAAATAGTGGAGCCCCAACAATCGAAAACTACAACCGGTCGAATAAATATACTCTATCCGGATGGAAAGGTTGCCGATATCACCAAAGCATCTGACTATCCCGGTGCAGGGGACTTGGATAGGATTACCCGTAAATACTTTTTGTGTTCTCCCAAAGGGTTATAGCGAGTGTCGCATCTTATATGCTTTTTTCAAGAAGCTTATAATTCCCAAAAGAATAAACAATTCACCTAATAAGAATAGCCCCCAGTTATAGCTTGTTGGTACATACTGGATTATTTCATTCAGCATATCTTTTTTACGGGATAACGTCCAAACATTTGACATGGCGCCACCCTGTGAAACATATTTTATAAAATCGAGCATAAAAGAAAATATGATGACGAGGCTGCCTATGGTAAATAAAACCCACTCTTTTATTTGTAGATGTACGTTATACCCATTTTCCTGGACATAAATTACTGAAATAGTAAGCACTATCATAGTAAGCGATAAGATACAAGGTGCTAATACCGGGCCCACCCAGGGCATGGGAATAAGAAACAAGATGTCCCAGGTGAAAAGTGATTCCGGCCAATTAAGTAAAACTTTCAAAAAAACATAATAGAATAAATCCCAAGTGGCAAAGCAGTAAAGAAAAATTGCAAATTTCTGTGAAGTGTTTTTCCCCGAAAGTATTCCAATTCCCAGCAGCATGATTATAGTTGCAGCTTCTCGCCAAAATTCTATCACTACAATGTTGTGGTCAAGCGGAACGAGTGGAAAATGGAACCCGGCAGGGTAATATATTTTGCGCAGATAAACTACTACGGCTGTTTCCATAAAGCCCATAGCAATGCTAAAAGCTGTGAGCCATATCATGCGCGTATGAAGTGGTTTCATTACCGGGTTTTACGAATTGTAAAAATAATAAGATATCAGGTATTAGTTATGCATTATAAAATACTGCTACCATTTAAATTTAATTTTAGTTCTGGGAGGAAAGTCATACTCTGTGTCTATTTGAAGGACGTGCACAAGGCTATCATCGGAAGAAAAAATTCTGATATAACCTTTTAATTGCTTTAAGGCAGTACAACGCATAGCATACGAATAACTTCCATGAACCATTAGGTAATCAACCATATGTATAAGTGTTGTGTCATCGGTGTTAGCCCAAAGATAATCCCCATATGAAGACCTGACGACCAATTGGTTGGGTATGGTTCTTTTTATGGCAAACCAGCCTAAATCCGGTTCGTATTTTTCTATTACTACCAATGGTTTATCAATGCCGAGTAGATTAGTGATACTAGCCTCTATCGGCTTGTCAGATACATTAAAGGGAGCAACAATACTATTGGGTTTGATATATGCAGATGCTTTTTGTACGTCTAATTCATCCTTATCCAAATCGGCCAATATTGGCAGATGAGTAGTAAAGAAAAAGAATGCATGAATCGTTAAAAGAATAGCAGTGAGGGGTAAGACAAACTGTTTAATATTTGTTTGTAATGCAATCCACGCAAGGAGAAAAATGATGAGAGAGTAGAATAACCGATCTGATATCATTCCCACGCTAGCATCTTGAGGAATGATAAAATAGGCAATAGTGCTAATAATAAATGCTATGAGAAAAATATCAGAAAATAAAAATTTTCTGAGGGTGGAATCTTTTAATCTTCCAAATACTGTAAGAACTAATGTTAATATGAGCCAATAAAAGATAATATGTGCGTAGACACCTTTTTTTTCTCCGGTAACCGACAAACAATGAAAATCATAAAACCATGTAAGAAGTTCGGTAAATGGCAACCGGGCAGGATGAGGCCTATGGAAATCCGGGAGGGCATTATTACTAATATACAACATAACCAGGCCAGGAAGCCAAAGCATACAAAAGAGATAGATTCTTTTAAGTATATAAGATATTCTTAATTCTTTTATTTTAGGAAGAAACCAATACAATTCGGTTATTGTGCAAATAAGAACCAGGAATAAAAAGTTTATACCATTGGTAAAGTAATTTAATAACACAAGCCAAAAGAAGATAAAATATTTTGCAGCAGAATAAAGTTTAGTAGTATCTGAAAAATTCTTGGTGTAATAGTAGATAGCCCAGAAGAGGAAGGTGAAAGAAATGCAAAGGTTATATGTTCCAAAATAAAACATCCAGCAATGGGTAAAGGGTATGATAAATGAACTTGCAGCCATACTACCAGGATTATACTTTTTGATGATGTGCCTGAAGCAAAGAGGAAAGCCTACCAGATAGATTGTGAGTAGTATTTTTTGTGAAATAACAGAAGAAAAAAAGAAATCGAGTAGGGCAAGGAGGTAGTGGTCAGTTAAATTGGGAACGGGTAAATGGTTAATGACAAAGTATTGGCTAATAAAGGTGTTCCCTCTAAAAAGGTAATTAAGCACCCGTGAATAATATAAATGCGAAGGTCCGTCCTGTCCGCCAATAAAAGTAAAATGAAGAAGTATCCAAATGTTTAAGCCAACACCGGAATAAAAAAGAAGTAGTTCAGTATATTTTAAAAATTTATTTTTCAATTGCCTACCGCAAAAATAAAAATATAATAATATCTACTGCCTCTTAAAGTTTTCAGGCAGAATGGGTTATGGTAAATACAATTGTATGTGAAAGTTGCCTATAGTGAGCTGTTTTGCTTCTCCGTAGGTTTGCCATCCTGGTATTTGGATGGGCATTTCATCAGTACATCTTTTGCCTTGAATTCATCGCTGCCATTGGCATTGCCAATAACCACAATCTGTTCCGAATGTTCAAAGTCGTCCGGTTTGGGTTTCTCAAGCATCACCTTGCGTTCGCTACCATCCCGGTCAATAAGATAAAAGGTGAAAAGGTCAGCATTTAAGTGCGCATCATATAAAAAGGGCTTATTCTTATCTAATTTGCCAACTACGTGAAATATCTTATTAGGATGTTCCCCCGCTTCTTTAAAAGAAGCATAAGTACTATTATTGGAGAGGGAAGTCATAATCACCCCAAAGGCTATGGCTATAACAAGAATAGCTATAATATGTACCTTTTTCATTTATTTTTTTTCATTTTCCTTGTCATCATCACTCCTAAGCGTATGGCTATAATAAGTATGACTATTACTGGTACTTTATTCATTATTTCTTCTTGTTTTCTTCTATGTTCTTTTCAATTCTACTAATTTTTCTATCAATGCCCGCAAGGTATACAAGCAAGCCAAAAAGAATAATTACCAAAACACCTACTACCACATAGATTTTCCCATTGCTGCGCATTGTATCTGCCATTTCCACCGTGGCAGAGTTTTGTGCTTGTACAAAGAGGCTGCAAAGTAACAACAATAGTAGGAGAATATGCCTGATGTTTTTCATAAATAAACACTATTGATTAAGTAAATGCCGTTTAATCCGTTCGGTCCGGATATTTATAGATGCTATCCAACTGCATAGTAACAACCATCCTATTACTGCAGGATAAAATACCATACGCATGTGGCTGTCTAAATCATATTGATTAAAACCCGGATTGCCTCCATTTCCCGGGTGCAGGGAATCCACTTCTTTCAAGCGGGGGTAAATCATTATAAACGTTATCATCATTACGTATGCAAAAATGTTATATACGGCTGAAATACGTGCCCTTTTTTGCTCATCGTCCATAGCATTGCGGAGTACCACATAAGCAAAGTAACTAAGCAGGGCGATAGCAGCACCATTCAATTTGGGGTCGTTGGTCCACCAGTCGCCCCAGGTATATTTTGCCCACAGTGAGCCTGTTACCAATCCCAATATACCAAAAACTAATCCTGTATAGGCGCATTGGGAGGCTATAATATCATAATCTTCAGTAGGTTTATTAAGATATTTCAGGCTATAGTACAGGGACACGGTGAGTATGAACATCATCGCAAACCACATGCAGACATGAAAATAAAGGTTACGTATCGTTTCATGCAATATCTCCATTGCGGGAGCAGGCATAAGGAAACCGGCTACTACGGTATACGTGAGAAAAACGACACATAAATATTTCCACCAGGAAGCCGAGAGTATGTCGTGTTTAATCATTTTTAGTCGCGCCAAAGATAGGGAAATAATACGTAACACAGGGCTGCAATTATGGCATCTAAAGCAAGCAGGGCTGCCATGTAACCCCCATAGCCTGTGGTATCTGAACCGGTAATAGTCATTTCCGAAAGGTGCTGTGCCGTAATAAGTAAAGGTACAAGTAATGGAAAACTGGTTATAGCCATCAGGGTGAACCCCCCTCCGCCTTTTGATGCAATTGAAAAAGACATAGTAAGAAGGGAAGAAATACCCCACACGGTTAATAAAAGTGTGAGGAGAAAAAGTATAAGATTGGTATTGTTGAAACCTATAAAAAACTGAAAGCAAAAAAAGGCTAACAAGCTAACTGAAAGGAGGAAAAGCCCATTGTAAATAAGCCGTGCAAGTATAAACCTGCTTGGAGATACAAGTGTATATATGTAAAACATTTCGCTCTCCCTGCCCGCAAAGCTGCCTGAAGTGGCAAACATGGAAATGAAAATAATTAACAACCAGAATATGGTATTGTGTATAGAAGCATCCTGGGTATTAAGCGTAGCCGAAACACTATTCTGCAACCCTAGATAACTAATATATACCGTGCTTCCTGTATAAAGCAATATGGCAAGCCATGCTTTGCGGCTCCTTAGTTCATGCCGCAACTCCCGTTGCATTATAGCAAGGACTTGTTTCATGGGGCAAAGGTAATGCTTTAATAAAATAGATTTTTATGCACGAACCAACATATTACACTCGTCAGCCGTTCTTGTTCATAATTCTTGGTTTTAAATTCAATATTCGTTTAGATATTTGCATACTCCATAAATAAAATTATAATTACCCTCTTATGAAGATTATCCGTGCAATTGGTAAAGGTTCTGCCTTTCTACCCGGAATTGTTATAGCTTTTTGTATGTTTTTAGTTTCATTTCAATCTGCACAACAACAGAGTAACGAGCTTTTAAAAGGCTGGGATAGGGATTTATTACGCCAGGCTAATTCTGCCAGTGATGTTACCTACCTGACTGATGAAGAGAAAAAACTGATACTTTATTGTAACCTCTGCCGGATGAAACCTAAGCAGTTTTGCCAAACTATACTTGCTGACTATCTGAAACAGCATCCCGATCAAGCTAATGCAGCTTCGGGTTTACGGGTACAACTGATGGTCGCTAAATCTATTGCCCCTCTTTCTCCCGATAAAGAATTATGCTCTATTGCCCATGATTTTGCAAAAAAAATGGGAGCAGAAGGCAAAGAGGGTCATGCAGATTTTCAAAAACGTATAAAATCGGTTATGAGCCGTTATAACCGGGTAGGTGAAAACTGCGATTATGGAAATAAGCTTGCCATTGATGCCTGTATGAATTTGCTGATTGATTCAAGCGACCCGGTAAACCTGGGGCACAGGAAAAATATTTTGGATATAAATTTTAAGGCAGTGGGTGTTTCCTGCCAGCCGCATAAAACCTACCATTGGAATTATGTGATGGATTTTGGGGGATGATAGATATTAGATAGCAGCAATCCGGGTTGCAATGTAGAGTAACCCAACTCCCAGGATAGTCATAATGGTTACTAAAAAGGCAGGGCTCCTTTCCCTGCTTTCGGGCAACAGGTCACTTGCACCTATGTAAAGAAAAAATCCTGAAAACAACGAGAGTAAAATACCAAAAGAGGCATCGGGTATTTTAAAAAACAGGGTTGAAACTACTCCGGCTACTGGGGCTATGGCATCTACAAATAACCAACGATAAGCTTCTTTACTTTTACTACCATCCTTCAGAACAATACTTACTGTATTTATTCCGTCAGCAAAATCGTGTGAAATTACGGCCACCGCAATTAGTATCCCTATGGGAACTGAAACCTGGAAGGCTACCCCAATGGCAACCCCGTCGAAAAAACTGTGAATAGAAAGACTCCCGGCACCTATTCTTCCACGGATATGATTGGAATCTCCTGAAAGGTGCGTGTGTAGTATGGAAAACCTGTCGAGTATCATATAGAACAAAAATCCCACTACTACTATTGCACATATAGCCGGGGTGCTGAATTGTTTTGCACCTAATGAAAGTGCTTCAGGTAAAAGGTCAAAAAATACTACGCCTATCACTGCTCCGGCGCTAAACCCTATAATAATAGCAAGGTGGTTTTTGAAACGTAATGCAAGCAACCCTCCACCCAGGGTTGATAGAAAAGTTAATATACTTAGTAATAAAGGAAAGCCAACTATTTGCATAAGGACAAAGATAACTTGAAATTATAAGCACTCAATTTTATCTGTTTTTCCCCGTTTTCTATTTTTGCATAAGTAATAGAATAATAAATGAAGCCGGGTTTGTCCCTTATTTTTATCTTGTTTGCCAGTTTCTGCTTGGCACAAACGAATACTGCTGATTCGAAAAGGCTGCTCAAAGAAAGGGACTCCCTGATGGCTGTAAGTATTCTTAATTTAGATTCCGATTTTGTTTTTGTTCAGGGAGGGAGTTTTAAAATGGGGCTTCCTGATACGTCGGATGTGGAGGGTGGCGATATTTCTAAGCCTCAGCATAAGGTGACAATAAAAAGTTTTTATATCCTTAAAACCCCCGTTACACAGGCGCTTTGGTATTCTATAATGGACACGAATCCATCTATTCACAAAAACTGCTACGCCTGCCCCGTAGAAAATGTAAGCTGGTATGATGCGCAAAAGTTTATAGAAAAGCTAAATAAGATTAAGAAGGCCCACTACCGCCTCACAACCGAAGCTGAGTATGAATATGCAGCGAGGGGAGGAGATAAAAGCAAGGGATATAATTACAGTGGTAGTAATAATGAAGACGAAGTGGCTTGGTTTGAGGATAATTCCGGGAGGCAGAGCCATCCTGTAGGGCAAAAGAAAAGCAATGAACTGGGGCTGTTTGATATGTCGGGTAATGTTTGGGAATGGTGCTCTGACTGGTATGAAATGTATTACTATAAGGTAAGCCCTTCCGATAATCCCCAGGGGCCTGTGCAGGGAGAAAAACGGGTTTTAAGGGGCGGCACCTGGCTTAGCCTTGATGAAGGTTGCCTGGTAACCTCTCGGGGGCAGCTGCAGCCCTATCTCAAAGGGAAGTTTATTGGTTTCAGGATTGTGAGGGACCCGTAGAAATACATATTGTATTTAATAAGTATCAAAAGTGCTTTATTATCTCCTTCATAAACTCTTCATTTTGGGTGACTAATATTGCTGTATAATCAAAAACAAAAACTGTCATGAAAACAAACAAATTAGTACTAGCTGCTTCTGTAGTAGCTTTTAGTTTAGCATCGGTTTCAGTATTTGCACAAGCACCCGCACAAGCCCAGGCTGCTCCGGCAGCACCTGCTGCCAATGCCAACAATCATCCTCGCAAGGCAGAAGTAAACAAACGTTTACAAAACCAAAATGCACGTATTAACAACAAAGTTGCTGACCATCAAATGTCGAAATCCGAAGCCGCAAAACTTCACAGTCAAGACAAAGCCATCCACAACGAAGAAAAAAAGGATGCTGCTGACAACCATGGCCACATTACGAAAGCTGAACAAAAGCAAATCAACAGGCAAGAAAACCACGTTAGCAAAGAAATCAAGAAACACTAAGGTTTCCTTCTAACACAATAAAAGAGACCGGCTCTGTAGGCTGGTCTTTTTTATTTATGGTTGTATCCCAAACCCTGCTTGTTAATAAATTAAAACCATGAGAGTAATTTTTATGTGATTACTAAATAATTTCGCGTTTCATGAGCAGACAAGCCAAAGGATTAATTTTTGTATTATGGGTTGGCATATCTGCTTTACATGCACAAAATAGCCCTCCTTTTATTAATCTGCAGTGTATACATTGGGCAGATTCCGTAATAAAAATATTAAGCCCCGATGAGCGAATAGGACAGCTTTTTATGGTAGCTGCCTATTCCGATACCTCTTCGAAATATAAAGACGATAAGGAAAAGCTTACGAAGCTTATCAATGAGCAGAAAATCGGCGGGTTGATTTTCTTTAAAGGTACTCCATACAGGCAGGCAGAACTAACAAACTATTATCAATCCCTCTCAAAGGTTCCATTATTAATTGGCATGGATGCTGAATGGGGCCTTGCAATGCGTCTTGACAGTGTACCCCGTTTCCCTTTTCAAATGGCATTGGGGGCTATGAATGATACTACACTGGTATATAGAATGGGGGTTGAAATAGCGAGAGAATGTAAAAGACTTGGAGTGCAGGAAGATTTTGCCCCGGTTGTAGACATCAATGATAATCCCGATAATCCTGTAATAGGGATGCGTTCTTTTGGAGAGAATAAAATACATGTTACAGAGTTGGGGATTGCTTACATGGAGGGATTGCAAAGCCAGCATGTACTTGCCTGTGCCAAGCATTTTCCGGGGCATGGAGATACAAAAACAGATTCCCATCTCTCACTACCAATAGTTGATTACCCGGTTAGCAGGCTTGATACGTTGGAGTTGTATCCTTTCCGGCAAATTTTTAAAAGAGGTATGGCAAGTACAATGGTCGCCCATCTCTATATCCCATCTCTTGATTCTACTCCCAATAGGGCATCTACGCTGTCTCCTAAGGTTGTGGATAGTCTTTTGAAAAAAGATATGGGCTTTGGCGGACTGGTATATACCGATGCCCTTAATATGCAAGGGGTAGCAAAATTTTATAAGCCCGGCGATGTAGACCTTAATGCTCTTTTGGCAGGAAATGATGTGTTGCTGTTCTCTGAAAATGTTCCCAAGGCAATAGAGGAAATAAAAAAGGCAATAGAAAAAAACGAAATATCGCAGGAGAAGATAGACCGGCGTTGTCTAAAACTTCTTATGGCAAAAGCCTGGGCAGGGCTGGATAAATATAAGCCCATTGCTCTGACTAATCTTACAAAGGACATTAATTCTACGGAGGCGGACTACTTAAATAGGTTATTGGCAGAAAATACCCTTACTGTCTTGTCTAATAATAATGAGATACTTCCTATAAAACGTCCCGACACATTGAGAATAGCTTCTTTGGTAATTGGAGATACAAATAAGGACATATTTCAGTCACGCATGGATGACTATGCTTCCGTTACCCATTTTAATATGGACATGAAATGTTCTGACAGCATTGCTAACTCTATGTTTGCCAAACTCAAAAACTATAATCTCATTCTCATAGGCCTTACCCATACTACTACGCATCCACAGGACACTTTTGGCATGAACCATGTTGTTATGCGAATGATAGATAGTATAGTAAAAACAAAACCGACCATACTTACTCTTTTTTCTGATCCATATATACTATCGTATTTTCCACAGGCATTGAAAGCGGCAGCAGTAATTATGTCATATCAAAGTACTACTTATTCACAGGATTATTCTGCACAACTTATTTTTGGTGGAATAGGAGGGAAGGGAAAATTGTCTGTCACTACTTCGGGTGATTTCAAACGTGGTTGTGGAATTATTACTTCCCAAACTAAACTAGAATATACTATTCCTGAAGAGGCTGAAATTTCATCAGCGAAACTTTCAAAAATTGATTCGATTGCAAGCTTTGGCATAAGGCGAAAGGCTTATCCGGGATGCGTGGTGTTAGTTGCTAAAGACGGAAAAATTATTTACCAGAAGGCTTTCGGAGCAAGAGATTACAAAGATTCTGCGAAGGTTAAATATATGGATGTGTATGACCTTGCATCAGTGACTAAAATAGCGACCACTACCATAGCTTTAATGAAACTTACCAGCGAAAAGAAAATAGACATAAACGGTACATTACCATCCATCTTGCCGGAAGCAAAGAAGAGCAAATTGAAGAACATACTTATTAAAGATATTTTAACCCACCAGGCAGGATTAAAACCTGATATTTTCTTTTATAAAGAAACTATGAATGGAAATGCATACCGAAATGGAGTATACAGCCCTGTAAAGTCTGTCGAATACCCTGACATGGTTGCTACAAATCTTTTTATTCGAAAGGATTTTAGGGATACTGTACTTAGAGAAATCTTCCAATCGCCTATAGATAAAAAGCCTGTGTATAAATACAGTGATTTGGGATTTATACTGATGGGGTATGCTATAAGTAATATCACCGGGAAGCCACTTGACAAGTATGTAGAAGATAATTTTTATCGCCGCATGGGCTTAAGGACAATGGTGTTTAACCCATTAGAAAAATTACCCGTCTTTAGAATTATACCTACTGAATACGACAGCATATTCAGAAAGCAACTATTGTGGGGAACCGTTCATGACCCTTCAGCAGCTATATTGGGCGGGGTGGCAGGAAATGCCGGATTATTTTCTGATGCAGGAGATTTGGCTGCATTAATGCAAATGCTTTTGCAAAATGGCAATTATGGCGGGATGGAATATATTGACAGTTCAATAGTAAGTGAATTCACTTCCTGCATTTATTGCAGCCAGGGCAATCGGCGTGGATTAGGGTTTGACAAACCGGAGTTGAACAGTTCAAAAGAAAGCCCCGCCTGCCAATCAGTTTCCCCCGAAAGTTACGGACATTCTGGTTTTACGGGAACGTATGTTTGGGTTGACCCCAAATATAAATTGGTATATGTGTTCTTATCAAACAGGGTTGCAGGCGGCTCAAATGACAATAAATTAGTAAAGCTAAATATACGTACCGATATACAACAGGTGGTTTATGATGCAATAGGTAATAAATAAATTGCGTTATATTCGTAATCATGAGTTCTATTAAAACGCTGAGGTCTTTACCACTTCACCAAAAAGTATTCTACCTGGTTATGCTGGTTTTTGCAGCGGTTTTCTGTACAATAGTTATAGGCAACCATTATTATTTCCGGACAACTGCGTATGATTATGCAGTGTACAATTTTGCTTTTTGGGATTATTCCCATTTTCATATCAGCAGTGTTTCCTTATATAAAGTATGTAATGCAGATAAAACCTTTCTTCAGGACCACTTTTCTCTTACTTTAATGTATTTTGTCCCTGTTTACTGGCTTATTGGCTGGCTAACAGGTACCTATACTCTACTCCTTATTTTGGTTGCATTTATTTTATGGAGTGCATGGGCAATCTATAAATTACTCCTTTTAAAAACAGGAGATGGCTGGCTGGGCGTATTTGCCGTACTCTATTATTTTTTATTACAAGGTAGATACAGTGCTTTCTCATCGGATGCTAATATCTTGACAATTGTTTCCTGTTTTGTACCTTTATTTCTCTATTATTTTGAAGCAAAAAAATATGTATTTGCATTCATCATTTTTGTTCTTTCCCTTTTTTCTCGGGAGGATATGCCACTGTGGTTTGTTTTTGTATTCATTGTACTGGCAATTTGGCATTGGAGAGAAAGAAAAATAATTGCTTATTGTATAGTGGGGATTTTTGTTTCTGTTCTATATTTTATTCTCCTTTTCAAGGTTTTTATCCCCATAACTGAAACTCCGCAAAATAGATATGTACTTTTTCAATATGCTGCTTTAGGAAAAACCCCTGGTGCTGCTTTGTTACATATTCTCAGTCATCCCATTGAAACTTTTAAGCTGCTTTATATAAATCAATCTGGCGATCCAACGTTTAATGGTGTCAAGGGTGAATTCTATTGGGTATATCTTATTTCCGGAGGTTTCATATTGTTTTTCCGCCCCCGGTATTTTATTTGGTTTATTCCACTTGTTTTCCAAAAAATGTTCAATGATGACTTTATACGCTGGGGAATTTATGGTTACTATGCCATCGCTGTAGTTACTATGCTTCCTGTTTCTGTGTTTTTGATACTTGCCCAATTAAAAATAAGATGGATAAAATATTCCATTTCTGTTGTTATCTGTTCGCTTACATTTTTTGTAACAAGATATAAAATGGATGTTGGCCATAGAGCTGTACCATGGGGAACTACGACCAAAGAAAACATTTTTGACGCCCGGTTTTTTAATCCCCCTTATAATACTGCCGAAATATATAACAGGTTAAAACTTATCCCCGAAGATGCTAAGGTTTGTGCATCTGCTTCCTTACTTCCACATCTCTCGCAGCGAAAATATTCCTATGAATTTCCGGATGTGGAAGATGCCGATTATATAGCTGTCTTCACATTTCAAGATTACTATGCATCCACTCAGCACGATTACACCCGAATATTAAATAAGTACATCACAAACTCTTCTTGGAAAATAATTGCCAATGTGCCTCCTTTTATCTTGCTAAAGAAGAATTAAAGAAAACACTTGCCTGTAATAGTAATGGAATAAATGTTTTATTTTCTTTTGAAAATCCACACCCCGTAATCCATTCTGCCGATTACGGTAAATTTTTCAACAGGGTCAAATTTGCGCAATAGGGTAAGATTAGTATCTTTCATAAGAGTATCTAATTTTATTCTTCCCTCATTCGGGCCAAAATGGCTATCCCAAATCATAATGCTTCCGTGGGGCATGTTCCACTCCGGATGGCGGTAATTCATACTCCACAATTCTCCTCTTTTTCCGGTATCATAGGCGTCAATATTAAGCGCCGGAGTAATAAAAGGAGCCAGGTAAAACATTTTCTTATTAGCGTCAGGTGTTTGTTTTAGCCAGTCGGTAGCTTCTTTTATAACTACATCCTCCGGGTCAAGTGTAAAAGGAATTTTATACCATACCATATAAGGGGAGTAGAGTACTGCAATCACAGCACATACCAGTATGATTGTTTTTAATCTTGGCATTTTAATGGCACCAGGTAGTAAGTTTATTAACTGCAATCCCCGTAGAGCTATAATGGATGCAAGAGGTATTAGCAGAGCCATGTACCGGCATAATCCTAAAGTAGGAAAAACCCCCGTAGCCCAGATTAAGGTATGTCCTGCAAATATGTTGAAAAAGCTTCCTAGAATTAAAAATACCTCTTCCAGTTGGTAATTATTTTTCTTCTCAGTATTAGTAGAACGCCGCCTGTTAAGATACTCGCCTCCTGCATACCATAGCAGGCCAATCAAAATGAGGAGTGCGAGTGCAATTCCGGTTATTTCACGAAAGCGGTCTGGATACCATAATAAAGTGCCTTTTACATCACCATAGGCCTTCGAATTTGCATCTGAATAGGGGTTTTGACTGATAAGCCATAAGAAATTTTTATAATAAAAGAAACCAATTATGCTTATTACAATAGTTCCGAAGGGAAGCAGGAAGTTAGCAAGATATTTTTTTTTATAAATATAATAAAAAACAAAAAGTGGCAGTACAAAAACATATTCCGCCCTTACAAAAGGAAGAAATGAAAATACAATAGCACTCAGGTAATATCGCTTATTTAAGATGAGCCAGATACACCCAATTAACATAAGTGAAAATAACGGTTCAGTTAGCCCGGAGTTTACGACTGAAAAATAAATAGGGGCAGAAAACGTAAATATAATTGCCAGGTAAGGATATGGCAAGGATAATTTCTCTGCTATTTTGTAGGCTAAATAAGATGCACCAAGCCCACAAAGAATATTAAAAATGGTAATTCCTTTTAATCCAAATTGGGCGAAAGGAGAAGAAAGCATTGTAAAGAGAGGCTTGCCCCAATCATCTACAAAAAGAT
>Ga0206823_1153_pt1 | contig 15143 bp, 10 predicted proteins | sample Alteio_BWOrgCont_81_FD_152868 | JGI IMG/M metagenome (GOLD analysis project Ga0206823, IMG submission 152868) | Enriched cells from forest soil in Barre Woods Harvard Forest LTER site, Petersham, Massachusetts, United States -... | ecosystem: Environmental > Terrestrial > Soil > Temperate forest >...
ACTCTCTGTCCCGCGATGAAGACGCTCCTCGATTGGGCGATGACCTTCCCCAAGAGCCGCGAAACGTCCCGGTATCAACCGAGAAAGCTTGTCCGACGCTGATTTCGAAGCCAACCACGCTGAAGGCGGCACGATCGTTCGCCACCCGATTCTGGGTTCAAAGGCAGAGGTCTGCAGGGCAGAGGCCGTGGGGTTGATATGGGTTCGATAGCGCTTCCCGATCGTTTCCTTACAGCGGCAAAGGAACCCATCCGTGACGCTTGTTTTCTGTAAGTGGCAACCTTCCTTTTCGCTGTCACGGCAGGGATCACGGGTTCGAGTCAAACCGAACTGAAATGCAGGGCTGGCGACACGAGGAAGCTGCAACAAGCGAGTGCCTGGAATGAGAACCAAAATGGAGCCGTTCAAGTTTGTTCGTAAGCTCCGCAGCGCGTTTCCGATTTTCTTAAGCACCGCTTCGAGGCCATGAAATTCCTTCTGGCTCAATTCAGTGGAATTCCCTTTTCATCTGCGCGGCGCGCTTTCGAAAGACTGGAATAATGAGAACCTCGTAGCGTGCGGCGAGGGCGACGATCCGAACGGGCCTGTCTTCGGTCTCTCGATCCGGCCGAGCGAAGCTATATGGAAATAGTCAGCAAGATTGGCTTCACCATCGCTTCAATCTCGGCAGCCATCTCCTCGGCGGGAATGCGATCCGGCGTTTGCAGCCAGCGGCGCGCGGCCCCGAAGATGGCCCAGGCGACCGTGGTTCCCAACAGCGTGGGGTCGATACCCGGTTGCGCCGGATGATGCGCTGCGCCGTCCTGAAACATACTCTAGACCACCGGAATTATTGAGCCTTCGAGGGCATCTTCGTCAATTGGCTGGGGCAGCCCGTGATCTCTGCCAGATAATCACAGACGCCTAGAGCAATCGCTCGCAAAGCTCCATCGCAATTCGTTAAGGAAAGGCCACGCCGGGCAATCAGAGCGCGGAGGCGGGCAGCGGTGATGGCCTGAAGCAGTGCGTTCTTGTCTGCGTAGTGAAGATAAAAAGTCGCCCGGTTGAGGGTCGCTTCATCGGCAATCTCCTGCACAGAGATGTCGTTGAACTCCTTATGATCCAACAACCTGGCAAGCGCCTCCATCAACATTTAACGACTGCGAAGTATGCGGGGATCGATTGCCTCTGCAGCAGGTCCGGATTGAAGCGACTCAATCATCCCAACCTCCAGACCACGCTCCTTCGCCGACAGATGCATACGCGACAGGTGTCGATTTATTGAATCAACATTTGCCTATTACACATAAATTGTTGCATTGGATGCTTATCGTTATGTCCACTCCGCTCCACATCGACTCCAGCCCGCTGTACGGGCGATCCGTCTCGCGTCAAGTTGTAGAACACCAGTTGGTTCTGCTCGCGTTCTCCCACCACGCACAGGTTAGCCACCGCGTTGGTGAAGTAGTAATTCTCCAGATCCTGACCCTTCATGACCAACTCGGAAGGCCCTCCCCAGGTAGCCACTCGCATGAGCTCCAGGTTCTGGGGGTGTTGCCAACGAGGTAAAGCAGCCACGCACCGTCAGGACTGAAGCGGCCGCGAGAGGCGCTCTCACCTCCGGCTACGAGCGACAAACTCTCCCGACCACAAGGGGACCTTCCGCAGGGATCCACAGGAGTGCCGACAAACCGGGCCCACCTGTTCACTCATTGCGAAGAGCCGTGAGGGGGTCGATAGATGCAGCGCGAAACGCGGGGCATCCGGCGGCGAAGATTGCGACGATCAACAAGGCAGCTGCGGATACGGAGAGTTCCACTGTGCCGTAAGCTGTAACGCCGTAGAACATCCCCTGGACAAAGTGAATCGCGGCTGCCGCCGCCGCCACGCCGATGAAAACGCCAACGATGGCAAGCGCGCAGGCCTGGCCGAGAACGGAACGCACGACGCGTGCGCGGTCAGCCCCGAGAGCCATGCGAATCCCAATGTCATGAGTTCGACGCGCGACGGATTGCGACAAGACGCCGTAGAGACCGACGAGGGCGAGGATCAAGGCCAGGCCTGCAAACCCCGCCGGAAGAATGCTGCGAAAACGCGGCTGTGCCATTGCGGCTGCCTGTTCTGCGCGCAGGCCGTCGATGTTACTCAACAAAAGATTCGCATCGAGAGCGGAGAGCCGCTGTTGCAAATCTGCTACCAGGGATGTGGGGCTGCCGTTGACCGCGATCATGAGTGTGAGAGAGGGTGGCGAAGATTGCGCGAGGGGCCGGTAGAGGGCAGGCTGTTCGACGTAGCCCATCTCCGGGAAAACGGTGGTGGTCTTGACGTCGGCCACAACTCCAACGATGGTCAGCCAGGGATTGGCAGGATTGCCGGCCGGTCCAAGCTTGATGGCATGCTGCAACGGATCGCCGCTTGGGAAAAACTGCCGCGCAAGAGCCTGATTGACGATGGCCACCGGTTGCGTATCCTTCCTGTCGCTGGCGTTGAATGCCCTTCCGCGCAGGAGGGGAATACCGAGAGTGGAGAAGCCTGAAGAGCCGATGTCCTGGGTGGCGACGTTGAACGACTGATTCTCAGGCTGTCCCGCAACCGACAGTTGGTTCATACCGCGCGGAACATAGTTGGAACCAAGAGTCACGGACCGGGCTCCAGGGATCGAAGTCAGTTGAGATTGGAGGCGGTCTGCGAATTGATTGCGTGCTGTGGGGCCGGCGTATGTGTCTTGAGGAAGATCGATCGACGCCGTGAAGAGGTGATCGGTGCGATAGCCGAGATTTTCATCTGCGAGCCTCCAAAGGCTTTCCGAGACAAGGACTGCGCCGGCGAGAAGCACCATGGACAGCGCGATCTGGATGACGACGAGCGAAGAAGTGGCGCGGAGCGACGCGGCGGCCACGCTGGGCGCACTGAATTTCAGTGCGGCAGTGGGATCGACGCGCATTCCACGCCATGCGGGAAAGAGCGCGAAGATGATCGACGAGACGATTCCGCAAGCTGCGGAGAAGAGAAGTACGCTCCAGTCGATGGAGAGATCGGTGCCGGGAGGCAATTCGATTGGGCTGGCCGCGCGGAACCATTGAATGAGCAGGGCCGCCAGCGCCAGTCCGGCGACGGAACCCACGAAGCCGAGCACTACGGACTCAGTCAACGCCTGGAGAACGAGGTGGTTCGAGCTTGCGCCGATGGCAACGCGCATGGCGAGTTCGCGACTGCGGGCGCTGGATCGCGCGACCAGGAGGCTGCCCACGATGAGCGCGGCCGTGAGAAGGATGAGGGACGATGCCGCGAGGAGAAGCCACAGGCCCTTGCGGAGATTGCGGCCGGCGAGCCAGGTGAAGTTCGACTGCAGATCGAGAACGTCGGGGCTGAGGCCGCGCATCATTTTGAGGTCTGCGGGCGCCTCAGGCAACACGCGGGCCTGGATTGCAGTCAATTCGGATTCGGCTGCGGCGCGGGTCACGCCGGGCTTGAGCAGGCCAAACACGCCGGTCATGCTGTTCCACGGCTTCTTAGCGAATTCGCCCGTGGGAGTCATAAGGCTCCACGCATCGGTGGCCACCGGATAAAAGGAAAATGTCTTCGGCATGACGCCGCTGACCACACAGGAAGCATCCCGGAACGAGAGGCTCCGGCCTACAATGTCAGCCGGGGCGCCCAACTTGCGCATCCAGAAGTTGTAAGCGAGCACGACAGTACAACCGCTCTGGAGGTCTCGCGGCGCGAACGTACGGCCAAGCTGTGCGGACACACCCAGCATGGAAAAGAAGTCGACGCTGGCGGGAATAGTAAGGGCGTCGAGAGGCTTGCCCTGCCAGAGAAGCGTTTTGGGACCCGTTGCCCATGTGAGGGCGGCTAGCTTTTCGAAGCTGATGCTGTGTTGCGTCCATAGGTCGAATTCGCGATAGCTATTGAAGTAGGCGCCTGAGTCGCGATGGGCAGCGTCAGTCTGCCACACCACGACGAGCCTTTCCGGATGTTGGTAGGGGAGCGGACGCAGGAGCACGGCTTCGACGATGCTGAAGATGGCGGAGTTGGCGCCGATGCCGAGGGCCAGGGTGAGGATGGCCGTCAAGGCAAATCCCCGCGAACGGGACAATTGGCGGACAGCGTAGTGAAGGTCGCGTGCAAAGTTCTCGAATGGGTGCATGGGACAGCTCCGAGGGCGGGCGCGACAGCGACTGGCAGTGTACGCCGAGATTTGATGCGGTTCCGGAGCGAACGAACGACCCACACCAGCGAACCGGGATGCAGATAGTCTAACCATGGCCGGCCGATTTCGAGACGATAACGAAAACAGATGGGATGAGAAGGCCGGTCTCCGGCGGGCTGCGTTAAGCTCCCAAGTTATCGACGCGCTCTACGCGCACGACACACGGAAGCCGGCTAGGCCAGCGGATGGCCAGAGGTTGTCGCAGTTGTGGGGCACGGAGGTATTCGGAGATTATTTTGCCGCGCAGGGTATTCAGGTGATCGGGGCCGCGCTTTTACTCAGGCGGACCGTGCGGACTCGCCGCTGGTGTTTATCGTGAACCGCACACTGGCCGAACGCTACTGGCCCGGCCAGGACCCGATCGGCAAGCGCATCCATTTCGGCGGGAGGGCGTTCGTGGTGCCGTGGCTGACCATCGTAGGGGAGATCGGCGACATCAAGCAAGGTGCCACCGATCAAGACACGAGGCCGCAGCGCTATGAACCCGCCCGCCAATTGAAGCGCGCGTTTGTCGGGTACATGCCTCCTGACACCCTGACCGGGGACTACGGGATCATCGTCCTCCGCAGCACCATGGAGCCGGAGCAAATGGCCGATTCGCCGCGGGCGATTGTCCACTCCTTCGACCCGCAGCTTCCACTCCCCCGGGTGGAATCCATGGAGCGCGCCGTCGCCGATAGCCGGGCGCCGACCCGCTTTACTGCCGCCTATATTTCCGCGTTCGCAATGATCGCCGTGGTGTTGGCAGCGCTGGGCGTCTACGGCCTCGTTGCGTTTTCTGCGGCGTCGCGCAAACGCGAGATGGCGATCCGCCTCGCGTTGGGGTCGGGCGTCGTGCGCCTGATTCTTCTTTTCGGGGCCAGGCTCGGTTTCGCGGGATGCCTCCTTGGAGCAGCGGCTACCCTGTTTGCTACTCCGCTCATGCGATCCTAGCTCTTTCAGGTTGATCCGCTTGACAGCACCTAGGCTACAGACTTGAGTGCTTCCGTCCGGGCTTGTTCCAAACGCAAGCGGTTGATTCTATAGCTATGGTCCCTGGCGGTCGAGCTCCAGAATACTGATCTGGCATCAGTGCACTCTGTGGATACGCTGCGACCGCAGGGATTCTAAGAGTTAGTGGGGGTGCCTCACGTGTGCCGAACAATAAGATGCAAGAACCGGGATGTATCAGAAATGCGCCTTCAAAGCAAACTGATACTCCCGGGGGGTGTAGTTCGGATCGGTTTGCGAAACTTCCCCAAAAGCCGGGTTCCCGAAGCTTGCACCGCTACTGCCATTTCCGATATAGAAGTTTGGTGTATTGGATATATTGAAGCTCTCCGCGCGGAACTGCACTTTTAATCGTTCCGTGATGGGAAAGTCCTTGAATACGGAGAGGTCAACGTGACGGAAATTGGGGCCGAAGAGCGAATTGCGCTGGGCGGTTCCAATTGTTCCAAGTGGTTGAGGTGCGAAGGCCGTTGTATCGAAGAAGTGGGACAGGCTCTTGTTGCTCAGGCGAGCGTCTTTGATCTGGTCTGGGCGATCCTGGCCTCCGCTATTGAGCGGGGTGGCACGATTGTTGTAGCCGTGTTGTTCACCGTCGCTCTCGACAGGGTTGTCAGCGCCGCTACCGGTTTCAGTAATTGTGAACGGTTTGCCACTTTGCCAGGCTGTGATCGAATTCACCTGCCAACCGGCAAGTGCAAACCCCTTGACACCTGTGAAGCTCTTTCCATATTGCACTGCGTAGTTAAGGGAGAGGGCAAAACGGTTCTGAATGTCGTTTTCAGCAATGCCGTATTCGATCTGGCGAATGCGGGTGGGATCGCCATTGCTCCAGCCTTGGCTGCCACCCTGCTGGGAGAAACCGGTGATGTCACTCAATCCCTTACCCCATGTGTAGTTCGCGTCGAACGCCAAACCCTTCGTAAAGCGCCTTTGAAACGAGGCCTGGAGGGCGTTGTAATTCGATATGCCTTCGCTTTGGATGAAGCTGACGCCGGAGAGGTTGGGCAGCTGGTTGTTCAGGGGTCGAGCTGATCCCCCAGGATTGGTGATGGGGTTGAATGGAGCCGGCTGGTTGATGTTGTTTATTGACTCTGGCAGATGCTGGCCAATGTTGCCGACATAGCCGATGGTGGCGACGTTGGCGCCAAATTGCTCTTCAACCTGCAAATTGAACTGCTGAATGAGGGCCGACCTGAACTTGGGAGCTTCGGCTACAAAAGACAGAGCAGGAATAGCGGCTAGATTTGAAATATTTGGCGCCGAGGGGGTTGGCAATCCCTGATCCAGAGCAGTCGGTGCACCCGCCACAGTCGCGCAGCTCGGGTTTTGCGAAGCTGGATTTACTCCTTGGTTCTGTTCGATCTGAATTGCGATGTTGGACTGGCAATTTGGGCTGAAGACCGAGGTAAATGGAGCATTCTTAAGATCGGCGTTGGAGGTGTAGTTGCCAGGGAAGAAGCTTAGACCGTACCCTCCCCGCACTACGACTGTGGGTATGATCGAGATAGAGAAGCCGATGCGCGGAGCGAAATTCGAGAAGTCGGTTGGAATGTTCGCGTGCCCATCGATGCCATTCACGCCGGCGACCTTGAGAGCCGATGTAATATTCGCGGGAGTGGACAAGAGCGCCTGAGGAAAGTCGAAGTTCGATATGTGATTGTGAGCTTCGGTAAAGGGGGTAAAGACGTCATAGCGGAAGCCACCGACGACCGTCAGCTTCGGAGTCATCTTCCAGCTATCCTGCAGGAAGCCATTCGGCTCATAACTGCGATAGTCGGGTGGGAACAGGTTGAAGTTGCGGGTGTCGTTTTGGAAAGCGCCAACCAAGGTAGATGCAAGCTGGTTGTCTTGCTGCTTCGTTAGATCCGGGTCGTTATCCGTTACCAATCCGAATCCGTACGCGCCTGCTGCCGAGGCGCTTTGAACGTTTCGTGCTTGCCTGCGAAGAAAGCTCCCCCCAGCCTTGATATTATGATTGCCCTTGGTCCAGCTGATCGTAGCATTGTACTGGAAGGTGTTGTCGATATCCTGAAGCGGAACAAAGGCGCCGTCACCAATATCGGAAAACGGGCCGACCGAGAAAGGCGTGAGCGAATTGGCGAATGGAGTGAAAGAGGTGTTGCTCCCCGGAAAGCCCACCGTGGCATCGGCATTCGCACCGAAGTTGAGCGGGAGTGAAAGATTATTGATTCGAGTGAAGCCGGCCCTGAGGTCGAGCAAAAGGCTTGGAGTAAATGTATGCGTGTAACCCAGGGCGTATTGCTGGGCCACATCGGATGCGGGCCCATCGAAGTCGAACCGGCCGCCGCTAATTTGAAGCCCGTTCACGGTCCCCAGGCCCGGCGGAGTGAAAGTATTCACAACGTTATAGGCGAATCGCGCAAAAAATAGATTCCGATCGTCGAGCTTGTGGTCAACCCGAGCATCATATGTATTGCCAAACTGAGTCTTGTTGGGGCTGATTGTAAAGTTATTCGATAGCTGACCGACTGTGCCTGTGTTCGGTGCAGGAAACAACTTCAGGTAGTTCAGGGCAATAGGGTCGATAGGAAGCCCCGCCGTGCCATTGGCTGTAGAAAGAAGGTCCTGCGGGCCGGCGGCGCCAATGCCGTTAATGGCATTGAACTCGGCAATGGTGGGTACGGTCTTGACGTACGTGACGCCTGACACGACCCGCAAACCCTCATAGTCAAAGTAGAAGAAGGTTTTGTCCCTGAATATCGGTCCACCGATGCTTCCGCCGAACTGGTTTTGGCGCAGCTCTGGCTTCGCGCCGCTCGTTTGAAATACGTTGCGGGCGTCAAAGATGTCGTTGCGGAAGAATTCGTAGGCGCTGCCGTGAAATTGATTCGTTCCGGAGCGGGTAACAATGTTGATTACACCGCCGGCCGTGCGACCGGCCTCCGGAGCATAACTGTTGGTCTGGACCGTAATCTCCTGAATGCCCTCAACGTTAGGCTTGACCCCTATCGACCCGATGATCCGTTCATTATCGTCAATTCCATCCACCACCCAGTTATTGAGCGTATCGTCCTGTCCATTCACGGAAATGCCGGCCGCATTGGTTCGCCGATCGTCGGGTCGCCCACCGCTGCTGAGCCCATTGCCAGGCCCTTCGTTGGCACCCGGAACCAGTTGCACAAGCTGAACGAAGTTCCGTCCGTTTAGTGGGAGGTCCTGAACCGCCATGGCCGTAACGTTTGAACTCACAGTCGCGCTATCGGCCTGCAAGAGTGGAGTGCTCGCAGTCACTTCAACGACGGTCGACTCCGACCCCAGTTGAAGATGGGCGTCGGAACGAGCGCGGTCGCCTGCCTCTACCGCCAGGTCTTTGGTGATGGACGCCTGAAAGCCAGGAGCATTGACGGTGATGGAGTAGTGTCCAACAGGAAGAAGCGTGAAGACGTAGTCTCCGGTCCCATTGGACTGGACAGTCCGCGCCTCATTGGTATCGAGATTGAGAAGCGTGACCTTGGCGTTGGGAACGACCGCGCCGGTGGTGTCAGTTACCGTTCCGAGGATATCTGCTGTGGTGAGCTGCGCCTCCGCTCCCGAAGCAAGAAAAAGGAGGGTCGCTAGAAGCAAGACTGACCGTTTGAATTGCTGACAGAGTATTCGCCTATACTGGCCAAGGCAACTTATTGCGATTGTCCATTGCTGGTTCATCATATCCACTCTCTTATTCAATGTTAGGTTCCGGTTGTGTGGGCGCCAATCTCGCGGCGTTCTGATATCGGGCCCCCGGCGTGAAGGAACCGAAGTTTCCAGATTAGGCAGCCTTTTCCGCTTGAGAAGAATTGGTCACCGCGGTTGCGAAGCGAGCCAAGCCAAACAGCGGGGTAGTCGACTGAAACCTGAGGCATTGGGCGCACATAAACCACGGCCTTCGCTCGCACTTCTCAGCCGGGTATTGATCGCAGGTGCCTCGGTCCGAAAACCAACAGCCCAAGCCGAAGCACGAATATAATCTCCACCGCGAAACCCATATTCAGCTCCCGGCAACGTCTGTCGTTGTTGCCTCTGGCTTTTCTTGCCCATTCATCGCGGCCTTGAAGCCCCGGATACCTTCACCAATTCCTTTTCCGAGTTCGGGAATCTTCTTGCCTCCGAACAGAAACAAGGCAATTCCGAAAATGACGAGCAGGTGTGTTGGTTGAAACAGCCCTTCAAACATAGGTGCTCCTTAGAAAACGTGGCCGAGTCATACTCGTGGTCATGCGAACCATGCCGGCGCGCTGCGACCGCCAGTCGCAGCGCCAGCAGGTGATGCAACAGAAAGAACCTTGGCAATCAGCGAGGAGATCACTTGCGGGTGGCGGCATCCGCGGCAACGGCGAGAGCGTTCACTTCATTGAGAAACCTTTTGCTTTGGCCGAAGAAGAGGCCATCTGCAGTGAAGCTTGCGATCGTCGCCACGGCGCCACCGAATCGATCGCTTAGCGGACGAATGATCGAGACATGGGGAAGCTTGGGACTGATGAATTCGCAAGGAACCGGAAAGATAAGGCTGGGCTGAACCAGAGTGGCCGGTTGCAGAGGAGGGTTTGCGAAGAAGTCGGGGAATGTCAGGCCAGCGTCCGATACAGGGGCCACAGGAGCCTGGACTGCATTGCCGGCAAAATCGACCCACTCGAGAAAATGAGCAATTTCATCTCCGCCGATACCGAAAGTAATCTTCAAGACATCTGGATCGGAAGCCTTTTGGTTCATGGCTGCGTAAAGGCTCGAGCCGCCTTGCTCGATGTATCCGAAGTGAAACGCAGCTATGTTCGCGATTACCTGGATGTGGTTGGGGTCATTGAAATCAGCGTCGGTGATGGGAATGGCAGTACGGTTAGTAATCTTGAGTGCCTGAGGGAAGGTGGCGCCAAAGTCGGGGTTAGTGGCGCTGCGGTAGCGCGTGAACCAGCTCGTGTCGACGTTCAGGTGCATGAGGTTGGTGAGGCGGCCGATATTCGCCGCTCCCGTAGCCGTGCTTCCCTGTAAAGTGCGGAACTCGTCGAAGTTGACGGGATCGGCTCCTCTGGACTCGAGAAAAGCGTTGAGAAAGGCGGCGTGGCTCACTTCATCAAGCGTGTTGCTGGTTATGTATTGAGGTCCATCGCCATCGAGGTTGGAGAGGGCAGCCTGATACGCATTCAACGGCTCGTTCTGATCAAGCTCCACGGGTGGGTTATCACCTTGACCACCCAGCTCCGCGTACTGCGTCCAGAGGTCCGCCTCGATCAATTCTGCAGCTGCCAGGAACCGGAGGATGGCGACATCGCCTGCATTGAGACTACCGCCAGGATCGCTATCCTGTGCTCGGGCTAAAGCTCCATTTGACAACAGACCGGCACTAATTGTGGCTGCGCCGCCCGCCAGAAGGCTACTTTTCATAAACGATCGGCGGTCAAGTGGACGCTTCCTGTTCTTGATTGACTGTTCCAATTTGATCTCCTTATTGTGATTTTGCGTAGGCGTGAAATGCGAGTTGGGGAGAGTTCCCGAGGATCAGATAACTCTGGCGACAATGGCTCGTGTCAGGGGAATATCATTGGTTGCCACATGATCATTCGATGTTTCGCCGGTTGTAGTTGCTTCCGGCGAGCCTGGTTTGGATGTCAGCCAAGATCGAAGGTTGTCGTCGTTCATACGTGCCACGCTCCAAGCTGATCTGACGAGTGCCGTGCTTACTGGCTACTGTAGAAAACTGGGGCAAGCCAAAAATATTCCAAGCTGGCAAAAGATTTCTGTGCTGCTGCATTTGCTGGGAGATCGATGCATGCCAATGCCTGTAAGGGCGTGGATCTAAGAGCCGTAGTCCTTGACCCAGGAAGTCGTCGTCCGATTGGCAGTAGCCTTAATCTGGCACTGAGATGGCATGAGCATGCCGTGTCGTCGATCATGCGCCACATTCAATAACTCGTTCGATAAAGGAAGACGATCACAAGAACTTGCGTTGCCTTGGGAATATCCGCCGCCGAATCCAGTTACATACTGTGCATCGACTAAAGATGCGCAAATTCGGCGGAGGAAGCAATGTACTCTAAGTCACTTCGTGGATGGTGGTGTGTCTGCATCCTTGCTATTGTTGTATGCGCTGGCGGCAAGTTCATCATGGCGCAGGCTTACCGACAGACCAACCAGGTCTCAGACATCCAAGGGCTCGCTCAAAACCCAGCCAGCGGCCAGCCTGATGCACAACTTGTGAACCCCTGGGGCCTCGTTGCAACTCCCACCAGCCCTTGGTGGATCGCCGACAACAATGCAGGTGTTTCCACGCTGTATAACGGACAAGGAGTGAAGGAAGGACTCGTAGTCAATATTCCGTCACCGGCACCTGGCGTAGCTGGGACTCCAACGGGCGTCGTCTTTACGGGGGCTTCAAACTTCACCTTCCAGGCGGACGGCAAGACAACGGGTGCAGTCTTCACGTTTGTGACCGAAGATGGCACCATCGTTGCCTGGGGCCCTGGGATAAATCCTCAAGACCTTCCTAACGACGCATTCGTGGTCGTGAATAACTCCAGTAATCCTACATCCGAGACCGGAGCCGTATACAAGGGCGCGACGATTGCGCAATTGACGGCGGGTGGACCATCTTACCTTTACGTGACTAATTTCCGGGCCGGGCGAATCGAGGTTTACGACACTAGCTTTAGTCCCCTAGATCTCTCGAGCACTGACGATGAGCCCGCTTTCGTAGATCGCGAAGCGCCCCCTGGCTTCGCCCCCTTCAACGTTCAGGAGGTAAACGGAAGCCTGTATGTGACCTATGCCAAGCAGAACGCTGCAAAGCATGATGATTTTGATGCCCCAGGCTTTGGATTTGTCGATAAGTTCACACCTGGAGGCAAGCTTCTACAGCGGTTGGAGAGGGGACCCTGGTTAGATGCGCCATGGGGTGTGGCATTTGCACCGGTCAATTTTGGTTTCTTCAGCGGTCATTTGTTGATTGGGAATGCTGGCAGCGGGCAGATTGCGGTCTATGACGTCGAAAGTGGTCACTTCGATGGACTTCTTCGTGATGCAAACGGACACGCGCTCCAAAATGATCGCTTATGGGGGTTGCGATTCGGCAATGGCAATGCTGCTGGTCCCAGCAACTGGCTTTTCTTCACTGCTGGCATTAGCGATGAGTCTCACGGCCTGTTCGGCTTTTTCGAGCCTGCTGACAACGGCGCGCCGGAAGGGAAATAGCCCGAATTGAAACCGTGAGACCGCTGCACCCGATTGGCATTCGTGCAGAGAGTCAATCGGGTGCATCTCTTCAAATCTCGAATTGTCGAATTCACTAGCAACAGAGCGTGGGGAGGTCCGCGCGACTTGGAGGAGGGTGCAATGAAAGTGCTAAAGGCCAGCGCGCCATTGTGTGTCTTGAGTTTGTCAAGTCTCCTTTTCGGTCAAACATCGGGGTCCATTTCAGGTACGGTCACGGACCCCTCTGGAGCGGTCGTCGTGGGCGTAATGGTCAAGGCAACCGACCAAGCCACAAATGCCGCCAAGAGTACCGAGACAAATTCGTCGGGAGCTTATTCGATCACGAACCTCGCGCCTGGAGTTTACAAGGTAGTGATGGAGAAATCCGGGTTCAAGACAATTAGCTTCGATGATACTTCGCTGACGGTAGCTCAGGCCCTGGTAATGAACGCGCAGATCCTTGTTGGATCGGTTACCGAGGTCTTGGAGGTGAACGGCTCAGCGGCGTCGCTGATTGAAACCCAGACCAGCCAACTCAGCACGCTAATTGACAGTAAGACAATGAACGACCTTCCACTTCTGACGCGCAACGCGTACGAGTTGGTTTTGCTGTCACCAGGGGTAACTCAGCCCAATAACGGCAACAACGGTTTCTCGGTCAACGGCTCCCGGGATCGCAACAACAACTTCCTATTGGACGGTGTCGACAACAATGACACGTCTGTTCCGGGCGGCGGAAGCGGAATCCTCGGCATCAATCCCGACTCGGCTCAGGAGTTTCGTGTAATTACCAATAGCTTCAATCCTGAATTCGGCCGTAACACGGGAGCGATTATCGACGTCGTCACGCGTGAGGGGACCAACAACCTCCATGGTGATGCTTATTGGTTCGGTCGCTACAACGCGCTGGGGGCGCGAGACTACTTCAACCGGGTTCCCACTCCGGGTAACCCCGCTCCCGATCCGCAGAACCCCTACGTGCGCAATGATTTTGGTTATTCAGTCGGCGGGCCTATCATAAAAAACCGCACCTTCTTCTTTATAAACAATGAGTATCAGAGATTCCGCACTACACTCACCGGGACTTCAATTGTTCCGACCGCCGCATTCAAGTCGGGTTTGTTCACCGCCCCCGATGGGACCCAGGTGGACGTACGGACTTCAGCTTCACCGGGCAACCTGACCGGGCTGGGCTTGGATCCGACGATAGGCAAGATCCTGAACCTTCTTCCCGCGCCGAACGCCGGCACGGTGATCCCAGGGGTGACCGGCCTCCTCAACTTCCCGAGCCCCGATAGCTTGAATGGGTACACATGGACCGGAAAAATCGATCACAAACTGGCAGCAAAGCATCAACTCTCTCTCCGGTACGCGTTCAATCGTTCCGTGGACTCCAATCCTTTTCACAGTGAAACCGCCCCTGGAATCGATGTGGTAGGTTCGCCCGCGTACTCTCATGGAGCCTCGGTAAGTCTAACTTCCACTCTGAGCGATCATCTGGTGAACGAATTCCGATTCGGCTGGAACAAGAATTATGCTGCATTCGACAGTAACTGTGCCGCGACTTTTGATCCGATCACCGGGACTGCATTGGGGAATGGCCGGGACTTCACTGTTCCAGAAGGCAATCTGGGTGTGGGGCCTCTCTTTACGCTCGGCTGCAACGGCCTGTTCGATTCTACGGAACAGGCCCGAAACACCGGTACCACAAGCTTTACGGATTCGATCACCTGGGTTATGGGTAACCACGCGATTAAGCTTGGCGGAGACTTCCGCGACGTACGTTCCACGAGTAACCTTAACTTCAACTCACGAGACGATCTTGGTTTCAATCGCTTTCAAAATTCTGGTGGCACCAACCCTGCATTCGCCCAGGGAATCCCCGATCAGGCTACACAAGATCTGACATGGTTCCTCGTAGGCGGGGTAAGCACGCAGTTTCAGGCCCAGTTTTTCAACAAGAATGCCGCCCAAGTTCCCACCGATAGCAAGAGCTTCCGTCAGCGTGAGTACGATGGCTTCATCCAGGACAGCTGGAAGATCCAGAGCAACTTGACCCTGAACTACGGGCTGCGCTACCAATACAACGGTGTTCCCTTCGAGACGGGCGCAAACTTCTCAAACCTGTTCCAGGATGCCGACAGTGTTGCTGCCTCGTTTACGTTCAGCGAAGTTGGCCCAGGCACCGGGCACGATGTCTACCAGAGCGACTTTACCGACATTGAGCCACGTGTTGGATTTGCCTGGGACCCCTTCAAGAACGGCAAGACCTCGATTCGTGGAGCTTACGGGATATTCCACGATCGCATCTTCGACAACCTGTTTGGAAATGCGCGCGGCAATCCACCGTTTCAGCAGACAGTGTTCAATTCGTTCTCGGGAGCCGACACGCCAGAGACAGTTCCTTTTGCGCACAGCACTCCGCCTGGACTAACTTTCGTGAACGGACAGAACCAGGTTGTCACTCTGCTGGACCCGAACCTCAAAAATCCGGCCAGCCAAAACTGGAATTTCGGGGTTCAGCGCAGGCTAGCGACGAATTTGGCTCTAGAAGTCGAGTACGTGGGGTCTCACGGGACTCGCGTTATTCGGTCTTTGGATGCGGTTCCGCCAGATCCGGCTCTTGTCCAGCAAGCCATTGCCGATTGCGTGGCCGCGGGCCCGTTCGCCAACGGTGGTTGCGATCCTGGGGACCCGCAAGGAAGAATCAGCGCGGGAGTGCTCTATGGCGGAATCCCGCAAATTGGCGTGCCGGTCTCGGTTCGTGAAACCGCATTGC
>Ga0206823_1156_pt1 | contig 14983 bp, 12 predicted proteins | sample Alteio_BWOrgCont_81_FD_152868 | JGI IMG/M metagenome (GOLD analysis project Ga0206823, IMG submission 152868) | Enriched cells from forest soil in Barre Woods Harvard Forest LTER site, Petersham, Massachusetts, United States -... | ecosystem: Environmental > Terrestrial > Soil > Temperate forest >...
GAGGGGCCCGTTGGGTGCGATGGGAACCAGTCTGGAACTGGCGTACGCGCCGATGGCGAAGAGGCCCAGAAAGAAGACAGCTTCGATTGCGAGCCGGGGTGTGCGGTGCATGCGGCTCAGCCAGCGCTCGGCGACGACAGCGCCCATGGCCAGCAGCATGGGGTAGGCTTCCGCCGTGTAGTAGAAGCGGCCCTTGTCGAGCCAGAAGATCAGCAGCGGAACTAGATACATCCACGCGAGCATGCGGTAACGGCGATCGCGGAAATATGCGATGAGGCCGGCGATCCACACGGGCACGGCGAAGAGATTAGCGTCGGCAAGGAATTGGTCGCGGAGGAAACCATCGGCGCGGCCTTCGGCGACATCGCGCGTGTGAATGTGTTGCAGGAAGGTGTAGCTGATGAAGTGGTGACGGAAGAGCCAGAGGAGATTGGGCAGAAAGATCAGCAGCGCGACGCCGATGCCGGCCCAGAACCATTTGTTGAGCAGGTGGCGGCGGGCCTGCGAGAGGACCACGCCTACGAGGATGCCGGCTATGAAAAAGACGATGGAGTACTTGGTGAGCAGGCCGAGGCCGACGGCTACGCCGATCCCGAGCCACCAGCGAGGATTGTCCGTCTTAAGTAGCTTGATGGTGAACCAGGCGATGAGCGCGAACCAGAGAAAGCTGAACGAGGTGTATTGAAACTCGGTGGCCTCAAAGATGGGCAGCGGGGAGAGCGCGACGGAGAGTGCGGTTACGACCTGGGCGAGCCTGCCGCCGCCGAGATCGCGCGCCATGAGCCCGCTGATGACGATGACGAAGGCTTGCGCGATGACGGAGAACATGCGCAGGCCGATGAGGGAGAGGCCAAAGAGGCTGAGGCCGATGTGCTCGAGGAAGGGCGTCATGGGTGGATAGGAGACGAAACCCCAGTCGAGATGGCGCGCATCGCTGAGGAACTGCAGTTCGTCGCGATGAAAGCCGTAACGGCCGTTGGTGGCGATGTGCGCGATGCCGCAAAGCGTGGCGATGCCGATCAGGACGGCGAGATCGCGTTGAGTTGTGCGGACCGGGTGGTCAATCTGGGGCTGTGAGGCGGTTGAGGACATGCGGGCTCCTGCGTCGTCTCTTCAGGAGAACTACGTGGGAGCGAGGATAGCAGTTCCCGACTTTCAATGAATGATGGCGGCGATCAGGCGATTCGTTCAAACGGCAGCGGTACCTTTACCGACGACATGCCTGCAGCGGTGGCAGCTTCGATGCCCAGCTCGGTGTCTTCAAAGACGAGGCATTCAGAGGGAGCAACGCCCAGCCGTTCGGCGGCCAGCAGGAAGGCATCGGGGGCGGGCTTGCCGTGTTTGTAGTCTTCGGCGCACACCAGCGTGTCGAACTTGTCGAGCAGGCCAAGGGCACCGAGGGAGCCTTCGACGGAAGCGCGGCGGCTCCCGGAGACGACGGCGAACGGGATGTGCCCGTGCTGTGCGTCGATGTGCTCGATGACTTCAGGGATGGCTTTGAGCTGTGGAAGCAGCGTGTGGTAGATGGCTTCCTTCTTTTCGGCCACTGCATCAACCGGCATGTTGAGCCCTTGCATTTCGTTGAGGAGCCGGATGATTTCGCGGATCGGGCGTCCCCCCCACGCGTAAAAGAGCTTCTCTTCGTAAACGCAGTTGTACTCAGCCAGGGAGGTCTTCCAGGCGATGTAGTGCAATGGCATTGAATCGACGATGGTGCCGTCGCAGTCGAAGAGATAAGCGCGGAACGAGCCCGCGGGCAGTTGCAATTTCATGTAGTAGAAAAAGAGCTCCTGCTCTTATGGTAGCGAATCAACTCAGCCCATGGGTGGCAATGGCCTCGTGTTCAGGGGCCGTGCAACCTCCCTCGCCAGGCTTCGTGGGCTCCATCTTGAGCGCGTTGTTGAAGCGATTGAAGTAATTGAAGAGGCCGATGGCGCAAAGCAATTCGACGATCTCGCCTTCAGAGTAGAAGCTGCGAAGTTCGGTGAACTGCTCGTCAGTGACGGCGTGCGCGTCGCGGGTTACGGTCTCGGCCAGTCGGAGCGCTGCCTTTTCGGCAGGGGTGAAGTCGTCGCGTCGCTGCCAGTCCGCGAGGTTGGCGAGCTGATCGTCGGACCATCCAAGGCCGCGGGCCAGGATGGTGTGGCTGGCGAGGCAGTAGGGAGTGTCGTTGACCTGGCTGGTGCGGACGATGATGAGTTCCTTGAGCTTGGTGGAGACGGTTCCCGTATTGAGCACTGCTCCAAAATGGGCCTGCATGGTGGCAAAGATTTCCGGGCGGTGGGCCATGACGCGGAACATATTGGGTACGTTTCCGCGCTGCGCAAACGCTTTGTCATAAAGGGATTGCAGGTCGGGAGTGACCTCGTTGCGGTCGAGCCTGGCGATGCGGGACATGCGGCCTCCTTTGGAGCGGCTTTGGTTTCAATTCCATCGTACCGGAGCCGAGAGGCGGCCCAAAGGGAACGCGCGAACCGGAGGGACGATCGGACAAGTTAGCCAAGTGGTTGAGTCTTTTGACGCCCCGGGCGCACTCTGCTACTTTTATAGAGGACAATCTGACGCCAGTCACTCCTCAGTAGCTCAATGGCAGAGCATTCGGCTGTTAACCGAAGGGTTGTAGGTTCGAGTCCTACCTGAGGAGCCAAAAAATATCAACAGCTTAGTGCAGTAGAAAACAGCAGAAAGACATGGCTGCGGCTGGTGTGATTTACTGGCGGACTCATTCTGCGGCCACGACAGCCCAAGCCGCCCAGTCCGCTCCAGTGGCTGTGACGATCGATCTCAGCCAAGCGGGTACTACCCGGGCACTGACACCACTACCGTTCTGGCAGTAGTCCTTCCGCGTCGCTTTGTCTCCGATGCCATTCGGCGCGATGAAAAAGTCGCACTCTTATTCATTGATCTTGACCGCTTTAAAGATGTGAATGACTCGCTGGGGCATTCGGCCGGAGACATTGTTTTGAAGCAGGTCGCAGAGCGGTTGAGAAAATGCACGAGAAGCCACGATACCGTGGCTCGCCTGGGTGGCGACGAGTTTGTAGTTGTTGTAAGTGCAATCAAGGACAGCACTGACGCCGTGCTCGCTGCCAATCGAATCAAGACAGAATTCGCGACTGACTTCATCGTCGATGGGGTCGGCCTTTCCACTACCTGCAGCGTTGGGATCAGTCTTTTCCCGGTGGACGGTGCGGACGCGGAAACCCTGCTCAAAAACGCCGATATTGCTCTCTTCCCCGCCAAGGATGGCGGAAGGAACGGCTGGCGGTTCTTCACCCAAGAGATGAATGGCCAGGCGCTTCAACGGCTCAGAATGGAAAACGCTCTGCGACGGGCTCTCGAGAAGGAACAATTCTTTCTCGAGTATCAGCCACAGCTTGAGTTTTCCACTGGGAGGATCGTGGGAGCGGAAGCCCTGCTCCGATGGCGGCATCCCGAAATGGGCCTGATTCCGCCAAATACATTCATCCCGATTGCAGAGAACATAGGCGAAATCATCCCTATCGGGGAATGGGTCCTAAGGGCGGCGGGCTTTTCGCGTCTGAGGTGTGCATGTCGGTGTTTAGGCTGAGCAGCGGACCAATGTTGCTGGGGTTCGTTCGCGACGTTTCGGGGCGGAAGAGCGCGCTGCGGCCATAGGAGTCTCTGGCGGCGATTTTCACCGACGTGGAATCATTTCAAGTCGCTCGGCGATTAGTCCGAGAAACGGCCGACGAACTATGCCCCAATTCGCGTAGGAGCGATTGCCAGCGCCACAGCGCAACCGCTCCAGATCTTCCCGCCGCGGCCCGTAAGAGCACTTCCTGCAGCTTCATAGCCCGCTCCACTGCGGCCCTCGGATAGATCCCCATGCGCATATGCATGGCTCCATCCACGCACCCAGCACAGCCTATCGCAACAAGTTCTCAGGCAAATATGATCACCGGCTCATCACCTGCGGTGTCGGCCACAACCTGCCGCAGGAGGCTCCGCAGCCTTTTGCCCAAGCCGTGATTGACGTCGATGGTTACTGAGCTGATTGAATCCGCACTTTCCAACCGAAAATTCAGATTTCGCGCCATCACCCCACGACGCCGCCGAGGTAGAGGCAAGAATGCGCGGGGCAATCCAGAAATGCGATACTTCCGATGGATTAGAACTTTCGTGAATCGAGATTGACGCAATGGACGTACCGGAGTCGTTAAACGAGTCGGTTCTTCCTCAGAATGTAATCGCTCCGCTCACACGCGCGGCGATCTTTCTGGTTGTTTGCATGCGGCAGGACCGGGATGCCCATGCGCTACTGCGGTCTTTCTGCGCGGACCTCTCCGGGCTTATCCGTGCCGTTGAGTTTCGAGACATTGAGGCGGGTCTTACCTGCGTCATTGGATTCGGGTCCGATTCCTGGGACAAGCTCTTTGGATCTCCACGGCCGGCGGAACTCCACCCGTTTCGAGAGATTCGATCAGACGGCCGCCACGCCGTCTCTACCCCCGGCGACATCCTGTTCCACATTCGAGCCAGGCGTATGGACCTTTGTTTTGAATTGGCGACCCAGATCATGGAGCGCATCGGCGATGCAGTTTCGATTGCCGATGAGGTTCAAGGTTTCCGGTATTTTGATGATCGCGATGTCATCGGTTTCGTCGATGGCACGGAAAACCCACGAGGAGAAGGCGCCCGTGAGGCCGCAATCATCGGCGGCGAAGACCCGTCCTTTGCAGGTGGCAGCTATGTCATTGTGCAAAAGTACCTTCACAACATGAAAGCATGGAATGTTCTTCCCGTTGAGGCACAAGAGCGCATCATTGGCCGCAGGAAACTCTCAGACATCGAACTCAGCGATGCCGAGAAACCGGCGTCGGCGCATAACGCCCTGACAGTCATCGAGGAGAATGGAAAAGAAGTCAAAATTCTGAGAGATAACATGCCTTTCGGCCGGCCAGGCAACGGCGAGTTCGGGACATACTTCATCGGTTACAGCCGCACTCCGCGCATTACGGAGACGATGCTGCAGAATATGTTCGTCGGCCGTCCCCCGGGCAATTATGACCGTCTGCTGGATTTCAGCCGCGCGGCCACCGGCAGCTTGTTCTTTGTGCCGTCAGCGACGTTTCTGGACAACATCAGCGGAGAGGCGCCGGACTCAGCGGAAACCGTCGGATCGCAGACATCTGACTTACCATTGGCTCCGTCCACCGACGATGGATCACTCAAGATAGGATCACTTAAGGGAGAGAGGGATGAATAACCTCCATCGGGAACTAGCGCCAATATCTGACGCTGCATGGTCGCAGATCGAGGAAGAGACTACGAGGACGCTGAAGAGGTATCTGGCCGGACGACGGGTTGTTGACGTTCCCTCTCCTGGAGGAATTGCTCAGCCCGGAGTTGCGACCGGTCACCTGCGCTCGATTGCTCCTCCCGCGGACGACATCATCGCAAGCCAGCGAGAGGTCAAGCCTCTTGTCGAACTGCGAGTGCCTTTTGAACTATCCCGTCAGTCAATCGATGACGTTGAGCGTGGATCGGACGACTCCGATTGGCAGCCTGCGAAGGACGCCGCGAGGAAACTTGCCTTTGCCGAAGACCGGGCCATCTTCAACGGATACGCCCAAGCCGATATCCAGGGCATTCGAGAGGGCACCAGCAACCCGATCGTTTCGCTCCCTGCGGATGTTCGTGATTATCCAGATGCGGTGGCGCAGGCATTGAGCCAGTTACGCCTTGTGGGTGTAAATGGGCCATACTCGGTTTTGTTCGGAGCCGGTGAGTATACGGCGCTCGCCGAGACCCGCGATCACGGTTATCCTGTCCTGGAGCACGTCAAGCGCATCGTTGACGGCAGCCTTGTCTGGGCGCCTGCGATCGAAGGCGCCTTCGTTCTAACCACGCGAGGCGGCGATTTCGAACTCAACGTTGGGCAGGACGTTTCGATCGGCTACCTCAGCCATACCGATGCTCTCGTACGGTTGTATCTCCAGGAGACGTTCGTATTCCGCGTCCTCACCAGCGAAGCCGCGGTTGCGTTGTCCCCGCCACAGAAATCCTCGTAAAACCTCAGCCGATCGGTTGCGGAACTCACGATCTTCCGCGCGGCGGCCGACGCTCAGATCATCGCGCCTATGGAGCCTGGTTTCCATCCTGATTATGGCGGAGACTCCTCATGTACAGAGATCTTGACCCGAAAACCTGGTCCGGCGACCCTCGCGAGATCTCCGCTTCTCGGTTACCAAGTCTTGGATGACCCCGCGATTGGCGTTCGTCAAATCATCAAACTATTAATTTCATAATTGACAAGCCATCCGGGTCGCAGATATAAATGCCTCGAACTATTAATTTCTTAATGGTTCGGGCTTAGGAGGAAGCGTTGGGGAGGAAAAAGTCGCTCAATCTGACGGAAGGCGAGTTGCCGCTGATGCAGGTTCTTTGGGAAAAAAAACGAGGGACGGTGGGCGATGTCGTAGCAGCCCTGGCGGCAGATCCCCCGCCAGCGTACAGTACGGTGCTGACGACCCTGCGCATTCTCGAAGCCAAAGGCTATGTGCGGCACACCAAGGAGGGTCGGGCCTTTGTCTATGAGCCCGTCGTGATTCAGGAAGAGGCCAGCCGGAAGGCACTCGACTACTTAGTGAACCGCTTCTTTGGCGGATCGTGCGAACTGCTGGTGATGAATCTGCTGAAGGAAGAATCGATCGGCGGCGCCGAATTGAGGCGGATCAAGAAGATGATTGCCAAGAGCGAGCAAGGAGGGAAGTAATGACGCACGTCAACTTTGCAGTGACAACTCTCCTCAACGGAATTTGGGAGGGTACATTACTGGCGGTGGCGATGTGGCTGTTTCTCAAGCTGCTTCCACGACTGAACCCGACGACTCGCTTTGTGGTCTTGTGGATAACCTTGCTTGCGGTCCTGGCGTTGCTTCTTGAACCGTTCGCGCCACGAGGATTCAAGCCAGGCGCGCCAACGGATTTGGCGGTTGTGGCGACAAACAATTCCACGGTCACGACGCCTACGCCCCTTAAGGCCGAGGAGCCGAAAATTAAGATACAAACTCCCGACGCGAGCTACGAGTCGCATCCGGTATCTGTTCCGAGATCAAGTCCGGGGCCAGTATTTGAGCAACCGACTGAGCCTGTAAGAGCTCGGAGTGCCCCATCTCCAAGTCGATGGGCGGCGATTACCGCCGTTGACCATCCGCTCATTCGCATTCACTCCGCGAAAATTCTGGACGCATTCGAGATTGCCTGGGTCTTGCTTTCTTTCGTGATGCTGGTGCGCCTTGGGAGGGGTTACGGGAAGTTGCTGGAATTGAAAGCACGCGCCACGCAGGTGCCCGCAGACTGGCAGATGCGATTGAGACGTCTCAAGGGGATAAACGGTGTCCGGAGGAAAACGCAGTTGCTCGTTTCCAGTGACATCGCCGCCCCCATGTCTTTGGGATTTTTCAATCCAGCGATCCTGATTCCTCGGATGCTCCTCGACCGGCTTTCGGACTCGGAACTCGAACACGTGGTATTGCACGAGCTATGCCATCTTTGGCGCCGGGACGATTGGACCAACCTGGCCCAGAGATTGATTGAAGCCCTGCTGCCGATTCAGCCGGTGGTCTACTGGATCGGACACCGAATGTCGATCGAGCGCGAGATGGCCTGCGATGACTGGGTCATCGCGGTAACTGGAACGGCCGAGTCCTATGCGACCTCACTTGCAAGAGTGGCAGAACTGTCGCAGTGGGCGCACGCGGGCATTCTGGCGGCCGGCGCCACGGGAAACCGCTCGCAACTGTTCAGCCGCGTCCGTCACATGCTGGACAGAACTCGGAACGCGGCCCCGAAGCTTACGATCGCACCGCTGGGTGCGGCGATTGCCGCACTTGGGATTTTGATCTATGTGGGTGGGCACGCGCCGCAAATGATCGCCTACGCACAAACTTCGGGGGAAACCAGCCGGCAGGAATTGGTTCCACTGAGGCCCGCGCAGTCAATTGCACCGCGAGCGCTTTCCGCGACGCCGGCGTCGATCGCATCGCCTGCCTCGAAAGCATCAGTGGAACCGCCAGCTCTGGTTGCCGTGAGTGCTTCGCCATCTCCTCGCGCACCCTTTGCGGCGGCCGAGTCACCGCAAAGCGGCGAGACTCACACGGAAATCACGATCCGCAACGGTGTGACGTCACTGAGCGTGAAGGTTGACGGCACGATCGAATTTACCGACGACGACCGTGATGTAAAGTCGCTTTCCCCTGGCGGCCATTTCCGTATGGAAGAGGGAAACTGGCTCTCCGGGCGCAGGTACGACGTGAAGGCCGATTCGGCAGGCAACCTCACCAAGACATACTCCGTGGGTTCGTCCGTGAAACCCATGGACTCCGAGGGACAGGAATGGCTGGGGCGTTTGCTGCCACAAATCATTCGAGACAGCGGGATTGGAGCAGCCGCTCGTGTTGCCCGCATACTGCGCCAGGGCGGTCCGCAAGCCGTAATCAATGAGATTGGATTGATTCACAGCGATGGATCGAAACGAATCTATCTTGAGCAGCTTTTTTCGCATGCGACCCTGAACACAGATCAACTGACGGAGTCCGCAAGACTGATCCGGGGGATTTCGTCGGATGGAGACAAGGCGCAGGTGCTTATTGACGTCGATGGAAAGTACTTCACGGGTGAGCAGCGCCCGCATCTTTTTGAAGCAGTGGAGAGCATAAGTTCAGATGGCGACAAACGCCGGGTGCTCTCCGACATTCTCAAGAAGGACGCGGGGAGCGGAGACACGCTTTTTGGCGTGACCAGGGCGGCGAAGCATATTTCGTCTGACGGTGACAAGGCCGAAGTACTCATCGAGATGGCCGGATCCTATCGTGACAACGGCGGTCTCGGTATGGCTTATTTCGATGCCGTGAAGTCGATCTCTTCGGATGGAGACCACGCGCGAGTTCTTTCGACAGTGCTGGCGGCACATGGCGACGATCGGGACACAGTGGCTCGAGTACTCGGGTCGGCCGGGAAGATTTCATCAGACGGCGACAAAGCCCGCGTGCTCAAAGAAGCAGTTGCCCGGTATAGCGCGGATGTACCCGTGCGCAAAGCCTTCATCGACGCTGCAAATTCAATTTCCAGCGACGGCGATCACCAGCAGGTGCTGGTGGCGCTCGTTCATAGGCCAGGAATTGACACGCCTACCATTGACGAGATTGCGAAGTCGGCGCAGCGAATTTCGTCGGACGGAGATAAAGCGCGCGTCCTTGTGGAACTTGTTGGAGTGAATGTTGAAGCGGCCCGCGGCGATTTCATTGCCGCCGCCGACACCATCCAATCGGATGGCGATCACAGCCAGGTTCTGATGGCTTTGCTCGACAAACCCAGCACCTCTTCCGCGATGGCCGTCGCAGCGATTCAGTCGGCAACCCGCATCTCTTCTGATGGGGATAAGGCGCGCGTGTTGGTCAAAGCGGCCCAACGCTATTCGCGGGATCCACAGGTAGACGCAGCCCTGCGCAAGGCCGTCGAGAGCTTGCACTCGGATGGCGAGTATCGATCGGTCATGTCTGAAATTTCCCGGCGTGGGAGCGGATGACGGCATGGAAGGCGAGTTCCGCAATCGGGAATACGACTCGGTCCAAGACTTGATCCAATTGCGCGCCGAAGAAGTTCCGATCATGCCTCTCGACTTCAGCCTACTCCCTTGAAAACATGTGTGCTCCGCCTTTTGGCATTCATTCAAGTTACGCAACCTTCTGAGAGAGGCGGAACTCGCCGGAGTACACCACGAATCGTTGACCGCGGAGAAAGCCTACCAGGGTGAGCCCCAGCTCGCGGGCAAGTTTCACGGCCAGGCTGCTGGGCGCCGAAACTGACGCGACGATGGGGATGCCGGCCGCCAACGCCTTCTGCACAATCTCAAATCCGCCGCGGCCGCTCACCATCATGACGTGCCGAGCGAGCGGGGGACCGTCTTGGTTTAATGCCCACCCCACTATCTTGTCCACCGCATTGTGACGGCCAATATCTTCGCGCACCACAAGCAGGCTGCCTTCTCCATCAAACAGGGCCGCGGCGTGCAGGCCACCGGTTCGGTTGAAGACGGCCTGTTCCGCTTGAAGTCTCTCAGGCATCCTGCAAAGCAGTTGCGGATCGATCCGGAATCCTTGTTCGAGCGTAGGCAGGTCTCGCCGTCGAATAGCCTCAATGGAGGCCTTGCCGCAGATTCCGCAGCTCGATGCCGCGAAGAAGTTTCTCTGTAACGCGCCACGCTCGAAGTCGGCGTCGCGCAGCTGGACATCGACGACGTTGCTCCTTGTGCCATTCGGGGACGCTGGCGTATGGATGCCGGCGATCTGATCGCGCGAATGGATGATCCCTTCAGTCAACAGGAATCCCAGTGCCAGTTCCACATCCTGCCCGGGGGTTCGCATGGTGACAGTCAAGGGCGCGCCATCGACGCGAATCTCCAACGGTTCTTCCGCTGCGAGACTGTCCTGAACGTACCGTACCTCTCCCTCGTTCCACTCCGTTACTTGCGTCAGTTCGATAGTTCTCAGCGGCGTTCGCATGGGATAGGCAAGCTTCCTTATTGATAGATCAGATGCTCGCAACGGAGCGGCGGTGCAGATGGGAACTGGTTCCTCTGGCGTTCGTTGTTGGTTCATTGCTACGCTGCATGTAAGAACGCATTTGCGGGACAAATCAGGCGTATCTCGTTTGTGGCTGCCGTGTCGGCCGGAGAGAGTTGTGCGATAACTGACTGGTTGACGGAGGAGTGGGATGGAAGGGGACAACAAGGATCGTTTGAGCCGAAGGAAGTTCCTGGGTGGTTCCGCAGTGCTGGCCGCAGCGGCGATAACACCTGCCGTTGCAGGAGGAAAGAGCCAGGAACAAGATCGCCAGCAGCGCAAAAAGGACGTCAGCGGTGATACGAAGACCGGAATCAACGAAAGGGAATTAGGGCCGCAGAATCCCGCGGCGGAACAGACTGAAGAAGAATCGGTTTTCCCGCCGGGCACGGATGCAGGTGGGCAGCCGCCATTCAAATATCCGTTCGCGCTTGCGCATCGCCGCATTGAGGAAGGTGGATGGACTCGGCAAGTGACTGTGCGCGACCTGCCGATCTCAAAGAAGGTGGCGGGCGTTGAGATGCGGCTGATTCGCGGCGGCGTTCGCGAACTGCACTGGCACGTGGGTGCCGAGTGGGCCTACATGACCGCCGGCACGGCCCGCATCACCTGCGTAGATCACAAGGGCCGCGGATTTGTCGAAGACGTGAACAAAGGCGATTTGTGGCTGTTTCCGGGGGGATTCCCGCATTCCATTCAGGGCGTTGGCGACGATGGCTGCCAGTTCCTGCTGGTGTTCAATGACGGCAACTTCAACGAGTTCCAGACGTTTCTACTTACCGACTGGATGCATCACACTCCCGATTCCGTGCTGGCGAAGAATTTCCAGGTCTCCGAGGACGTGTTCAGGAATGTGCCGGAGCGGGAACTGTTTATTTTCCCGCGCGACCTGCCCCGCCCGCTCGAAGAGGAGAAGCGCGAAGTGGAAGCAGGGAACGGGGCGCCGCCGGACAGTTTCGCTTTCTTTGCGAGCAAGATGCAGCCGACAAAAGTAAGCCCAGGCGGAAGCGTGAAGATTGTTGACTCGCACAATTTTCCCGCTACCACTATTGCGGCGGCGATTGTCACGCTTAAGCCCGGCGGCCTGCGGGAGTTGCACTGGCACCCGAACGAAGACGAGTGGCAATACTACGTAACGGGGCACGCGCGCATGACGGTTTTTTCCGCCGGCGGCCACGCGCGCACCATGGACTTCCACGCCGGCGATGTGGGCTACATTGAACAATCGATGCCACACTATATTGAGAATATGGGTAATGAAGACTGCGTCTTTCTGGAAGTTTTCCCGACGCGCGAGTACCAGGACATCTCTCTGGCGGAGTGGCTTGCCCACACACCTTCGCGGCTGGTCAATCAGCACATCGCAACTGGCGAAGACTTCGTCCGCGCAATTCCAAGGAACGAGATCGTGATCCGTCCGAAGTAGCGCATTGTTGGGCAGGCACTCATGGAATGCGCTCTCGCGGAGATCGAGTGCGCTTTAGCTGTTTTGCCTCCTGGCTTACTCGGTGCTGTGAATCGCGCCGGCGAGCTGTTGGCGATTTCATATCCTCAAATTTGCATTTCATTTCGAGCCGAACCCTTATGTTCGCCATCGCACCTTGCCGCCCGACTTCAGCATCGAACGCATTGAGTTATGAATCGTCGTTGGGCTATTGCCGCAGCCGGATTTCTTCTGCAAGTAGCTCTGGGAGCTGTTTATGCCTGGAGCGTCTTCCGCAATCCCCTCTCGAAACAATATGGCTGGTCGATTGCCGAAGTGACCGTGACGTTCACGATCAGCATCTGCGTGCTAGGTGTAGCTTCCTTTTTTGGCGGCTTATGGCTGAATCGACAAGGTCCGCGAGTCGTGGCGCTTACCGGCGGCTTTCTCTACGGACTCGGCGTCTTTTTGGCCAGCTTCTCGGCGAACAAGTTGTGGTGGCTTTATCTGAGTTATGGCGTGATTGGCGGGGTTGGACTCGGGTTCGGCTATATCGTGCCGGTCGCCGTGCTGGTGAAGTGGTTCCCTGATCGACGCGGCCTGATCACGGGCATCGCGGTAGGCGGATTCGGTGCCGGAGCGCTGGTGACCGCGCCAGTTGCCACCCGGCTTATTCAGAGCGTAGGCGTGCTGAGAACCTTCGCTTATCTGGGGATCGCTTACCTGATCGTTACCATGATCACAGGCTGGTTCATGCAGAACCCGCCGGCGGACTGGCGACCGGCGGGATGGGTACCGAGCGCAGCGCTTACGTCACAGCGTGCGGCCAAAGACTACACGCTGAGCGAGGCCCTATGTACATGGCAATGGTGGGCGCAGTGGACATTGTTGTTCTTGAACACCTGCGCGGGCATTTCGGTCATATCGCAGGAAGCGCCGATGTTTGAACGGTTTGCCGGTGTCACCGCTGTGGTGGCCGCAGGCATGGTGGGAATCGCTAGCATCGGCAATGCTGCCGGCCGCATCTTCTGGGCTTGGGTTTCGGACACCATCACGCGCCGTTGGACGTTTGCGGTCATGTTCGCCCTGCAGTTCTTTTTGTTCTGGCTGCTGCCTTCTCTCACCGCGACCGCGATTGTCACGGTAGTTTCATTCATTATTCTCATGTGCTACGGCGGCGGTTTCGGCACCATGCCGGCGTTTGCAGCCGACTACTTCGGAAGTCGGAACGTGGGCCCGATCTACGGCCTGATGCTTACAGCTTGGGGAGCGGCCAGCGCGTTTGGGCCCCTTCTGATCGCGTACACATTGAAGGGCACTGGCAAGTACGTTACGGGCCTGCACATCATGGGCATCATTATGGCGGTCTCGACAATTCTCCCCATTCTTATTTCGCCCCCGCGCGTTAAGGGCGAGTCGAAGGAATTTGCCAAGGCAGCCTAAGGCGGGCCGAATACGGTCAGCCAACGTCGCGCCGGAATGCTTCATCCTACCGCCGTGTAGGGGATCGAACCGTGTCTACGATGAGCAAACCTCCCGTTCCTGTCCGTGACCCTGAACGCGCCACCGAAAATCAGCCCTTCAGCCCGAACTCTGTGAACAAGAAGGCGCGCATCTCGGGTGCGACTGAGGTGCCCAGCGTCTGTCCATACTGCGCCGTAGGCTGCGGGCAGCTTGTCTACACCAAGGGCGGCAAGATCATCGATATCGAAGGAAACCCCGGGAGCCCCATCAATGGCGGGACGCTTTGCCCCAAGGGCGCGAATACGTTTCAGTTGACTGTGAATCCGCACCGGATCACACACGTGCTCTATCGAGCTCCCTTCTCGAAGTATTGGGAGAGGCGCTCGCTGGACTGGGCGATGGACCGGATTGCCCACCTGACCATGGAAGCGCGCGAAGACGGCTTTGTCGAGAGTCGCGAAGGCAACGTGCTCAATCACGTAACCAATATGTTCTCACTCGGTGGGGCCACCATGGACAATGAGGAAAACTACCTCATCAAAAAACTGTTCAATGGCGGCCTGGGGATCATACCGATCGAAAACCAGGCGCGAATATGACACAGCGCCTCGGTGCCCGGTCTGGGCGCCTCGTTCGGCCGCGGCGCGGCCACCAGCTTTCAAGAGGATATGCAGAATGCTGATTGCATCCTGATCATGGGCTCGAACATGGCGGAGGCGCATCCCGTCGGCTTCCGGTTTCCCATGATGGCGCGCGAACGCGGCGCACAGCTAATTCACGTGGATCCGCACTTCTCGCGCACATCGGCCATGTGCCAGCAGTATGTGAAGATTCGTACCGGTTCCGACATCGCATTTCTCGGCGGCCTGATCAACTACATTCTCGAAAACGACAAGTGGTTCCGCGAGTATGTGATGGCTTACACCAACGCCGCGACCATTATTACGGAGGAATATCGGGACGCGGAGGACCTAGGCGGGATCTTCGCGGGCTTCGATGCGGAAAAGCGAGCCTATGAGACTACGCATCGTGCCTGGCAGTATGCCGGGCATGAAGGCGCGGGTGAGCAGACCCAGGCCGGCCACCACGAAACTGCGCATTCGTTCAGTGAGCGCTCTGGTTCACTTCAAGGCGCGAGGATTGAAACCGACAAAAGCTTGCGCGATCCGCGGTGCGTATTGAACATTCTGCGCCGCCATTACTCACGTTACACGCCCCAGATGGTGGCTCGCATTTGCGGATGCAGCAAAGAGCAATTCCGGCGTGTGGCCGAGACTCTTTGTGCCAATTCCGGCCGTGAGCGCACTTCCTGCCTTGTATACGCCGTGGGCTGGACACAACACTCAGTGGGCGTGCAGATCATTCGTGCTGCCACCATCGTTCAATTGCTGCTGGGCAATATTGGCCGCCCCGGGGGAGGCATCATGGCCATGCGCGGCCATGCCAGCATCCAGGGGTCGACTGACGTGCCCACCCTTTACGACCTTTTGCCGGGCTACATCATGCAG
>Ga0206823_1159_pt1 | contig 14896 bp, 12 predicted proteins | sample Alteio_BWOrgCont_81_FD_152868 | JGI IMG/M metagenome (GOLD analysis project Ga0206823, IMG submission 152868) | Enriched cells from forest soil in Barre Woods Harvard Forest LTER site, Petersham, Massachusetts, United States -... | ecosystem: Environmental > Terrestrial > Soil > Temperate forest >...
ATCCCCCAGTCGCACCAGCTGACCATTGGAGAGGGTGTCCAGAATATGTTCATAAAACTGGAGGTTCAAAATTTTATTGTCACCTTCGTCTGTCAGACGACAGGTAGTAAAGAGCCCGATGCCTCCACCGGAAGGATTGAGCAGTACCAACTCCCCTGCAGAAGTCTGAGCCGGATTATCAAAAGGACCGAACTGACACGTAGCAGTCATAAAAAGCGGAAGGGTATTGATATTGCTCCATGCATCAATGTCATTGTCTCCAATGAACCGTGAATGGGACCAACCCAATTGCCCCCCATGACCATTGTAATTCACAATAAGAGCTCCCTGGTTGACCTGGGCATCTGTTGCAGCCTCTGCCCCAGGGTATGAATCTCCACCCGGGGTCTGAATGTCGGGGTAATCATCCAGGTAAATTTTATTGATATTCATATTGCGGTAATACGTATTCACGATGGAGGCTTCTGATTCTGCATCCATTTCGTGTTGTTGTACAGCTGAGCCATCTCCTGAATAAATATCTGCAACAAAACAAATCGTATTCCGCCAAGGGCCATAGACCGAACCGTTAGAATTATTTATGCAACTGGTTACGGAAGTATAGGCCGGGAGCGGAGCCTTGGTTGAATATTTAATGATTTTATTTACCACTGACTGCGCTTGCTGGGTATTTATGCAGGGAATCCGACCTATTCCAATATCTAACAGGTCACTTGTGTTATAGTCACCCTCGGAGGGGTCCAGCAATCCATAGTAATCATCTGAAACATAAGATCCCTCCGGATCCCAGGAATCAGCACTCTGATAAGTCGGAATAAAATCGGTATTTACCGGAGTTCGGTATAAATTATCGTAGGAACCGGAGCCAAATAATAATAAGTACTGAGGCATCTGAGCTGCGTTTTCACCAGCCCGATCGTAAAACATTTTCACAAAATCTTTGATGGCCGTAACGTCCTGTGCACCGGAAGAAAATTCATTGTAAATCTGTTGGGTGGTAACCACCTGAACGGACAGGTTATCATTGTTCTGATGAAACTCAGCAAGGGTGTTGGCCTCGTTTAAAAACAATGGGTGGGTAACGATGAACATAGTTGCAGGAGGTAGACCATGGAGGTTCTGATTTGCCACTGGACCAACTGCCAGAGGAGTATAAAACGTATTTCCATTGAAGGCAACAAACTGGCGCAGGGAATCTGCAGCGAGCGTAAATTGGAGTGTGCTGCCATTGAAGGTTGTGACCTGCTGTTTAACATTGGTTGGGTCGGTCACTTCCCAGACCGTATCCTTTACAGAAGTTGTCAGGTTGTATTGTGCGATTTTCCCTGTGCCGATGGACTTTGAATCCCTGAAAAGCAGCTGATCGCCCACCCCCGCACCATTCATGCTTAACTGCCTTCTGGCATTGACCTCAATAAAAGTCAGCCAGCCCTCAGCCCCAGGGGTAACCAGGGTTGTGGTTACGGAAATCGGATTTATGGGTTGAATCACTTGAAAGCAAGTGTTGCCTGTTGCCGCATAGGACTCTTCAAAATTGCCTGTAGGAACGGAGGGGGTTGTAAAAGTTGATACGGTTCCTTTGGGCGAATTTACAGAAACCTGATAGGTGCTGGTGGCATCATACCGGCCAATAGCAGAAATATTTACGGTTGCCGGATTAGTCGAATCAATGACGGGGAACAAGTAAGAATAATTGTAGCTGGTAACGATATCAAAATTGGCTCCGTACCATTGTCTTCCTGATTGGATCAGGTTGACCGCATCGTCTTCCGTGTAGGTATAATCATCGAACGTGTTTACTTTAGCGGACTGTGAAGCTATTGAAGAAGGCTGCATTGCAATGCGTTTGCCTGGCCCGGCATCTGCAGTTATAAAATAATAAGTCGTGTCGGAAAACAAATTTTTTGAGTGCCTGAACTTGGGGCATGAATCGGGGTTGTAGGTCCAGCGTGTCTGGGACTGACCAAAAAATAAGATGTACCCTTTTGCCGAGTCAAGGAGGGGAATCTGACCCGGGTTGTTTTTGTTACTATCTATTCCATAAACACAAATCGCATTCTGAGCCAGGTCGTCTATTTTGAAAGCGGAGTTACCGTAAGGCAGCTGTCCCCCTCCGTTACCATAAATACGAATGTTATTTGCATTGGTTGTTTTCATGTTCAGCCCAAGCTTTTTCAGGAATGAATAGCTGATTTTATAAACGCCATCCTGAGTCAGACCGATTCTGTACCAGGCTCCCTGGGATAACACCGAACGTGGCGCATAGGTTTGGGATTTAAGGGAAGCTAATCTCCCATTGATTTTTGATACAGAACCTGTTGTACCTGCAGATCCCGGGCTGATGGTTAAATTAAATGTAACCAGGCGCTCGTATTTTCCGGTGGAAGGGTTCATGCGGATGGGAACAAAATGAATCAAGGCAATGGGCACTTTTCTTACGTATCCGACCTCCGCATCCACGTGGATGTCCTTGTTCTTTCGTTTAACCAGCCTTGATTCTTCAGCAGTCAGATCAGTGTAAACAACATTGCTGATTTCAGCAGTGACAGATTTAATTCCGGGACTTAATTTTAGCTGTTCTAAATACTGAGGCAGGTGATCCTGGCCATAGGTCGCGCCTTTGAAAGACAGGTACGAACTTTCACTGTGATCGGAAGACCTGCTTGTTCTGATTCCTTCCCAGACAATTTTGCGTTCAGGATTTCTGACCGTACCTGCAAGGAGGAAAGAGTTATGGATGAAAAATAATAAAGCAGTAACTAAAAATGCAATCTTTATTTTCACAATCTACTATACGCTGATTCAGCAATAATATTGTGTAAAGAATTTTTTTATGGTTTATTCGTGAGACTTGCCCCGAGGTTCATGCCCGTGACTTATGTCTGCCCTTCAGGACGGTGATCACTTCTTCGAGGCTGAACCCTTTGGCAGACAATAAAATGAGGTAATGAAAGAGAAGGTCTGCAGCTTCGTTTTTAAACAAATCTGAATTGTTGTCCATCGCCTCGATGACAAGTTCAGTAGCTTCTTCTCCAACTTTTTGTGCAATTTTATTTATTCCTTTCTGAAACAAGGAGCTGGTATACGATTTATCCGAAGGGTTTTCTTTACGTTGCTTAATTATTTTTTCAAGTTCTCTTAAAAATTCTTGTCCCGGAGGGATGTCACCAAAACACGTATCTGAACCGGTATGACAAACGGGTCCTTCCGGAATCGCCATGATCAGCAAGGTGTCCACGTCACAATCCAATTTAATATCCACGAGGTTCAGGAAGTTGCCGCTCTCTTCGCCCTTGGTCCACAGTCTTTTTTTACTGCGACTGTAAAATGTGACCCTTCTTTCTTTTTGTGTTTTTTGCAGCGCCTCTTCATTCATATAACCCAGCATCAATACAGCCAGGGATGTTGAATCCTGAATGATAACGGGAATAAGCCCATCAGGGAATTTGTTAAAGTCTGGTTTCAATTCCATGTTTGCGAATGTACCGTTTCAAATTCATTATTTCAATTTCCTTGTAATGGAAAATACTGGCGGCCAATGCGGCATTGGCTTTTCCAATTGAAAAAACATCTACAAAATGCTGCATGGTACCTGCTCCGCCGCTTGCGATGACAGGAACGGGGACAGCGTCTGAAACCTGTCTGGTAATATCCAGTGCAAAACCTTTTTTTGTTCCATCATTATTCATGGACGTAAGAAGTATTTCCCCCGCGCCGCGCTTAGTCGCTTCCCTCGCCCAATCGATTGTTTTAATTGTCGTGGCTATTCTACCTCCATTTAAATACACGAACCAGTCTTTTCCGCTATATCTTGTATCAATAGCAAGTACAATGCATTGACTACCGAAATTTTTTGTCAGTTCATTAATCAGGTCCGGATTTTTTACTGCAGCTGTATTTACTGAAACTTTGTCAGCCCCGGCATTCAAAAGAACAGAAACGTCTTCAAGAGTACTTATGCCTCCGCCTACAGTAAAAGGAATATCAATATTCCTGGCAATCCTCGATACAAGCTCAGCGAAGGTTTTTCTATTTTCATTGGTGGCAGTAATGTCTAAAAAAACAAGTTCATCTGCTCCTTGCTGAGCATAGTATTTACCCATTTCGACGGGATCACCGACATCCTTAATATCCAAAAAATTAATTCCTTTGACTGTCTGGCCGTTCCTGATATCCAGACAAGGGATAATCCGACTTGTAAACATGCTGCAATTTACGGAACAATTGCTCTCACTGCACCTTTGCTGATGTGATATTGTATCGAAGTTTCCATTTCGGCTGGTTCGCCATCAAAGTGTACTGGCCCTGGAGATTGTCTTGTAAGCTGAATGTTCTGACCTTTATAAACTTCAACATACCTGGAGGTATTCAGGGTTTTATTAAACATTTTAGGACCTATAAACAAAACCTGCCAGAATTTAAAGGGCTTCAGAATAACTACGTCGATAAAACCATCTGAAATATCGGCCTGTGGAGCAATGTAAGCATTGTTACCATATTGCGAAGCATTCGCAAAGGTTACTAAAAATGCCATGGTATCCACCTTTTTACCGTCAATCGTCAGGGTGTACGCCAAGGGCTTGTACCTGATGAAATTGGAAAAAGTAAGTTTGAAATAAGTCAGAAATCCTCTGGTCTTGCTTTCGGCAAATAATTTTCCAATCAATGCATCAAATCCAATCCCCGAAGTGCAGAAAAAATAATTATCATTTACCGTGCAGGCATCAATTGTTGTCACTTTCCCATTCCCAATAAGTTCGATCGACTTTCGGGTGTCCAGGGGAATTTTTAAATGCCTGGCCAGCCCGTTCCCAGAACCCAAAGGAATGATTCCAAGAATACTTTCAGTGTTTTTTATTGCCTGAGCCACCTGATTGATTGTTCCATCACCTCCTGCGGCAACCACAATATCATATTTTCTTTCTTGGATTTTGCGGATGATTTCATCTTTTTGGTCGGCCCGTTCCCAGATAATAATATCATAATCAATGTTCCGCGGAAAATGCTTTCTGATCAGTTCCAATACCGGTTTTTTGTCTTTGCCACCCGAAACAGGGTTGATAATTATTCCGGCACGTTTCATGCTGATTGCCGTCATAACACGCTCCTTAATTGTTCCATTGTTTTGTTGGGGGATTGATTTACCCAATCTCTGAAAGGATCAGCGTTATTTCTGTAGCCCGCGAGGTAAGTTAAAAACCGTGTGATATGAAACCCATTGTCATAGATTCCAGCTCCTGCTTTAAACGCATCTCTTGAATTGCAAAATTGTTCGTAATGACCTTCAACAGGGACCATGAATACGGGTTTGCCAAGATACATCGCTTCGCATACCGATTCAAAACCTGCGGTGCTTACCAGGCCTCTGGCTTTCGCCATCATGGAAAGAAACTTTTGATCATTGATCCTGTGAAAGTAAAGATTCTCATGAAATTGTTCCACTTCATGTTCACTTTTTTTATCTATGAAGCAGTGTACTTCGACTGATTTATTCTGATTGTGCCAGCTGATGATATCTTCCAGATAACCACTGTTCACCAGGTAAACCAGCAGATAGTCTCCTGGTTGTGCCTTTTGCATGAAAACATCTTCACGTAGCAAAGGAGGGATGATGAATACTGAATTTTTATTATTGTTCTCGAAGGGATAAAAAGACAAAGCAAGTTTTTTGACAGATCCATAAGAGGTCAGGCCCGTGTAGAATTTAAGACTCATCCGGTCAAGCAAATGCCCTTTTGGAAATTCAAAACCGGGATGATGAAACATATACTGATGGGCCACGCAAACCATGGGGATGTCAGGTCGCTTCAATAAATAATACAAGCCGATCAGGGGATCGTAGAAATTAATGATCATATCGGGCTTATATTCTTTTATTTTTTCATCAATAATTTTAAGACTGTTTCTGAAGGTTGAAATATTCATAATGTTCTTCACCACCGAAGGAAACATTTTGATTGATTTCATTTTAGAATCAGTCACAAAATTCGGGCTTTCAATGGTTGTGATGGGTGCATGTATTTTTTCGTAGTAGAATGCCGGTATCTGTCGTTGCGGGCTTTTCCCAATCAACACGCCGCATACTTCCATTCCAGCTGCCTGAATGATGTTTTGCATCGCGATGGATTGGGTCATATGACCCCTGCCTTCACCCTGTACGACAAACAGGAATTTCTTTTTTTTGTTTTCCATAAATATTTTTAGGAGGCCTTTTGCAAATCTGAAAAATTACTGCGGTCGTTTTGGGCGATTGCGCCGGATGCCTTGCTCTCGTTGTATGATTTGAGCCAATCTTCGTATTTTATTATTTTCCATTTTCCATCAAAATCTTCTGCCAGTGCAGTCAGCGATTCTACCCAATCCCCCGAATTCAGGTAATGGGTGTCTTTAATAATTTTGTCTGCAGCACTGTGAATGTGTCCGCAGATGATGCCATCGCATTTTTGTGCACGCGCCACTTCGACCAATTGGTTTTCAAAATCATCAATAAATGAAACAGCTGATTTAACCTTGTGTTTTATTGCTTGTGAAAGGGAATAATAAGGTAAGCCGCGTTTGGTGCGGTATGTATTGTAATGTCTGTTCAGCCAGAGGATAAAAGTATAACTTATTGAACCCAGCTTGGCCAGCCACTTCAGGTTCGTTGTGATTGAATCAAAAATGTCCCCATGTATGACCAGGTACCTTTTTCCGCAGGATTCATGAATGTGTTTATGTGCCAGTGAAAGTTTGCCGAACCTGAAAGGAATCAATTCTTCCAGAAAATCGTCGTGGTTCCCTCTTAAATAGATGATTTCAGTTTTACCCTTTGACACATATTTCATCACCAGTTTAAAAAATTTGGTATGCATCTTTTTCCATTTCCCGGAGCGTTTTAATTCCCAGCCATCAATGATGTCTCCGTTTAATATTAATTTTTCACAGGTATTATTTTTTAGGAATCTGACCACTTCCTTGGCCTTTGAACTTTTTATACCCAGGTGTAAGTCAGAAATAATGATGGTCTTGTACCTGTTTTCCATGGATCAGATGGATTTAGTGTTTACCTAATGTTAAATTAGATACAAAAAAACGCAGGTAATATTAAGTCAACATTGATTTAATGTTAAGTCAATTGTTTTGATAAACATTAGATTGTTTATAACGGAAACAGGAACAGTTTAGGATAGAAAATCAGCCAACTTTAGCTTTCCTTCATAGATCGCTTTGCCAATAATAACAGCTTTACATCCAATTTCTTCCAGTTTGTAAATATCATTGGGGGAGGATACCCCGCCACTTGCAATCAGGTTGACCCGAGGAAATTTTTCAATGATCTTTTGGTAAAGTTCGGTTGAAGGACCTTCCAGCATACCATCTTTTGAAATGTCGGTGCAAAAAATGGTTTTAACTCCAGCCTCTGCGTTTTGTTTTATAAAATCAAAAATGCTTATTTCGGTTTTTTCGGACCATCCGTTGATCGCAATTTTTTCATCCTTTACATCTGCACCCAACAGTATTTTTTCAGCTCCGTATTTTTCAATCCAGGAATGAAAAAGTACTGGTTTTTTCACTGCAAGACTCCCTATTGTTGCAATAAAGGCTCCGGCGTTAAAAATACGGTCGATGTCCTTGTCTGACTTAATGCCTCCTCCAAAATCCAATTTCAAAGAAGTCTTGTTCGCAATGGAGTCGAGCACACGTATGTTTACTACCTGTCCCGTTCTTGCTCCGTCCAGATCCACCAGGTGCACACGTTTTATGCCTGCCCCCTCAAATTTTTTCGCCACTTCCAGCGGATTTTCATCGTAAATAGTTTTTTTCGCATAATCACCCTGGCTGAGACGAACGCATTTTCCTTCAATGATATCTATTGCAGGAATCAGTTCAATCATGGCCATTTTAATATGGAATTAAAGCTTTATAAAATTTTCAAGCAGTTTTTCCCCGTCCTTACTTGATTTCTCAGGGTGAAACTGCACGGCATAAAAATTATCCTTTTGAAGGGATGAGCTGTATTCAGTGATGTAATTTGTTCTGGACGTGGTGCTGGCTCCAAGTTCTACATAATAACTATGAACAAAATACATAAAGGTATTTTCAGGCAGACGATCAAATAATTTTGATTTCAACTGATGAATTGTGTTCCAGCCTGTTTGCGGAATCTTCAAGGCTTCCTCACCCTCACCGGGGGGAGGGAAACGCCTCACCTGCAGATCAAATATACCAAGACAATCTGCATTTCCTTCTTCTGAATGTTTACACAGCAGTTGCATCCCAAGGCAAATGCCAAGTACGGGTTGTTTAAGATTTACAATTGCCTTATCAAGTCCTTTATCCCTGAAATACTTCATGGTACTGCTTGCTTCCCCAACGCCCGGGAATATTATTTTATCGGCGGTGTTCAGTACCTGAATGTCGTCGGTCAGGATGGGTTCTATTCCAATCCTGTCCAGTGCAAATATCACCGATCTGACATTCCCCGCATTGTATTTAATGATCGCTACTTTCATAATACTCCTTTAGTACTTGGCAATTGCATGTTCGTGAGATCCTGTTTGACTGCCATTTTGATTGCTTTTGCAAATGCTTTGAATATTGCTTCAATTTTGTGGTGTTCGTTTTCCCCTTCCGCTTTTATGTTCAGGTTGCATTTTGCATTATCTGAAAATGATTTGAAAAAGTGAAAAAACATTTCCGTGGGCATTTCACCTATTTTTTCACGTTTGAAGAGAGCGTTCCATTCAATCCAGTTACGTCCTCCAAAATCAATTGCTACCTGTGCAAGGCAATCGTCCATTGGCAGGCAGTACCCATAGCGTTCAATTCCCCTTTTGTCAGTCAATGCATGGCAAAATGCTTCACCAAGTGCTATGGCAGTGTCCTCTATGGTATGGTGTTCATCGATGTGTAAATCTCCCCTGCTTGAAACAGTTAAATCAATGCCTGAATGTTTGGCAATTTGATCGAGCATATGGTCAAAAAATCCTAAACCGGTATTTACAGATGATTTGCCGCTTCCATCCAGGTTCAAATCGATGTGTATATCTGTTTCTTTCGTTTTTCTGTGAACCGTGAATTTTCGTGGAGGGGATTTCAGGAAATGATAAACTTCTTCCCAATCATTGGCAATTAAATTTATTTTCTCTTCATATCCATCCGCCAAATCCTGGTTTTTTATGAATATGCATTTTGAATTCAGATTCCCGGCCAGTTGAACATCTGTCAGGCGGTCACCAATGACATAGGAATTTTTCAAATCATATTCTTCACTCAAATATTTTTTCAACATCCCGATCCCAGGTTTTCGGGTAGCTTTATTTTCATAATCAAAAGAACGGTCGATGTGAATCTCATTAAATGAAATACCTTCATTTTTTAATATGTGAAGCATCTTTTCCTGAACGGTATTGAAAGCACTTTCGGGATATGCCTTCGTGCCAAGCCCATCCTGGTTACTGACCATCACGAATTCAAAATCCAATTCAGTGCTGATTTTATAAAGATTTCTGATCACACCGGGCAAAAATTCAAGTTTATCAAGACTATCCACCTGGAAAGTTACCGGAGGCTCGACGATGATCGTACCATCCCTGTCAATAAATAAAACTTTTTTGTTCATTTTATACTCTTTGGTAAATTCAACTTATATTCTTTAAGGCATTCAGCAAGGTGTTGTTTTCTGTTTTAGTCCCAATGGTTATCCGCAAACAACCTTCACATAAAAGAATCCTGGAACGGTCTCTTACAATGATGCCTTGTTTTACCAGAGAATTGTAAATCTCCAGTGGCTTGTTCGTTTTAACAAGAATAAAATTCGCATCGGAAGGATAAACTTTGATTACATAAGGCAACAGGCGTATTGCATCTGCGACGATTTCGCGTTCAGCGACAATTTCCCGGATCCAACGATTAACCTGCTCAATGTTGTCCAGCGCTTCAAGTGCCAATTGCTGCGAGGCCTGATTCAGATTGTATGGAGGTTTTATTTTGTTGAAAACGGTTATAATCTGTTCACTGGCAAAGGCCATCCCCACTCTTAATCCCGCCAGACCCCATGCTTTTGAAAGGGTTTGCAATACAACCAGATTCGGATATTCGGTAAGTTCGGCAATAAATGATTTTTGCTTTGAAAAATTAATATACGCTTCATCAATCACTACGATTCCTTCAAAGTTGTTTAGAATAATTTCAATATCCTCTCTGTATATTGAATTTCCGGTTGGGTTATTTGGTGAACAAATAAAAATCAGCTTTGTTTTCGGGTTGCCTGCTTCAGCAATTGCTTCAACAGGAAGCTGGAAATTCTGATTAAGCGGAATTTTGTTTATTGCAATATCGTTAATGTCTGCACTCACTTCATACATACCGTATGTTGGTGAAGGAATGATAACATTGTCGGTTCCGGGTCTGCAAAAGGCCCGGAATAAAATATCAATGGCTTCATCACTTCCGTTTCCCAGAAAGATGGATGATACCGGTACCCCTTTAATCTTGCTTAATTTATTTTTCAATTCAAGCTGCAAAGGATCAGGATACCTGTTATACAATTTTGCCAACGGTGAGCCAAAGCTATTCTCATTTGCATCCAAATACACACCGGCTTCTCCCTTAAATTCATTTCTTGCCGATGAGTAGGGCTTCAGGATTTTTATATTCGGGCGAAGTATTTTTTCCAGATCAAACATCCTGAATTCTTATTTTAACGGCATTTTTGTGCGCATCCAGGCCTTCGGCTGCGGCCATAATTTCGACTGTTGCAGCTATTTCTACCAGACCAGATCTGCTTAACTTCTGGAAAGTGATTTTTTTCACGAAACTGTCAACGGATACGCCGCTGTATGCCTTTGCGTGTCCATTGGTAGGAAGTGTATGATTGGTGCCCGATGCATAATCACCGGCACTTTCCGGTGAATAATTTCCCAAAAAAACGGAACCTGCATTTTTAATCGTTTCTGCAAGGACCTCGCTTTCCTCACAAGCAAGGATCAAGTGTTCGGGTGCATATTCATTCACCAGTTCAATGGCCATTTCCATATTTTCGACTAAAAAAATGCGGCTGTTCAACAGGGCACGGGAAGCGATTTCTTTCCGCTTCAAGAAGTTGACTTGTTTTTCAATTTCAGCGATTGTTTTGGTCAATACGGTTTCATTATCAGAAATCAGTATTACCTGGCTGTCAATTCCATGCTCCGCCTGAGAAAGCAAATCAGCTGCGACAAATTCCGGATTTGCGCTTAAATCAGCCAGAACGGCAAGTTCAGAAGGGCCAGCTGGCATATCCGTTGCTATCCCTTCTTTCGTAATCAATTGTTTGGCGCAGGTAACGTACTGATTACCCGGACCAAATATTTTATAAACCTGTGGAATACTCATTGTTCCGTAAGCCATCGCTGCGATTGCCTGTACACCTCCTATTTTGAAAACTTTATTTATTCCGGTTAGCTTCGCCGCGAACAAAATTGCAGGATTCAGTTCTCCCGCATCATTGCAAGGACTGCATAAAATAATTTCTCTGCATCCCGCTATCATGGCAGGTACTCCAAGCATTAAAACCGTTGAAAACAAGGGAGCCGTCCCCCCCGGAACATACAAGCCAACTTTTTCAATCCCCACCGATTTACGCCAACACTGCACTCCTGGAACTGTTTCAATGATTTTTATTTCTTCTACCTGAGACAAATGAAAGCGCTCAATGGAATGGAAGGCCTGTCTGATTGCATTTTTAAGTTCTTCCGGGCAGTCATTTTCAGCATTTTTAAACTCCGTTTCAGAAACTTCAAACTGCCTAAGTTTCACACGGTCATAAAGCAATGAATACTTCGCCACTGCCTCATCTTTATTTTCTTTCACATCTTTCAGAATGGCAGTGACTTTCTGTTCCAGATCAGCATAATCCAAAACAGGCCTCTTCAAAAGCTCAGCCCATTCATTTCTTTTTGGGAATCTAATTATTTTCATTGTTAATTCTTCTTCTTTTCTGCGCCTAATTAACTACTAACCATTAACTAACCTCTATTCGCAATTCCCTAATTCCCTAATTCCCTAATCCTTAATCCCTAATTCCTCAAACAATCATTTTCTCAATCGGCACCACCAAAATCCCTTGCGCTCCATTCGCTTTCAAGGCCTCAATAATTTCCCAGAATTTATCTTCATTCACTACAGAATGCACAGAGCTCCATCCTTTTTCAGCCAATGGCAAAATAGTCGGGCTTCTCATACCGGGTAAAATTTTTAATATTTTGTCCAGGTTGGTATTGGGTGCATTCAGCAGAATGTATTTGTTTTTTTTAGATTTTTTCACCGCCTGCATCCTGAATAGTAATTTATCAACAAGGGCAAGCTGTTTTTTGGTAAGGGATTTATTTTGAACAAGAACGGCTTCTGATTTAAAAATTACTTCGACTTCTTTCAGGCCATTCATGAATAAGGTACTTCCCGAACTCACCAGGTCACAAATGGCATTTGCAAGTCCGATACTCGGAGCAATTTCAACGGATCCGCTTATTTCATGTATTTCTGCTTTTATTTTTTCTTTTTTCAGAAAACCGGAAAGAATCGTTTTGTAAGTGGTGGCTATTTTAAGGCCGTTCAGGTCGGAAGCACCTTTGTAGCTCATTGTTTTTGGAATGGCGATGGATAGCCTGCATTTACCAAAACCAAGTTTTTCGATCACTTTAACGTCCTTTTCTTTTTCAACTAAAACATTTTCACCCACAATTCCTATGTCGGCTACTCCATCCTGAACATATTGGGGAATGTCGTCATCCCTGAACAGAAAAACCTCCATAGGAAAATTGGAAGCTTCAGCCTTTAACTTATTAATACCTGTGTTGATATCTATTCCACATTCTTTCAGGATTTTAATCGAATCATCGTACAGACGACCAGATTTTTGAATTGCAATTCGGATTTTTCTTTCAGTATCCATTTTAAGATAATGTTAAATTAAAAAGGCTCACCTTTTCAGGTAAGCCTTTCAATTATGCGTTAACATTTACACAAAACCTTCACGGCTTACCAATTGGTAAGATGGTGATGATGATCATTGTATAAATCTGATTTCTTCATAGAGTATCCGCTTGCAAATGTACGAATATTTATTTTAAAATATACCTTAATGAAAGGGCGAAGTCATAGGTCGCCTGATTCACATTGTAAAAATTATAGATAGGCTTAATATCCAGACTAATGCAGAGAGGAATAACGGATATCTTATATTCAAGACCCACAATGGCATCAACTCCCGCAGCTTCTATCGTACTTAAGTCTGTTGCATATTGTTTTTCAATAAAATAATATTTTTTTTGGTAAACGCCGGCATTTAGGCCGGCGCCAATAAACCAATACAACCCATTCACTGCCTTAAATTCTTTTTCAAATTCGTATAGGCCGGTAAGAGAATATCCGTTCCATTCAGAACCAGCAATAATTTCAATCGCATTGTAAGGAGCAAAAAAATGCTTGTAAGTTATTCCGTACAAGGGACCGCCACGGGCACCCAAGGCCGAAAGATAACCCTCTGTCCCACCGTGACGGGCAAAACCATTGTTGGAAATGAATAATCCCATTGCAATAATCAATCCGAACTTTGTAGTTGTCTTCATATTTTAACTTTTACTGAAAGGTATAAATTAAAGTATTTTATACAAAATATTTTTTCATTTATCCCAGTTTCTTTTGCAGCTCTTCCCATCTGATGAGTTCTGTTCCCAGTTTCTTTTTATAATTTTCATATTTGCTGAATAATTCCCTGTTGTTTACAATGGATTGATATTGGACAGGATCAGCTAGTTTTGCATCAAAAGATTTTATTTCATTTTCGAGTAGCTCAATTTCTTTCTCCGTTTTTGAAATCTGGCCTTGAAGGTTTTTTATTTCTTTTTCCTTCGCCTCTTTATCCTTTTTTTCTTTTTCTTTAATTTCTTTTTCTCCTGCTTTATTTTCTGTTGCTGATGAGGACGCTGTTTTATCTTTTAAATCAAGGTCAATCAGGTGTTCAATCCTTTTTTCTTCAAGGTATTCATTGATGTCCCCAAAATGCTGCTTCACATTTCCATTTTTGAATTCAAAAACTTTACTTGTCAACCCTTGCAGAAAATCCCTGTCATGGGAAACAATGATCAGGCTGCCATCGTATTTCATCAAAGCGTTTTTTAAAACTTCCTTTGAACGTATATCCAGGTGGTTCGTTGGTTCGTCCAGTACAAGTAAATTATAAGGTTCAAGCAATAATTTGCACATCGCGAGGCGTGATTTTTCGCCTCCTGAAAGTACCTTCACTTTTTTTTCAGTGTCATCTCCGCTGAAAAGAAAAGAGCCCAGGAGGTTTCGCACGTTTTTACGTATTTCTCCCACCGCAACTTCATCAATGGTGTCAAAAACAGTTGCCTCCAGATCCAGCATTTCGGTTTGATTTTGAGCATAATACCCGATATTTACATTGTGTCCAAGGATTATTTTTCCTTCGGTAACTGCCTGGTCACCCACAATCAATTTCAGCATGGTCGATTTACCTTCCCCGTTTCGGCCAACAAAAGCGATCTTTTCCTCCCTTTCAATCATGAATTCAACATGGCTGAAGATGACCTTATCACCGTATTGTTTTTTCACCTGTTCAACCTCCACTACCACTTTACCGCCTCTTGGTGCCGGCGGGAAGCGAAAATAAATACTGGAATTGTCACTTTCATCTGTTTCAACAATTTCCAGTTTATCTAGTTTTTTTATCAAGGATTGGGCAAAAGAAGCCTTATTTGCCTTTGCCCTGTATTTATCAATGAGACCTTGTGTTTTCTCAATGTATTTTTGCTGATTTTTTGCGGCTGCATCCAATTGATCTTTTCTTTCTTTACGAAGCAAAAGGTATTTGGAATAATTGGCGCGGTAATCAAAAATTTTCCCCATTGAAATT
>Ga0206823_1160_pt1 | contig 14736 bp, 14 predicted proteins | sample Alteio_BWOrgCont_81_FD_152868 | JGI IMG/M metagenome (GOLD analysis project Ga0206823, IMG submission 152868) | Enriched cells from forest soil in Barre Woods Harvard Forest LTER site, Petersham, Massachusetts, United States -... | ecosystem: Environmental > Terrestrial > Soil > Temperate forest >...
TTTGATGGCTAAAGTGGGTATCAAGGGAGATGTGGCGGTTACCAACCATTACAAGACGATCGCAGGAATAGTAAAAGGGGATGTAAGCGCTGAAGTGGTTTCGACGGATTTTGCCGGGATCATTGAAGAGGGCAAAAAGCTCCATGCGATAGCTCCGAATATTGTGGTAAAGGTTCCGATGATCCAGGAAGGTGTCAAGGCGTTGAAGTGGTTTTCTGACAATGGGATCAGGACCAATTGTACGCTGGTGTTTTCGGCCGGGCAGGCTATTTTAGCTGCCAAGGCGGGAGCGACCTATGTATCGCCTTTCATCGGGCGTATCGACGACTCCAACTGGGACGGAGTAGACTTGATTGCACAGATCGCCAATATTTATGCTATCCAGGGTTGGGAAACGGAGATATTGGCCGCTTCCATCCGGAGTTCGCTTCATATCGTAAAATGTGCGGAGGCCGGAGCTGATGTGATCACTTCGCCCCTGGAATCAATCCTGGGACTGTTGAAGCATCCGTTGACGGATATCGGGCTGGCGAAATTCCTGGAGGACGCTAAGAAATTCAAATAGTTACGGGGACGGGGGATTCCTGTCCGGCTTGTGTAGTCAGGCCAATTTGGCTAAATTTCTTTCATGCGGGATATCACACACAAACAGATCTCGCTGCGGACGGCCAGTGCGGTGGGTGTTCTCTTCTGTTCCGCGGAAACGATCTCCCTTATCCGGGAGGACAAATTACCAAAAGGAAATCTTTTTGATGTGGCGCGGGCGGCGGGGTTGCTCGGCGCCAAGCTGACGCCACAGTTGTTGCCGCATTGTCACCCGGTGGCGATCGACGGGATGGAGCTGGAGTTCGATTTCCTGGATAGCGACAGACATGCGGGGCTTCTTGGAGGGGAGGCGCTGACGCGTTCGGGTATCGTTATCCGTGGGGAGGTGAGGTCGATCGGGCGGACGGGAATCGAGATGGAGGTGTTGACGGGTATTTCGGTGGCAGCGCTGGAGATCTATGATATGTTAAAGCCGGTGGACAAGCAGCTGGAGATCGGTTATATCCGATTGTTGGAGAAAAAAGGGGGTAAGAGTGACCGGGAAAAGTATTCTGTTACTTCGCCGTCGTGTGCGGTGCTGGTTTGTTCGGACTCGACGGCGGCGGGGAAGCGGGAGGACAAGAGTGGCCGGATCATTGTCGGGATGTTGGAGGCGGTGCAGGCAGAAGTGCGGTATTATACCGTCGTGCCGGATGAGAAGACTCTCATTCAGCAACAGATCAGGGAGTGGGTGGAGGAGGATATCCAGTACATTTTCACGACCGGCGGAACGGGTCTGGGTCCTCGGGACAATACGGTCAGCGCGGTAAAGGAGATACTCGAACGGGACGCCGATGGGATTGCGGAGGCGATGCGGGTATTCGGTCAGATGCGAACGCCGACGGCGATGATGAGCCGGGGAGTGGCGGGTTCGATCGGCGAGACGTTGGTTGTCACGTTACCGGGGAGTTCGGACGGGGCGCGGGAATCACTGGAGGCGATCTTGCCGGCGGTCTTTCATGCGCGGAAGGTGATGAAGGGAGGGGGGCACTAATATGATCAGCTTTCAGGAGGCGCAGGAGATCGTTTTAACGCAGGCCCGGCCGTATGGGACGGAGGAAGTGGATTTGGGTGTAGCGTTCGGGCGGGTGCTGACCGGGCCGATCCGGGCAGATCGGGATTATCCGCCATTCCCACGGGCTACCATGGATGGCTATGCATTGCGATATGAAGACCTGAAGCGAGGTATTCGCGGGTTCCGGATCGCGGAGGTATTGTTTGCCGGATCGCAGCCGGCCGGGCGGATCGGAAGTGGGGAATGTTACAAGATCATGACCGGTGCGGCGGTACCGGATGATGCGGACATGGTCATCCGACGGGAGGATGTGGAGGAGGGTAAGGAGAGGATGGAAGTGGGGGCAAAAGAACCGGAGGCGTGGCGACCTTTTTTGAATATTGCGCGGCAGGGGGAGGATCTGCGGGCGGGGGAGCTTGTGATTGAGAAACCGTGCCGCTGTGAGCCGGCAGTGATGGGGCTGCTGGCTTCGCTGGGTTACGCGACGGTTCGTGTGGCACGTATGCCGCAGGTCGCGCTACTTACCACGGGAAATGAGATAGTGGAGCCAGGGAAGCCGGTGAACCCGGTACAGATCAGGAACAGCAACCGCCTGATGTTGGAAGGGGCGCTGCGGAGAGAGCGGACCTGGTTGAAGAAATACGGGCATGAACGTGATGATCCGGCTAGGTTGACCCATCTGCTGCAACAGTTCCTGTTTTCCGATATTCTGATCGTGACCGGCGGGGTTTCGGCCGGCGATGCGGACCATGTGCCGCGGGTGCTACAGGAATTGGGCGTACGCCCGCTTTTTCACAAGATCGCGATGCGGCCGGGCAAGCCGACGTGGTGCGGGGTGTCGGCGGAGGGTGGGATGGTGTTTGCATTGCCGGGCAATCCGTTCTCCTGTCTTGTCAACTTTTCGTTGCTGATTGCACCTTTTCTGCATGCCTGTTGGGGATTGGAACGGGCGTTGCCGATGTCGCTGCCGCTGGTTGCGGGTCGGAAGAAGCGGACGCCGCTGGACGAGTTTTTTCCGGTACGAATGGAGGGTGCGCCGGCGATGCTGACCCAGATGCCGCTGAACAGTTCCGGGGATATCCGGTTGGGGATGCAGGCGACTGCGCTGGCGCTGCATCCGACGGGAAGCGGAGATCTTGAGGCTGGAACGGAAGTGAAGTTTTATTCCTTTGTATAAGCGCTGAGCCGGTCCATGTCGGTGATCCGGATGAGTTTGCCGTCTGTATGGATCAAATTTTCCTGTACGAGCCATGGCCGAGGCCGCGATGCCCGAGGATATCCCCCCTTCCGTGCAAAGCGGAGGATGGTCTCCTTTTCAGTCCCCCATTGTTTCAATGACTTGAGTTGGTTCCTGGTGGAAAAAATGACGCCCTATCCGGAGACAGTCGTAACTTTATAGGTGATGGATGTGATCAGGGATCAATATGGAAGAACATTTCGGACGTTGCGGGTAAGCTTGCTAAGCCGGTGTAACCTTGGATGTGTCTACTGCGTCGCAGGGTCGGGGGGTGACGGTGGATCGGGCCGGGGGCTGGATGAAGGCTCGGGAGGTGACGCAGGACGGCTTGGTGATGCCGGGTTGCGGCGGGGGCTGGAGGCGTCCGAGTTGTTGGCCGTCGTCCGGCGGCTGCATGAACGGCTCGGGCTGGAGACGGTCCGGCTGACGGGTGGGGAGCCGCTTTTGTATCCCGGATTGGCCGGGTTCGTGGAAGGATTGCGGTCGATGGATATTCGCCGGATCAAATTGACGACCAACGGGTCCTTATTGGAGAAGAAGGCGGTTGTGCTGAGGCAGGCGGGGTTGCAGTCCATCAATGTGTCGCTGGATGCGGTCGATGAGGAGGTATTCTCGCGGATGAGCCGGCGTCATACGGTGCAACGCGTCATTCGGGGGATCGATGCGGCACTGGACGCGGGGTTGGCCGTCAAGGTCAACGCGGTAGTCATGAAAGGGATGAACGACAGGCAGGTATTGCCGTTGCTTGAATTTGCCTTTACGCGGGGGATCACGATCCGCTTTTTGGAAGTGATGGCGATGGGTCATCTCTATCATCACTCCGAACGTTACCTGGTATCTCAGCAGGAGATCTTACAGATTATCGGGGAGCGATATGAGTTGACCCCCCTGGAAAGGAAGCCGTCGGCGACGGCGCGATACTGGGTGACGGAGCGGGGGCAGCGTATAGGGATCATCGCCAACGAGAGCGAGCCATTCTGCCGGGACTGCGACCGCCTTCGGCTGGACAGCAATGGGTATATATACGGCTGTCTCAGCGACAACCATCCGATCGCGCTGGCTCTAGGAGAAACTGCGGCGGAGTGGGATGGGAAATTGCGGCGGGCATTGCAGCAGAAACAGGGCTTGCGCTTCACCGGTAGTGAGCTGAGTATGCTGAAGATCGGAGGATGAACAAACTAAAAAGATAGGCTATGAGAATTTTTGTTTATGCAGGATTGAAGGACTATTTCCTGGCGGAATTCGAACTGACGGAGGAGGTGCTCAATATCGAACAACTGAAGGCTTGTATGCTGGCGATCAACGATCAGGCGGCCAAGCTGCTGGTGGCGTGCCGGTTTGCGGTGGAGGAGGGTTTTATTGACAATACGTATATATTCAAAGCGCATGAGACAGTCATCGTCGTTCCGCCCAGTAGCGGGGGATAGGGTGGGTGGCGGGACGCCGGGTGTCGGGCCGGCGGGAACCGGCCCGGGTTGGTCAGCGTTGGCGCGCGGCGAGGGTGCCGGCAGCGTGGTTGGTCAACCGATCGATCTGGCGGGGCTGTTGGCGGGGGGGCATCATCCCGCTGCCGGAGCGGTGGTGTTGTTTAGCGGTGAAGTGCGGGAGAGCAATAACGGGAGGGAGGTTACTTTTTTGGAATATGAGGCGCATGTGCCGCTGGCGGAAAAAATGATCGCGGAGATTCTGGCCGAGGCGAAGGAACGGTGGAATTTGTCCGTTGCGATCGCTCAACATCGGGTTGGGCGGGTAGAGATCGGGGAGACAGCAGTGGTAGTTATTACGGCATCGGCGCACCGTAGCGAAGCGTATAAGGCCAACCGTTATGTTATCGACCGGATCAAGCGTGAAGCGCCGATCTGGAAATGCGAGCACTACCGGGATGGGACGAAAGAGTGGGGTAATTCGGTGTAGGCATTCCGGGTGAAAGTCAGAAATAAATAAAACAGCCCGGGAAAATCCGGGCTGTCTGGTATGGAGATGACGATTTTGCTCTTAGCCGAGCTTCTTTTGCAATCCCGCGTCGATGGCGTCGAGGAATTCTTCGGTGTAGAGGAAGTTTTTTCCGTGCTCGACGTTGTTGCCATGGATGCAGACGGCGAGGTCTTTTGTCATTTTGCCGCTTTCGACGGTTTCGACGCAGACGGCTTCGAGGGCGTCGGCGAAGTCGATGAGGGGTTGGTTGTTGTCGAGTTTGCCGCGGAAGGCGAGGCCGCGGGTCCAGGCGAAGATGCTGGCGATGGGGTTGGTCGATGTGGGTTTGCCGGCCTGGTGGTCGCGGTAGTGGCGGGTGACCGTGCCGTGCGCAGCTTCGGCTTCCATGATCTTGCCGTCGGGCGTGACGAGGACGGAGGTCATCAGGCCAAGGGAACCGAAGCCCTGGGCGATCGAATCGCTTTGGACGTCGCCGTCGTAGTTCTTGCAAGCCCAAACGAAGTTGCCGTTCCATTTCAGTGCGCTGGCAACCATGTCGTCGATCAGGCGGTGTTCGTATACAATGCCTGCTTCCTTGAATTTTGATTTGAATTCATTCTGGTAGATCTCTTCGAAGATGTCTTTGAACCGGCCGTCGTATTTTTTAAGGATGGTGTTCTTCGTGGAGAGATAGAGGGGCCATTTTTTGCTGAGGGCCATATTGAAGCAGCTATGGGCAAAGCCTTTGATCGATTCGTCGAGATTGTACATGGTCAGGGCTACGCCGTCTCCTTTGAAATTGAAGACTTCGAAGGTTTGGGGGGCTCCGCCGTCCTCGGGGGTAAAGGTCATCGTCAGCTTACCTTTCCCTTTGATCACGGTATCGGTTGCGCGGTATTGGTCGCCGAATGCGTGACGGCCGACGATGATCGGGGCGGTCCAGTTGGTGACCAGGCGAGGGACATTCTTCATGACGATCGGCTCGCGGAATACGGTGCCGTCGAGGATATTGCGGATGGTGCCGTTGGGGCTTTTCCACATCTGTTTCAGGTGGAATTCCTTTACCCGGGCCTCGTCGGGGGTGATGGTGGCGCATTTGATGCCTACTCCGTATTGTTTGATGGCGTTGGCGGCGTCGATGGTCACCTGGTCGTCCGTTTGGTCGCGGTGTTCGACACCAAGGTCAAAATATTTGATATCGATATCCAGGTAGGGGAGGATCAGTTTGTCTTTAATAAATTTCCAGATGATCCGGGTCATTTCATCTCCGTCCAATTCGACAACGGGATTTGCTACTTTGATTTTTTTGGCCATTTTGCTTCGGGTTTTACGTTCAAAAGGATAGCAAACCTACAGGAAATGAGGCAAAAAGCGGTGTCTTTTTTGTATGTTTGTATACCTAAACTGGGCGGAGCCCAGTTCGCACTTTGCGAAAATAGGGAGAACCGAGCGAAGCGAAGGTTCCGGCCGAGGAGGATCGTGGCGAAGCGGATCCGACGAAGGTCTGTGCCAACATTAACGGAATTGAGACAAAAAAACAAATTGTGGAACAATTTTTTGTCGAAATTCACCACTCTTTTTGACCATGTTAGAAATGTTACGGCAATACATTTCGGGGTACGTAGCATTGACGGAAGAAGAATTTGCGGTGCTCGGTAAAAGGCTTGTGGTCCGTGAGTTCGACAGGCGGCAGCTATTAGTCAGGGTGGGCGAGGTCGAGGAATACCTGAACTTTGTCGTGAAGGGTTTGATCCGTATGTACTTCCTCAAAGGCAAGACGGAGATGATCACCAATATCGCCAGGGAGGGGGAGCTGATCAGCTCATCGTCGTCGTTCCTGTCGGGAAAGCCTTCCTATTACAATGTCGAAACGCTCGAGCCATGCACGGTTTTGTCTATTTCGCGGACGCAACTGGAGCGGGCTTACCAGGAGAGCCCCAAGATCGAAAAGCTGGGCCGGCTGATGACGACCTATTTCGTGCTGCAAAAGGAGGAATGGGAGCTGGAGTGCATTCGGCTGGACACACGGGAGCGATTCCTGCGGTTCATCGGCAACAATCCCGAGCTGCTGACGCGGGTGCCGCAGAAATATCTGGCCTCCTATCTGAATATGAAGCCGGAAACGTTTAGTCGGTTGAAAAATCACATAAAAAAACGCCCTGTCACCGGGCGACCTTGATCTTGTATGGCTTATTCCGCCTCGACATATCAGGCTGCGCTCGAGAAGCTGCATCAATACCTGCACGGCTATGCGCCGCTGACCAGGAACGAGTTCCGCCAGATGGAGCGCTTCCTCGAGATCCGGGAATTCGATAAAAAGGTCAAGGTGATCCATGAGGGGGAAGTGGAGCGCTATCTGAATGTCGTTGCATGGGGGCTAGCGCGGAAATACCTGCCGGTTCGGAATAAGGAGATCACGATCCAACTGGCGTCGGAAGGGCATATGATCCATTCCGAACTGTCCTTTCATTACCGGGTGCCGTCACGGGCCGTGGTGGAGACGATCGAACCGACCGTCTTTTTCTCGATCTCCTATGACAGCCTGGAGCAGTTATACGAGCAGATCCCCGGGATGGAGCGGTTGGGCAGGCTGATGATCACCGATCTGTTCATCAAGAGTGATAACCGGTATTTTAACCAGTTGCGAAAGAGTACACGGGAGCGTTTCCTGGAGTATGTGCGGAATCATCCGGATATGGTACAGCGGGTGCCGCAAAAGTATCTCGCGTCCTTCTTAAATATCAAGCCCGAGACGTTCAGCCGGTTGAAACATTTGACGAGAGGTAAGGCTGTCAAAGGCTGACGACGAGGACGGGGATCTTGAGCTCGTGGCGAACGGCGTTGACGGTTTCGCCATAGATAAAATCCTTCAATCCGGTATGGCCGTGTGAGCCGATGACGAGCATATCGGCCTTTTGTTGAATCGCGATGCGGGCGATCTCGCGGCTGCGGTGGCGGAAGCCGAGGGCGGTGTCGCAGGTATACCCTTTCTCTTCGAGGGCCAGCCGGTATTGGTCGAGTCTTTCCTGATCCTTACGGGTTTCCAAGTCGTCGCTCTCCTTTCCCAGCATGCGAGCGGAAGCGCTTTCAACGACGTGGATCAACAGGTAGCGGCCGTTTTTGCCGCCCTGGCCGACGGCATAGGCCAGCAACTTTTGATCGTGGGCGCTAAAATCCAGTGCGATGGCGATATGGTGGAATGCGGGCGGGGTCCAGTCTTTCAACGCATCCGGCTGGGGATGGACGAGGGGAATGGCCGGTTGGGGATGGACGAGGGGAATGGCTTTTCGGGCATAGCGGGTGAAGAAGGGATGCAGGGTGATATAGAGGAGGAGGCCGATGGCGGCGGCGGCGGCGGCGAGGATCAAGGCTTTGACACCCCAATTGCCGGGCTGGGCCAGCCACGGAGCCAATTCTTCGACAACCAATTTGATATTGAGATAGAGGAGCAGGGCGGCGACCAGCCAGGACAAGACGCGGATGACGAGGCTGGCGGTGAACTGGCCCATAGTTGTTCGGTCGCTGACAAAATGGATCAGGGGGATAACGGCAAAACCGAGCTGGACACTCAGAACGACCTGGCTCAGGACCAGCAGGTTGTCAACGTCCTTTTCGCCGGCGATGAGGATGACCAGGACGGCGGGGATGATGGCTAGCAGGCGGGTGATGAGACGTCTGAGCCATGGGTTAATGCGTAATTGGAGGTAACCTTCCATAACGATTTGGCCGGCAAGGGTTCCGGTCAATGTGGAACTTTGGCCTGCGGCGATCAGGGCGATCGCGAAGAGCTTGGGTGCCAGGTTGCTCTTCAGCATGGGGAGGAGCAGGTAGGCGTCCTTGATGGAGGCGACCGAGGTCTTGCCGGTTTTGAAGAAGACAGTGGCGGCCAGGATGAGGATGGCAGCGTTGACAAAAAAGGCCAGGTTAAGGGCAACGGCGCTATCTAAAAAGTTGATCCGCAAAGCTTTTCGAATTTGTTCCTTTCCGGGACCGATCTTTCGGGTCTGGACGAGGGCGGAGTGGAGGTAGAGGTTATGGGGCATGACGGTGGCACCGATGATGCCGATAGCAATATAGAGGGCCTGGCGGCCGTGGAGGACCGGGATGAATCCACGGGCGATGTCGGCGGCTGCCGGCTTTGCAAGGAGAATCTCGAAGAGGAATGAGCCCCCGACTATGGCGATCAGGCCGATGATGAAAGCTTCCATGTGACGCATGCCGAGCCGCTGTAGAAAGAGCAGGAGGAAAGTATCCAGAACGGTGAGACAGACGCCATAGACGAGGGGCAGCCCGGTCAGGAGCTGGATACCGATGGCCATTCCGAGCACTTCGGCCAGGTCGCATGCGGCGATAGCGATTTCCGCCAGGATGTAGAGGGGGATATTGATAAAGGCGGGATAGGTTTCGCGGTTGGCCTGGGCGAGGTCACGGCCGCGGACGATGCCGAGGCGGGCGGAGAGGTTTTGGAGCAGGATGGCCATCAGGTTGCTCATCATCAGGACCCAGAGTAGGGTATAGCCGAACTGGCTGCCCCCGGCGAGGTCGGTAGCCCAGTTGCCGGGGTCCATATAGCCTACGCTGACAAGATAGGCGGGGCCGAAAAAAACAAAGAGCTGACGCCACCAGGACCCTTTGCGGGTGGTGTCGATGCTGCCGTGGACTTCGCTGAGGCTAACGCCTTTCTGCCAGTGATTCGTCATCTTTTACCAGAACGTTTTTGGCTACCTGGGCGCTGAGCGTAACCGGCGGGCGGTTGCGCACTTTTATTTCCAGGGAGTTGTCAAAAGGAAATTTCTTTCGGATCTCCAGCCGGGTGCCCAGCCGGATATGGTTGTATTGCAACAATTCGAGCATTTCAGAGGTCTGGCTGGCGATCCCGGAGACCTGGGCGATCTTGTTGATGGGTAGTTCCGAGAGGCTGAGCTGGCGCCGGACCTGGAGGCGGCCCTGGGAATCGGGGATAGGGTCGCCATGGGGATCGGATTCAGGAAAGCCGAGAAACGAGTCGAGGCGGTCGATCAGTTCGCGGCTGCTGATATGCTCCAGTTCTTCCGCGATCTCATGGACCTCGTCCCAGCCGAACTGCAATTTCTTTACGAGGAAATATTCCCAGAGGCGGTGTTTGCGGATGATGTGGACGGCGGCTTTTCGGCCTTCACCCGTCAGTTTGAAACCTTTGTATCGCTCATAGATCAGCAGCTTCTGTTCCTTCAGCTTCTTCAGCATATCGGTGACGGAGGCGGGCCGGGTGTTCAATGTTGCCGCCAGCGCGTTGGTGGTCACCAGTCCCTGCTCCTGCTGCAGGTGGAAAATGGCTTTGAGGTGGTTCTCCTTACTGATCGATACTTTCATTTTTTTGCTCGACTAAAATAAAATTTAGACAAATCTAAAATTAAAAGTTCGGTTTTGCAAGAATTTTCTTCCGGCATTGTTCTACTTTTAGCGTGGGATAGATGAAATCGTATGAACAAATACTTGTTGCTGATCGTATTGTCCGTGCTGCTGTGCTCATGTAAAAGCAAGAAGGTGTCGTTGGCCGGCAAGGATGACGGAGCATTGAGTGTTTCGGAGTTTATCGATTACTTTCAGCCGCTTCCGGTGCCTTATGCCGTAACGGATACTGTCCTGCGCAGGAAGGAACCCGATGCGGCTTCGATCAATTATCAACTATTCACCCGGTTACTACCCGACAGCCTGCTGAGCCGTTATTTCGGGGCAGCCAAGCCCCGGCTCTTCGCGGTCGGAAAGATCGGGGTCCCCAATGCGGAAACCTATGTGTTTATCAAATGCGTCGGAAGCGGGCGGCGGATGTTGTATGTCCTGTGTTTTGACCGAAAAGACCATTATTCAGCGGCTCAGCCGGTCCTTTATTCCGAAAATTCCTCCGGTGCCTGGGGAACGGCGGCCATGGACGCCAAATACACGTTGTCGGTCACTCGTTTCAGAAAAGGGTCGGATGGCGATGTCTATCATACGACCGATGACTATGTCTACAATGATGCCGGGGGCTTCAACCTCATCGTGACGGAATCCAATGAAAACAAGAACAGGGTCCTTCCTGTCTACAACCCCATCGACACGCTGGCACGCAAGCATAAGTTCTCCGGGGATTATGCGCAGGACAAGCGAAACATTGTCTCCATCCGGGATAGCAAGGAAGCCGGCCGCTTCTACTTCTTTGTCCATTTTGAAAAAGATAATGGAGAATGTAAGGGGGAATTAAAAGGAGAAGCTAAATTTGTTTCACCCGGCGTAGCCCGGTACCGGGCTTATTCCGACCCCTGTGCGGTGGAATTTATGTTCGATGGCGGGGGGGTGTCCATGAAAGAATTGGGTGGCTGCGGCGTTCACCGGGATATTAAATGTTTTTTTGAAGGTTATTTTCAGCGGCGGCGCGCCACGCGTCCGAAATCTGCCGGTAAACGAGCCTGAGCAGGCGCAGTCCCGCCTTATCCTGCCTGTCAGGGTTCATACAATTCTATTCGGTTTTATCCGTTATATTGCGGACTTAAACCGGGCGGAGCCCGGTTCGCACAAACAATTTGGATCAGCTATGAGTTTTAGAAATTACGCAGTCCCTTATGCAGTAGACGAACGATATTCCAAAAAGGTGGCCTATTTCTCGATGGAATTTGCCGTACACCAACCCTTGAAGATCTATAGCGGCGGTTTGGGTTTCCTCGCGGGCTCTCATTTGAGGAGTGCCTACGAGCTGAAGCAGAACATGATCAATGTCGGAATTTTGTGGAAATATGGTTATTATGACCAGGCGCGGAACCAGGATCAGACCTTGCAGGTCACCTGGATGGAGAAGCACTATAGTTTTCTCGAAGATACGGGTATCCAGTTCCAGGTCAATATCCATGATCACCCGGTATGGGTGAAGGTCTGGTATCTCAATCCTGAGACGTTCAAAAGCGCCCCTTTGTTTCTTTTGAGTACCGATGTTCCCGAAAACGATTATGTTTCGCAGACGATCACGCACCGGCTTTACGATGCCAACGTCGCGACAAAAGTCGCGCAGTTCATCCTGCTCGGGGTAGGAGGGGCGCAGCTGGTTGATGAGTTGGGGTTCAAGCCCGATCTGTATCATCTGAATGAAGCGCATGGGATCAGCGCGGCATTCTGGCTCTATCAGAAATACGACAAAGAGATAGAAGAGGTTCGGAAGCGTCTGGTCTTCACGACGCACACGCCGGAGGAAGCGGGTAATGAAAAGCACGATATCTATCTCCTTCACAAGATGAGCTATTTTTGCGGCTTATCGGTGGAGGAAGTGAAAAAGCTGACGGGGTTGGAGGACGATGCGTTCAATCATTCATTGGTGGCGTTACGGTTCGCTCACCTCGCGAACGCGGTATCGCAACTGCATGGGAATGTCTCGCGGGCGATGTGGGGAAAGTATAAAAATATCTGTCCGATCATTTCGATCACCAATGCGCAGAACTGGCGGTATTGGGCGGATAAGGAGTTGTACCGTAAAATGGAAGAGAGCAACGACTACTGGTGGGATGACCGCAAAAAATACATGAAGAGGCGGAGTTTCGAGATCGTGGCGGATCAGACGGGGAAGCTGTTCGATCCGAATGTGTTCACGATCGTCTGGGCCCGGCGGCTGGCGGGATACAAGCGGGCGAGCCTGTTGACGCGGGATATGGACCGGTTCAACGAGTTGGTGAATAGTACGAAATATCCCGTGCAGATCATCTGGGCCGGGAAGCCCTATCCGATGGACTATCCGGCGATCAACGAGTTCAATCACCTGGTGCATTTGAGCAAGGGGTATAAGAATGTGGCGGTTGTGATCGGGTACGAGTTGACTTTATCAAAGCGCCTCAAGCAGGCGGCGGACTGCTGGTTGAACAATCCGCGTGTACCGCGGGAGGCGTCGGGAACCAGTGGCATGACGGCGGCGATGAATGGGGCGGTCAATTTTTCGACGGACGACGGTTGGATCCCCGAGTTCGTGAATCATGGCAATAACGGCTTCGTGGTTCCAAAGGCGGACTATGCGAACATGCATGTGGAGGAACAGGACGATTACGACCTCCAAAAGGTATACGAGATACTCAACGGCGAGATACTTCCTCTCTATTACGACCATTACGATACCTGGCGGCAGATCGCCAAGAACGGGATGCGGGATGTGCGATACCAGTTCGATGCGGGTCGGATGGCGAATGAGTATTATGCGCTGCTCTACAAATAAGGGCTTCTGCGTTGTGTAATTTCTCTCCGATTATTAATTAATGTTTTGTGCTGTCGGGTTTGGATCCGGTAGAGTCGGGTTTTGGTGGCGCGGGCGGTGTTTGATTGACGATGTCGAGCAATTCGACGTCGAAGATCAGGGTTGAGCCGGGAGCGATCAATTGGCCCGCCTGACGGTCGCCGTAAGCGAGGTCGGAGGGGATGAAGAGTTTCCATTTGCTGCCGACGGGCATGAGCTGAAGCGCTTCGGTCCAGCCGGGGATGACGCCGTTGACGTTGAGTTCGATCGGTTGGCCCCGGTCGACGGAGCTATCGAAGACCTTGCCATCGATCAGGGTGCCATGATAATGTACCCTGACCATATCGGTCAGCCTGGGTTTGGGGCCGGTGCCTTCTTTGATGACCTGGTATTCCAACCCGCTGGGGAGGGTGACGACGCCGGGTTTTTTGGCATTGGCGGCGAGGAAATCCTGACCGACCTTCTTGTTACCCAGGGCTTTTTCCGACTGTTGTTTTTGAACGTAGGCCATGAGTGTGCTTTGGCATTGCTGTTCGCTGAGGACCGGCTTGTTGTTCTCGACGTCTTTGACGGCGTGGACGAGGATGGCAGTATTGATGTTGGAGATGTTCTGTTGCTTATAGAAATTGGCGAGGCTGACGCCGATAGCGTAGCTGATGGAGTCGTTCTCGGTCTTCAGGGTAACGGTAGCGGTGCTTGTCGCCGTAACGGTCTTATGGGTCGGACTGGTTGTTTTTGCGGTAGTTTGTGCACCCGCGGAAAATGTGATGGCCATGGAGCAGGCAAAGACTAAAATTGAATTGCTGACGTTCATTGATAATATTTTGAAACGCAAAAATAGGCTTATTTTTAACAGAATTTGAGGTACTTTTAAGCATATATCGCATAAATCTTTAAAACTAATAATATCCTGTATGAAGCGTCTTCTCACTGTCTCGCTCGTATTTTTCTTTTCCGCTGGTTTGGTTCGTGCACAACTTGGTCAGGGGCTCAGTTCGGATGATATAGCATCCGGCCTGAAGGACGCGCTGGCGAAGGGCACACAAGCGGCCACGGACAAGCTGTCGGCCGTGGATGGATTTTTCAAGGATGCGGCGGTTAAGATATTGTTGCCCCCAGAGGCGACCAAGATGGAAAAGGCTTTGCGGAGTGCCGGGTTTGGCCCCCAGGTCGACAAGGCTATCCTGGATATCAATCGGGCGGCGGAGGATGCGGCCAAATCGGCAGCGCCCATCTTTCTAAACGCGATCAAGGGCATGAGCGTTTCCGATGGGATCGGCATTCTGAGAGGTCCGGACACGGCTGCCACGGCTTATCTGCGGAGATCTACGACGCCGCAGCTAACGGCTGCCTTTCTTCCGGTGATCAAGAATTCCCTCGATAAGGTAGGGGCGACCAATTCGTGGAAAACGGTGGTCGATGCGTATAATAAGATCCCTTTTCACAGCAAGGTAAATGCCGATCTCCCGGTGTACACTACGCAAAGAGCGTTGGACGGCGTCTTCTATTTTGTAGCGGTAGAAGAGAAAAGTATCCGGGCGAATCCGGCCGGTCAGGCGGATGCGCTGCTCAAGAAAGTTTTCGGCGGGCTATAGCGGGATGTATCTTTATGGGCATGTTGTCGCCGGTCATTTCCCTTTACAAGCAAGCGTATAGTGGGTTGTCGCGGGCCACGTGGCTGTTGAGCGCGGTAATGCTCGTGAACCGTAGCGGGACCATGGTCGTTCCGTTCATGACCATCTATCTTACGTCGCCCGC
>Ga0206823_1136_pt1 | contig 14648 bp, 3 predicted proteins | sample Alteio_BWOrgCont_81_FD_152868 | JGI IMG/M metagenome (GOLD analysis project Ga0206823, IMG submission 152868) | Enriched cells from forest soil in Barre Woods Harvard Forest LTER site, Petersham, Massachusetts, United States -... | ecosystem: Environmental > Terrestrial > Soil > Temperate forest > O...
CTTTAATATATAACGGTTTTTATATATTTAACAGCCTACATATTTAAGTGGTGGCTTGCCTGGGGAGATATAGGCTTAAGCCGGGTTATCCCCGCGTCTTGACAGGCGGCTGACGCGAAGGAAGCGTTCAAGGTTTTCGCGGAGAACCCTTCTTATTTTTTCTTTCTTATCTTTCTCATCTTGATCCTGCGGGATTGAATTGCTGGCCTTGGTGGTGTGCGGGCCCTGAATATCGGTATTGTCATTAGCGGGGTCATACATTTGCATAATGCTATTAGCCGTGCGCGGTAGCGTTGACGTATTATTCGACGTTGAAGTACTATTTCCCGGGGCAATTTGCGGGTTTTCGGTATTGAAAGTCGGCATGGTGATGATTGGCGCCGTATTAACCGCCTGGATTAGCTGTACATAGCCCCCTGGGTTCAGGGTGCTTGGGGTGCCCTGCTGCGCATTTACAGTGTTGCTGTTATAGATGAGGGACGGGTTCGCGGAAACCCCGGTTATGGTATAAGGTATGTTATCCGCCGGCGGAGTAACTACCGGGGTAGGCGTTACCGGAGTTGGAACTACTACTATCGGCGGAATCACCGGAGGAGCGGGCGGAGTCACCGGGGGGGTCGGAATTATCACATGTCCGCCGCCACCGCCGCCGCCCGATGACGGAACGGAATTTACCGTGAGGGTGCCGTTATTGAGAGCGAAGTTATAATTGGTAGCGGCCAATGTTCCGAGAGCGGCTGTAATGGTGTAAGGGCCGGGAGCGGAGCTGCCATCGGCAGTAGTGGAAAGATTAGCCGCGCCGGTTACCCCTGAAGTGTTCAATACTTCTCCACCGACAAATCCGGTGATTGTGGAGGTGAAGAGCGGATTAGCATCACCTTGCAACCGGCTTTTATTATCGGCGGTAACGGTGAGCTGCGCCGGGGTGATATTGGCGGTGGAATTGGCAGGCTGCGTCAGGTTATAATTTCCGCTATCAGCGCCGGAGATGGTATAGCCGGTGAAGGTTACCACCTTGCCGTTACCCACATTCTTATCGGAGAAATTGCCTATGGCACTGCCGCTATTTAAGTTTACCACATCCCCGGAAATTTTGCCCACCAGCGAGGCGGTTCCGGTGATGGTATCGGTAGTGGTTGCGTCATAGATTTTATCAGTTCCGCTGACCGGGGTTAGAGTCAATGTCGCTTTGTCGATTTGGCCGACAGCGCCATTGATTGTATTAGAGGCTAAAACATAATTCCCGGCAGCGTTATTATTCAGCACAAGTCCGCTAACGGTAACCGTTTTGCCGGTGCCCTGGTTTTTATTATCGTAAGTGCCGGATATTGGGTTATTGAGGGCCACATTATCACCGTTTACAATATTGGATAAGGTATAATTACCACCGCTTAAAGTGGCGCTGTTAGTGGCGTCATAAGTTTTTTCCACCGTCCCGGTTAAGCCCGCGGTAAGCGTCCTAGCGCCGACATTGAGATTGCCGTTGGCATAGTTAAAGCTATAGTTCGCGGCAGCCAGGTTATTTGCGGCAGCGGTGATGGTATAGCTGCCGACATCGCTGGTGGCGTTGGCGGCGGTGGAAAGGCTGGCAGTACCGGTTAAGCCCGCGGTGGTGGCGTTCTCGCTATTGACAAAGCCGGTGATGGTATCGGTGAGTGCCGGATTTGCATCGCCATATACCCTGGATTTATTATCGGCGGTAACGGTTAATACAGCTTTATTTATGGTAGCGGTGGTAGTCGGCTCTGAAGATAATGTATAGTTGCCGCTTTGCACGCCGCTAAGCGCATACCCGGCGGCGGTAACGGTTTTCCCGGCACCGGCATTGGCATCGGAGAAAGTGGCGGAAGCACCGCTGGAATTTATGCTTACCGCATCAGCCCCGACTACCCCGGAGAGTGAGCCGTTGCTTGAGATAGTAGCCACATTGGTGCCGTTATAAGTTTTATTGTTTGCGGCAAACCCAGTGATGGTTATGCCTTTCGGCGTCACGCCAAGGTTAGCGCCGTTATAGGTGATGGCATAATTGCTGTTATCAAGCGAGCCTTGCATTATGGCGTAATTGCCAACATCCAGCCCATTAGCGTGGGTTGCCGCGGTTCCTGCACCGCCGGCGGCAGTGGTTAATGCGCCGGATAATGCATCGCCATTTACTAAGCTGCCGCTGGTTATGGTGTAGGTAAGAGCTCCAACATTAGAGCCATATACTACAGTCTGACCGCTATTGGCGGCCACAGTGAGAGAGCGCTGGCCTATGGCAAGAGTGCCGTTAGCATAGCTGAAGCTATAGTTCGCAGCAGCCAGGTTATTGGCAGCGGCGGTGATGGTGTAGTTTCCAACACTGCTGGTATTATCCGCAGCAGTGGAGAGGCTGGCCGTACCGGTTAAGCCCGCGGTGGTGGCGTTCTCGCTATTGACAAAGCCGGTGATGGTATCGGTAAGCGCCGGATTAGCATCACCGTAAGTTTTTGATTTATTATCGGCTGTTACGGTTAATACAGCTTTGTTTATGGTAGCGGTGGTAGTCGGCGCTGAAGATAAAGTATAGTTACTACTTTGCGCACCGCTAAGCGCATAACCGGCGGCAGTAACGGTTTTCCCGGCACCGGCATTGGCATCAGAGAAAGTGGCGGAAGCACCGCTGGAATTTATGCTTACAGTATCAGCCCCAACTACGCCAGAGAGCGAGCCGTTGCTGGAAATGACGGCGGCATTACTACCGTTATAAGTTTTATCATTAGCAGCAAACCCGGTAATGGTTATTGCCTTGGCGGTCACGCCGAGGTTAGCACCCGTATAAGTAATTGCGTAATTGCTGTTATCCAGCGAGCCTTGCGTAATGGCGTAATTGCCGACATCAAGACCATTAGCATGTGTTGCCGCGGTCCCTGCCCCACCATGAGCAGTGGTGAGAGCACCGGAGAATGTATCGCCATTTACCAGGTTACCGCTGGTCACACTATAGGTGAGCGCGCCGATATTAGAGCCATATACCACGCTTTGCCCACTATCGACAGTAACGGTAACGGCGCGCTGGCCAATGGCAAGAGTTCCGTTAGCATAATTAAAGCTATAGTTTGCGGCAGCCAGGTTATTTGCAGCGGCGGTGATGGTGTAGTTCCCGACACTACTGGTATTATCAGCTGCGGTGGAAAGGCTTGCTGTTCCGGTCACCCCTGCAGTACCGGCATTTTCGCCGTTAACATAACCGGTAATGGTATCGGTAAGCGCGGGGTTTGCATCACCATAAGTTTTTGATTTATTATCAGCGGTAACCGTCAGTACAGCCTTGTTGATAGTGGCAGTGGTAGTAGGCTGGCTGGATAAAGTATAGTTACCGCTTTGCGCACCACTAAGTGCATAACCGGCGGCAGTAACGGTTTTCCCGGCACCGGCATTAGCATCAGAGAAAGTGGCGGAGGCGCCACCAGCATTTATATTCACCGTATCAGCCCCAACAACCCCTGAAAGCGAACCGTTGCTTGAAATAGTAGCCGCATTAGTGCCGTTATAAGTTTTATCATTTGCAGCAAATCCGGTGATGGTTATGCCTTTCGGAGTGACGCCAAGGTTAGCACCCGTATAAGTGATAGCGTAATTGCTATTAGCGAGAGTGCCTTGCGTAATTGCATAAGAACCGACATCCAGCCCATTAGCATGTGTTGCCGCGGTCCCTGCCCCGCCATGGCCCGTAGTGAGGGCACCGGAGAATGAATCACCATTTACCAGATTGCCGCTAGTTACGCTATAAGTGAGCGCACCGATATTAGAGCCATATACCACGCTTTGTCCGCTATCGACAGTAACGGTTACTGCACGCTGGTTAATGGCAAGAGTGCCGTTAGCATAATTGAAGCTATAGTTGGCGGCAGCAAGGTTATTGGCGGCGGCGGTTATGGTGTAATTCCCGACACTACTGGTACTATCCGCAGCGGTGGAAAGGCTGGCTGAACCCGTGACACCAGCACTGCCAGCATTTTCACCGTTAACATAACCGGTAATGGTATCGGTGAGAGCCGGGTTGGCATCGCCGTAAGTTTTTGATTTATTATCGGCTGTTACGGTTAATACAGCCTTGTTGATAGTGGCAGTGGTAGTAGGCTGGCTGGATAAAGTATAGTTACCACTTTGCGCCCCACTGAGCGCATAACCGGCGGCGGTAACGGTTTTCCCGGCACCGGCATTGGCATCAGAGAAAGTTGCGGAGGCGCCACCGGCATTTATGCTTACAGTATCAGCTCCCACTACTCCAGAGAGTGAACCATTGCTTGAGATGGTGGCCGTATTGGTGCCGGTATAAGTTTTATCATTAGCAGCAAATCCAGTGATGGTTATGCCTTTCGGGGTAACACCAAGATTAGCGCCGGTGTAAGTAATTGCGTAATTGCTATTGGCAAGAGTGCCTTGCGTAATCGCGTAAGAACCAGCATCCAGACCATTAGCGTGTGTTGCCGCGGTCCCTGCGCCACCATGGCCCGTAGTGAGAGCACCGGAGAAGGAATCACCATTTACCAGGTTACCGCTAGTCACACTATAAGTGAGCGCACCTATATTAGAGCCATATACCACACTTTGCCCACTATCGGCAGTAACGGTAACAGCGCGCTGACCAATGGCAAGAGTGCCGTTAGCATAGCTGAAGCTATAGTTTGCGGCAGCAAGGTTATTTGCGGCGGCGGTGATGGTGTAGTTTCCAACACTGCTGGTACTATCTGCGGCGGTGGAAAGGCTGGCCGTACCGGTTACCCCTGCACTACCGGCATTTTCACCGTTAACATAACCGGTAATGGTATCGGTGAGAGCCGGGTTGGCATCGCCATAAGTTTTTGATTTATTATCAGCGGTAACGGTCAGCACTGCTTTATTAATAGTGGCAGTGGTGGTAGGTTGAGAAGATAAAGTATAGTTACCGCTTTGTGCACCACTAAGTGCATAACCGGCGGCGGTAACGGTTTTCCCGGCACCGGCATTGGCATCAGAGAAAGTTGCGGAAGCGCTGCCGGAATTTATGCTGACAGTATCAGCCCCTACAACTCCAGAAAGTGAGCCGTTGCTTGAGATAGTGGCCACATTGGTGCCGGTGTAAGTTTTATCATTCGCGGCAAATCCAGTGATGGTTATGCCTTTCGGCGTCACGCCAAGATTAGCGCCCGTATAAGTAATTGCGTAATTACTATTGGCAAGAGTGCCTTGCGTAATTGCGTAAGAGCCCGCATCCAGCCCATTAGCGTGCGTTGCTGCCGTGCCTGCCCCACCATGGCCGGTAGTTATGGCACCGGAGAATGAATCACCATTCACCAAATTACCGCTGGTTACCGTGTAAGTAAGAGCGCCGATATTAGAGCCATATACCACGCTTTGCCCGCTATCGGCGGTAACGGTGACGGCGCGCTGGCCTACTGTCAATGTGCCATTGGCGGCGCTAAGACTATATCCGAGAGAGTTGGCCAATGTTCCGAGTGCGCCGGTGATGGTATAGCTTCCGACGTTACTTGTGTTGGTAGCGGCAGTGGAGATAGTCGCAGAGCCGGTTAGTATGGAAGCGGTATCACCCGATAGGAACCCGGTTACCGTATAGGTAAGGCTTGGAACGCTATCGCCATATGACATACTCTTATTATCGGCGGTAACCGTTAATGTCGGCGTAACCGAATAAATAAAGGTATTGCCGGTTTGCGTTACCGAAGCCGGAGCATAACCAGCATAAGTTTTGTTGAAAACGTGGCTGGAATCGCTAAGGCCGTTTAAGGTATTGCTGTTTGGGCTGGTTGAATATACTAGGTATCTCGCGGTGCCGCTGCCGGCATTAAGCGCGCTGGAGCCGTCATCGCTATCATTATTGACGAAATTGCCGCCGGCGGCCAGCACTATTGAATTACCACTGCTGGCGGTGGAGACGATTTTAGCGTCCTGGTCCATGGTAATATTACCGGAAGCGGTGGTGGCAGTTAAGGTTTTAGTGCCAAGGGTCTGCGCGCCGCTGAATTCTATATTACCGCTGCTGGTTCTGATGGTGGTGTTATTGCCCAAAGTTTCCGCCCCGACGGTTATATTCCCGGTGCCGTCGGTGCGGCCGATGATAACGGAGGTGCCGGTTACATAGGCCAGGTTTATGCCAAGTGTTCCCGCCGCGCCGCCAAGCCCGATTGTCGTGCCGATACTATAGGGGGTGATAGTCAGGGTGCCCGCACTGTTAATGTTGTTTGCGGCATTGAGGCTGATAGTATCGGTATTGACGGTGATAGTGCCGGTGCCGGTGGTTTGCAGGCCGTTTGCTACCGCAATATTTGTTCCATAGTTGGTAGTAGTATCGCCACCACCGCGCAGGCCGGTGAGAGAGATATTGCCCGATCCGGTAGTTTCGATGGTACTGCCGGTGCCGGTGACATAGATGCCGTAATTGTTAGTGCCAGTCCCCGCACCGCCGCCGGTAGAGTTATTGATGGTAAGGTTACCATTTTGCGATGAAATCACCCCGCCATTGACAACATATAAACCTAAATCATTGCCACTGTTTGTATTACCTGCGCCGGTACCCTGTACTGTCATTGTACCGGTACCGGTAGTGCTGATGGTGCCGCCAGTAACTTCTATACCGTGATTGCTACTGCCGCTGCTATTGCCGCCGGTACCGGTGATAGAAACATTATCCCCGCTGCCGCCGGTGATGGAGCCGCTGACGTAAACACCATTATTGCTCCCGCCGGTGCCGTTCCCATTGCCGCCGGTGCCGGTGACGCTGATGGTGCCGGTGCCGGTGGTCTGGATGCCGTTGGCATTGGTAACATAGATGCCATAATTATAGTTGCCGCTGCCGGTCGCATTACCGCCAGTGCCGGTGACTGAAAGATTACCGCTGCCGGTGGTTTTGATGGTACTGCCCGTGCCGGTGACAAGGACGCCGTAATTGCTGGTGCCACTGCCCGCGCCGCCGCCGGTACTATTGCTAATGGTGAGATTGCCGTTGACGCTGGAAATTACGCCACCGCTATCCATCTCCACCCCGGTATCGCTGCTGCTATTGGTGTTTCCTGAACTCGTTCCCTGCATCGTAATGGTGCCGGTGCCAGTGGTGCTGATGGTGCCACCGGCAACTTGTATGCCGTAATTGCTGTTGCCACTGCTATTTCCGCCGGTGCCGGTGATGGAAACATTATCGCCGCTGGCAGCAGTAATCGAGTGGCCGGTATCCACATAGACGCCGACATTGTTAGCACCGCTACCCGAACCATTACCTCCAGTACCGACCACGGTGATGCTGCCAGTGCCAGTGGTCTGAATGCCGTTCGCTGATTGGACTATTACGCCTATATTGCTGCCACCGCTGCCCGATGCGTTACCGCCGGTGCCGGTAACGGAGACATTACCGCTGCCAGTGGTTTCAATAGTGCTGTTGGTGCCGGTAATATATACGCCGTCATTGCTAACGCCGGTTCCGGCGCCGCCACCGGTGGAGTTATTTACGGTGAGGTTACCGTTCTGCGATGAGATCACCCCGCCGGCAATTAAGTACAACCCATAATCATTAGTACTGTTGGTATTGCCGCTAGCGGTGGCTTGTAGGGTCATCGTGCCGCTGCCGGTGGTGCTGATGGTGCCGCCGGTGACCTCTATACCGTAATTGCTGTTGCCGCTGCTATTGCCGCCGGTGCCGGTTATGGAAACATTATCACCGCTGGCAGCGGTGATCGAGTGGCCGGTATCCACGTACACACCGCTATTGCCAGCACCGCTGCCGCCGGTGCCATTGCCGCCGGTACCGACCACGGTGATAGTGCCGGTGCCGGTGGTTTGGATGCCGTTGGCGGAATTGACATATACACCATAATTGGATCCGCCGCTGCCGGTGGCGTTGCCGCCGGTGGCAGTGACGGAAAGATTACCTGAACCCGTCGTTTCAATGGTGCTGTTGGTGCCGGTAACAAAAACGCCGAAATTGCTGGTACCGGTTCCCGCACCGCCGCCATTGGTGTTATTGATAATGAGGTTGCCATTTGCCGATGAAATCACCCCGCCGGAGACTACATATATCCCATAATCACTGTTGCTGTTCGTATTGCCCGAACCAGTGCCATGGAGGGTGAGTATACCGGTGCCGGTAGCACTGATGGCTGATCCTGCCCCCGTAACACGGATACCGGCATTTTGATTGCCGCTACTATTGCCGCCAGTGCCGGTAATTGTAACATTATCGCCGCTGCCGCCGGTGATCGAACCACTTACAATTACCCCATAATTATTGTTGCTAGTGCCGCCACTACCATTGCCGCCGGTGCCGGCCACGGTGATGGTACCGGTACCGGTGGTTTGGATGCCGTTAGCATTATCCACCCGTACGCCAGCATTTTGAATGCCGCTGCCTGCTGCATTGCCGCCGGTGCCGGTGATAGAAACATTACCACTGCCGGTGGTTTTGATGGTGCTATTGGTGCCGGTAACATAGGCGCCGTAATTGTTGGTGCCGGTTCCTGCGCCGCCGCCTGTGGTGTTATTAACGGTGAGGTTGCCGTTGATGGTGGAGATGACGCCAGCGGCATCTACTTGTACGCCGACATCGCTGCCGCTGTTGGTATTGCCTGCGCCGGTTCCCTGTACGGTTAATGTGCCGGTGCCAATATTGCTGATGGTGCCTCCAGAAACATAAGTACCAATATTGGTACTACCGGTGCTATTGCCGCCGGTGCCGGTGATGGACATAGCGCCGCCATTGCCGGTGATTGAGTTACCGGTATCTACCAGGACACCATAATTGGCAGTACCGCTGCCCGAGCCGTTACCGCCGGTGCCCACAACCGTTATGCCGCCGGTGCCGGTGACCTGAATACCATTGGCTGCATTGACATAGACACCGTTATTGCTACCACCGCTGCCCGATGCATTCCCGCCGGTGGCGGTGATGGAGATATTGCCGCTGCCGGTAGTTTCGATAGTGCTGCCGGCGCCGGTGATATAGACGCCGTAATTATAAGCGCCGGTGCCAGCACCGCCGCCGGTGGTGTTATTTATGGTAAGATTGCCATCGACGGTGGAGATGACACCGGCGGCGCCTACTTGCACCCCGACATCGCTGTTGCTGTTAGTAGTGCCCCGGCCGGTGCCTTGCACGGTTATCGTTCCGCTGCCGGTATTGCTGACGGTGCCCGTTTGAACATACACGCCGATATTGCTGTTGCCGCTGCCATTGCCGCCTGCGCCGGTAATCGACATAACACCACCCGCGCCGGTGATTGAGCCGCCATTTACCAGGATACCGTAATTGCCGTTGCCGCTCGCATTGCCGCCGGTACCATTCACGGTGACGCCACCGGCAGCGCCGGCGGCGCTTATACCGCTTGTCGCATTTACATAAATACCGAAATTGGAGCCGCCGCTGCCGCTGCCATTACCGCCAGTGCCGGTGACAGAAACACTGCCGGTGCCGGCAGCCTGAATACCGTTTGCCGATACGATATAAACACCATAGTTGCTGCCGCCGCTGCCTGATGCATTACCGCCGGTGCCGGTGACGAAGACGTTGCCGCTGCCGGTGGATTTTATGGTGCTGTTGGTGCTGGTGACATAAACGCCGTAATTGGTGCCACCCGATCCCGCGCCGCCGCCGGTAGAGTTATTGATGGTAAGATTGCCGTTGACGGTGGATATAGTACCGCCATTATCCACCTCTACGCCATAATTACTATCGCTGTTGGTATTGCCTGCTCCCGTGCCCGTAATGCTGAGCGTGCCGGTGCCGGCATTGCTGATTGCCGCGCTCGCGCCGCTAACCCGTATACCGCGATTGAAACCGCCGCTATTGTTACCGCCGATGCCGGTAACGGATACCGCGCCGCCATTGCCGATGATGGAACCGCCGATAAAGAGACCGGAATTGGCGCCGCCGCTGCCGGTGCCGCCGGTGCCGATTACAGTGACACCGCCGCTCCCGGCTGCCTGGATACCGCTTGCCGATTGGATTATCAAACCATAATTGGCGGAACCGCTGCCCGCCGTGTCACCGCCGGTGCCGTTAGCTAAAACATTGCCGCTGCCGGTGGATTTTATGGTGCTGTTGGTGCCGCCGACATAGAGGCCATAATTGGAGCCGCCGCTGCCTACGCCGCCGCCGGTAGCTATAACCGTGAGAGTGTTGTTCGCGGTGGAGGCGATACCGCCGGTATCGAATTCGACGCCATAATTGCTGCCGCTGTTAGAGCTACCCTGGCCGGTACCGGCAATGTTAATAGTGCCGCTACCTGTCGTGCTAACAATGCCGCTGGCTCCCGTAACCTGTATGCCGACATTGCCGTCGGTTGTTGTGTTATAGCCTTTGCCGTTCATGATGATGTTGCCGCCACCGGCATTGACCCCGACGTTATTGACAAGAATGCCTATGGCCTGTCCGGAATTGCCAGTAGCGAACCCTACGGCGTTAGTGTTGATAGTAGCGTCGGCATTTAAGCTGCCTGCGGTGATGGCCCCGCTGCCGCCGCCCATTGTAATATTGCCGCCGTTAGTGGCGATGGCACCGCCGACATTGATATAGCCGCTGCCGTTTCCGCCATTATCGGAGCGTAAGGTAAGCGCACCGCCGGTGACTCCCGCGCCGCCAAGCGTTATCCCGGCATTCAATATAATATTTCTATAGGCGGAAAGGGTGAGAGCGCCGGTTGAACCTGCGGTGCCGGTTGTGGCGCTAATGGCATTACTTAAGGTTATATCTCCGACGCTGGCGCCGGGTGAACCGCTGCCGCCGGTGGTAACGGTGACATTGGTGCCGGCATTCAAGGCATTTTCAATGGTGGTATGGGAAATATTGGCATCGGCAGTGGGGTTACTGCCCGCTATGGAGCCGTTGCCATCATCGGTGGTGCCGATGGTGATATTATATGGATCCATCAGCCAGGTTCCGGTGGCGCCGTTAAAGGCGCTGGTATCGACAAAGGCATTATCGCCGACATCCAAACGCTGCTTGCCGGAAGTTTCGACAAACCCGCCATTGCCGCCGTTCGGGCCGCCCTTGGCTGAAATTTTTCCGCTGAAATTGGTATATTTATCGCTCCATACCGCGATATTGCCGCCATTGCCGGTATTAAGGGCGTCGGCTATGATGAAAGCGCCTTCCGCCACGTTGGTGGATACTGCCGTCGCCATCTCGCCCGCACCGTGGAAATTGCCGCCAATCTTGATTTTCCCGCCGCCATTAGTGCCGGAAGCATTTATAGTGGCGCCATTTTGAATGTCGATATTATCGGCCAATACGCGAATCTTGCCGCCTTTGCCGTCATTTCCCGGCCCTGCGGATGCCAAAGAAGTATTACTCGCATCCAGCTGCCCGCTCACCGTTACCGTGGAAGCGCCCTGCTTCACGCCCTTATCGGCAACGGCATTTCCCTTAACCGCATTGCTGCCTTCGGCGAATATATCTATCTCGCCATCATGCGAGTTGAAAGCCGGGGCGCTGATTTTACCTTCGACATCGATTAGGGAATTTACAATCTTCCGGCCCGCCGCCGCGGTTAATTTCACCGTTCCGGCCTCTATCGTGCCGGTATTCTGCACCAATTGTTTAGAAACATCGTCCGATACTCCGATTTCGAGCAGCCCGTCGCCATACATATCCAATGTGAAGCTATCGCCAGAAGCCATATGCACTTTGCCAATCTTGGCAGTGATAACACCGCTATTTATCACATTCGGCGCAACCAGCCCGACCAGACCGGCATCCTTGGCGGTGATAACGCCCTGGTTCTCAACGGTAGCATTCGGGTTGCCCCCGGCGAGGAAATGCAGCTTCCCACCAGCCATCACTTCGGAATTCTTAACATCCGAAGCCGTTGCGATAATTCCATTAACGTCAATTTTGGAGCCCGGCCCAAAAAACACCCCGTTCGGGTTTATAAGAACTATATTACCGTTAGCCGATAAAGTGCCGAGGATTTTGGAAGCATTAATATCATGCACACGGTTAACCGTGAGAGCGGAATTATCCAGTTGCCCCGCCGCATTCTTCTGCACAAACTGCGTCTTCTCGCCGGAATTGATGTTGAATCCCTGCCAGTCAATTACTGCGCGTTTGCCGGTTTGCGTAATCGTTTCGGTATTGCCGGAATTAGTTATAGTAGCATTCCCCGCCGCGACATTCCCGCCCACCGGGTTCGCATACGCATAAGGAACCGGTGACAGGTATATCATTAACGACGCTATCAGAGAACCGACAAACCCGCGAAACAATATATTCTTGGCCTTCTTAATCATTTCTCCTATCCAATCTTTTAGCTTCTCTACTCTATCATGCAATCGTTAACAAAAGGTTAATTAAGCAGGATTAAATGCAAAAATAATGCTCAGAATTTAGCTAAAATTTGAGAGAAATTTGAATCAAAATACGCCCGGATTTTCTTATCCTATTAATTTAACTGGGGGATTTAAAACGGCACAAGAAAAGGGCTCTTCCATTCTATTGGAATTTAACTAATTCCCAGTTATTTCAGAGTAAAAATTTTCTATTGGTTTTCTTGTGGATTGGTAATATTTACATTTGGCATGAATGAAAAATATTTAGTGCCATGTTCATAGGTACCGGACATTCCCGTCACCGTCGGCGCAATATTTATAGACGACCCTGTTTGGAAAAATGAGGCATTGAAGGAGATATTATCCACATTGCTTAAATCCAGCGCGGTTGCGGTTCCGGCATACATAACGTTCTTTAAAGAAACATAATTGACTTTATATAGGGAAATACCTGCATTTGTACCAGTATAAAGATTATCAAGCACCAGGTTTTGCAGTACATAGTTATGGTGGATATAGACCATATAGCCGTAGCTGTTCTTGCCGGGTATAAGCTGCCCCTGCTCCCAACGGGCATTATGTATGGCCAGCGAATAGCCGACACTTTTTGTGGTCGTATCGTTCCAATATAAGCCGTAAGTACCTTTCACCCATGCCTGAAGCCCGTCAAAAGTAACGTTACTCAGGATCACCCCATCAGCTATGCTAATGCAGGGTTGGTTATTAGCAATCAGATACAGATCCTGGAAGTGAAAATGGTCGGCATCCAGCTTCATGGAACTGGTAGTACCGTCAGCATAGTAATGCATGCTCATGAATGGATCATTCTCAATAGAAATCGGTAAATCCGCACTGATTGCAAGATTGCGGAAGGAACTGTCTTCATGCCCTTGTGTCACAATACCGATGGAAGGATTGGAAGGAGTACCCACCCATGGGTAAACCGCAATATTTTCCGCCATCATATTACTTCCGGCTACAAACTGCACGGCAACCTTGGAAACGGTATTGCTTTTAGGGGAAGAGAAGCCAATATCCCGAATGGCACCTTGTACAATGTCAGTCTGGGAAGGAGCTTTTGAGAACAGAAAAACCGGTTGTCGGTTACCGTTATCTATTGGTAAGAAAAGGATAGTAGTTACATATTCGCCCGCCCCTACTATTTGTACCCGGTCTTTTTTGATGAAGATTGTCCCAGTTACTAGATATGTACCTTGTGGCAAAAATATGCGTGCGTTGCCATTAGCAGGCGCCGCGTCAATCGCAGCTTGAATGGCCGCCGTATCATCAGTACTGCCATCTCCTTTGGCACCATAAGCCTTTACCCCCTGTAATACATTCGCTCCAGTAATTGTGGTTTGACTACCTGCCGTATTAGCAGCATTAGTAGTGGAAGTAGATGTGGTACTGGAAGTTTTTACCGCTGGAACTGCATGAGCAGGAATTAACTGTGCAATAACTGACATGTGTAAGATTATGCCGGTAATGGCTAGGCTGGTAAGGTGTAGATTTCTTTTCATATGCTAACTCCTGTTATACTATTTGTTGTTACACTATATTTCATATTTGAGAATGATCGGCTTCAAGAATTTACTATGGTGCTTTCTGTGCATTGGTATTTGGCATGAATGAAAAATATTTAGTGCCATGTTCATAGGTACCGGACATTCCCGTCACCGTCGGCGCAATATTTATAGACGACCCTGTTTGGAAAAATGAGGCATTGAAGGAGATATTATCCACATTGCTTAAATCCAGCGCGGTTGCGGTTCCGGCATACATAACGTTCTTTAAAGAAACATAATTGACTTTATATAGGGAAATACCTGCATTTGTACCAGTATAAAGATTATCAAGCACCAGGTTTTGCAGTACATAGTTATGGTGGATATAGACCATATAGCCGTAGCTGTTCTTGCCGGGTATAAGCTGCCCCTGCTCCCAACGGGCATTATGTATGGCCAGCGAATAGCCGACACTTTTTGTGGTCGTATCGTTCCAATATAAGCCGTAAGTACCTTTCACCCATGCCTGAAGCCCGTCAAAAGTAACGTTACTCAGGATCACCCCATCAGCTATGCTAATGCAGGGTTGGTTATTAGCAATCAGATACAGATCCTGGAAGTGAAAATGGTCGGCATCCAGCTTCATGGAACTGGTAGTACCGTCAGCATAGTAATGCATGCTCATGAATGGATCATTCTCAATAGAAATCGGTAAATCCGCACTGATTGCAAGATTGCGGAAGGAACTGTCTTCATGCCCTTGTGTCACAATACCGATGGAAGGATTGGAAGGAGTACCCACCCATGGGTAAACCGCAATATTTTCCGCCATCATATTACTTCCGGCTACAAACTGCACGGCAACCTTGG
>Ga0206823_1161_pt1 | contig 14642 bp, 12 predicted proteins | sample Alteio_BWOrgCont_81_FD_152868 | JGI IMG/M metagenome (GOLD analysis project Ga0206823, IMG submission 152868) | Enriched cells from forest soil in Barre Woods Harvard Forest LTER site, Petersham, Massachusetts, United States -... | ecosystem: Environmental > Terrestrial > Soil > Temperate forest >...
AATGCGGATAGCATAATCTCCACTAATGAAGAACGAGCTATTGATATACTGGGCGCAGGGGAATTAACTCCATTAAAGAATTATTTGCTTTTCACTCATAGATAAATACTCTTGTCCTGTTTCCTCGTTTAAGGAAGAAATAGCCTTTCAATATGGTAAAACTAAAAAGTTTTTCTTGCACTGATTATAAAATGGTCGGCCCAGGAGTGGAACGGTGCCATGGAGGCAATAGATTTTTCAAGGGAAATAAGCCGTAGAAATGTTTTTGGGTGTTTAATCGGAAAGTTAACCCGGTGGGGTGGTGGAACTGTCACTCCCAAGCCTGTTAACGAAATTATACGATAATTTTTTCCAAACATTTTTCTTACCTCTTTCGGAGAATAATACCATGTGTTAAATGTTACTCCTTCCAGGTTCGAAGCTGCCCCATCTTTTTTGAATCTGCGGAAAGCTAAGTTGAAATTCCCTTTCAGAACGGTAAGCATTTCCCAGGGGCATACAGGAGGCATAAGTACGAGTGTAACTGTACCGCCGGGCTTCAATAGTGGAGAAAAAGAGTGGATAACGTCATCAAGTTGGTTGGTACAATTAAGTCCTCCAAAATTGGAAAATATATGGTCGAAGGGAGCTTGCTCTATTTTATTTAGCTCCAGGAAAGAGCAAAGCTGTGAAGTAATTTTGTCTTCAAAATGCAACTCGGTTACTTTTTTATTTAGTACCTCCTGCATCCCTTTTGCATTATCGGTTGCGTGAAGGTAAAAGCCTCTTTGAGCAAAATAGAGGGCATCTGATCCTGTGCCGGCATTGAGCTCCAGTATCCGCTCACCGGGTTTCCATAGTTCCAAAACATGCCCCCGCACTCTGGAGCGCATCCATTGGAGAATTAAATTTGAATTATCTGCTTCATCAAAAACTGCCGACTGCCTGGAAAATGCTTCACTTACGTTTTCTTCCTGCATCGGTGGCTAAATGCTATGGAGTTTTACCAACTTGCTCATTCTCCATTTATAAATCATACTGGCAGGTGTATAGTAAAAAATGGAGAGAGATTTTCTTACTTCTTTCCAGTTTATTTCAACCGGCTTGCTAATAATATTTTTCAGGCTGATGCTTGCCTGTTTGCTTCTGTATAACTTATGAATAAAACGGTGCAAGTGCTTGTAAAATGCCGGTGGGTATGTATTATGAAACATTAATGCTAACTCGTCAGAATGGGTCCAGTTAGATTTTTGCTTCAATTCTTCTTTCACTTTTTCGTAAAATATAGTACCTGGAAGAGGGTAGGAGACAGATATACCCATATCGTGTGGCATCAGGTCGAGGAGCATTTTTATAGTCATGCGGATATCGTCCAATGTTTCACCAGGGTATCCAAATTGAAGAAAGAAAGCAGGCTTTATTCCATATTTCTTGAGTAGCTTGGTAGCTTCATATACTTGCGATAGGTTAATTCCTTTGTCCATCGCATCCAGAATTTTTTGCGAGCCTGATTCGGCACCCATCCAAATGCTTTCACACCCCATCCGCGCTAAGTCACTTATATAATCTTCCTGCAAAAGCAGGTCAGCACGGCATTGCAATTTGAATTTCAGTTGTAGGTTTTCTTTTTCTGCTATGTCGCCAAACTTTTTTACCCAGCCCGGCTTAAGCCCAAAAATATCGTCACACAGCCAAATGTGACCGGGTGAAAAATGTTTTTTCAGATACAGGAGTTCTTCTGCAACTTTCTCCGGTGAACGGGAATTATAGCGGTTTCCATAAATGGGCTTGGCACACCAGTTGCATTTAAAGGGGCAGCCCCTTGTCGTGGCTATATTCATTGAGAAATAGCCCCATTTGTTTAGCCAGGCTTCTTTGTACAGTTTGATATTCACTAAGTCCCAGGCCGGCATGGGGATATTGTCCAACTCCTTCAAGACTTCTCTTTTACTATTAAGTATAATTTTATTGCCGCTCAAATATGCAATTCCGGGAATAGATTCAATGGATTTTTGATTTTTTTCAAAATAATCTACGAGTCCGAACAGGGTTTGTTCACCTTCGCCTAATACAATAAAATCAGCCCCGTTGCTGATATATTCTTTTATGTGGTCGGTTGAGTCGGAACTGGAGACAATTACTTTACAGCCATATTGTTTTGCAATTTTGGCCATCCTGAATGCAGCCTCCCGCATATTGGTAAGACACATTTTAGTGAGGTAGTTAAACCCATCATCATAAATTACTACATAACGGGGCTTTTCTTTCTCTATAGTGGAAGTAATCTCCTCCGCTGCTTCAGAAAACATAGTGTCGTGCAATGCAACGGAATATCCGGCTTCTCTTAATACGGCAGCAGCATAAATAGTCCCCAAAGGGGCATAAGGCTGCTGCTGCTTCCACTGCTTTGGGTCGAATCGCAAAAAATAAGAATGAGTCAACAATATGGTACTCATAACTTAATCAAGGGTTATTTCGAATTTTTGTTCGAATTCGCTAATCTTTTGCCTGAATGCGGCTTCCACCTTTAGCTGGAATCCCTGGGGATGATGTTTAGAGGTGTTTTTACGTGAACGGAGATTCAGTTCAAATTCGGGTTCAGAAAGGTTTTTAAATTTTTTCTTCCATTTACCTACTGTAATTCTAAGGTAAATATCGTCTAGTTTATCCCCTATTTTTCCAATAAATAATTTTTCAATTCCTTTTTTTATCCATGAATTATTATTGGGAATGTTGTCCGCTGAAACAGTTTGCAGCAGTGTATTAGGAAAATATTCTTTTACCCAGGGATTAGCTTGCATCAGTTTATGATAAAGTGACAAGTTGCAGACGGGCACCAGGGTCGCTAATTCAGTAGCTGTAAAGATATTTATATCGTGTATTTCAAGGCTGTTACTATCAACGAAATAGTTGACACAGAAATATTTATGTGAATTAAAAAGAAATAGGCGTTTAAACAGAACCAGCATCATCCTGCATATCCACAGCCTGCCGGGTTCAGTAATTATAAAATAATCTACATCACTTTTATCGTCGGCATAACCTTTTGAAAGGGAGCCTGAAAGGTATATTCCTCTTACAAAAGGAAAATAAGAGATTAGGCTCGAATAGTACTTTGCGTTTTTAAGTAAGGCCTCTGCCTTTATGCTTCCCTCTTCCCGCCTTTTTACAAGCTGCTCAATGTCATTTGTAGAAATAGCAAAGTACCCTCTCGTTTGTTTTACATATCCTGATTTTTCCAGTAATGTCAGTTCATAATCCACTTCCTCAAATGTGGTAAGTACCCTGCAAAATCTCTTTAGTTCCTTGGCAGTAAGCGGGTAATGGAAAATGTCAAAATAGAGTAGTGCCTTCAATAGCTCATGAGCTACAGAAGTTTTTCTGCTTTTGTCAGGCTCGGTTGCCTGTAATATCCCTTGCGTATAAATCATTCCGTGTTTCTTCTCGGGCTGCATTCTACAATTCAAATATAATTATAAAGGAACAAATTAACCTATTTTGTTTAAGAACAGCACCTAACAGAGGATATTCGGGCTGTTTTACCCTTTTTTAGGTAAGATGAAATGCCCGGCTTAAAGGTGGGGTGGAGGAATATGCCGGAAAACTATTTGTAGAAAGGATGTTAAAAGTAGCTAAATTTGTTGCTAATCTTACAGGTTGACGTGTTATATAAACTCAGGCGCAGAATATCATCCTATCTATTCCCAATACAAGAAACGCCCCCGGACAAGGCTTATAATAAGTGGGCTGAGAATTATGACAATCAGCCGGGGAATTTAATGATGGACCTGGATGAAGCCTTGTTTAGCGGGCTTATAGGCAGGATTGTTTTTAAGGATAAAGTTGTAGCGGATGTTGGTTGTGGCACAGGTAGGCATTGGAACAAAATATATGCTGCTAATCCTTCCCGTTTAATAGGGTATGATGTGTCGGAAGGTATGTTAAAAGTTTTAAAGGAAAAATTCCCACAGGCTGAAACGTATCAGCTAAAGGATAACAGGTTACGTGAACTGGAAAATGAATCGTGTGATACTATTATTTCTACCCTTGCCATAGCTCATATAGGGGATATTAAAGATGCTCTTACTGAATGGAACCATGTGCTGAAAACAGGAGGACATATTGTTATTACCGACTACCACCCTGAAATGCTTGCCCATGGGGGAAACCGAACCTTTGTTTATAATGGAAAGCAGGTGGCAGTAAAAAATTATGTTCACCCTATTGAAGAAATTAAAGCCATTGCAGACAAGTTGGGCTTAAAAATGACAGAGTTTATCGAGAAAAAGGTAGATGCCTCAGTAGAACATTATTATAGGAACCAGCAGGCAATGCATGTTTATAACAGGTTCAAAGGGACTCCTGTAATTTATGGTGCACACTTTATAAAGCAAGATGTTGTTAAGTAATTTAATATCTATACCTACCGGTCAAGGGGTGGATATTCTCATTAAAGGAGAAACAATCCAATCAGTTTCGGAATCTATTAAGGACTCAGTTGAAACAAAAATTGAATTTAAAGGTGCGCTTGTTTTTCCGGGACTAATCAATTCTCACGAACATCTCGACTTTAATTTATTCCCAAAACTTGGAAACCGGATATATAATAACTATGTGGAATGGGGCGATGACATACATGAACAGAACAAAGAGGTTATTGATAAGGTATTAAAAGTGCCCCTGAAGCTTCGGATAACATGGGGTATGTATAAGAACTTGTTGAATGGCGTGACTACCGTTGTTAATCATGGCCCTCAGTTGCCTATCGGAGAAGGTTTTATAACTGTACTTCAGGAAAAATTTCCCTATGCATTACATTCCATACAACTTGATAAAAAGTGGCGGTATAAATTAAATTTTCCTTTTCTTGCCAAACATCCTTTCGTTATTCACATTGGAGAAGGCGCAGATGATATGGCGAAAAAGGAAATAGATACTTTGCTCAAATGGAACCTTTTAAAACGGGAACTGATAGGCATTCATGCTATAGCCTTGAATGAGAAACAGGCTGCCAAGTTTAAGGCTATTATCTGGTGCCCTGATTCTAATTACTTTTTGGTAGGACAAACGGCTCCGATTAATAAACTAAAAAAATCTACTCAAATTCTTTTTGGGACAGATTCTAACGTTTCATCGAGTTGGAATTTATGGGAGCATCTCCGATTAGCAAGGGAACAAAAAATGGTAACAGACGAGGAATTATTCAATATGTTAACGGTGGCTGCTGCTAAGGTTTGGCAATTGCCCCATGCCGGTATAATAGAAAAAGGGTATAATGCAGACATCATTGTTGGGAGGCATAAAGCAGGCCTACAGGGAATGAACGCGTGGTATAATTTAAATCCCGAAGATATTTTGCTCGTAATGCATAAAGGCGGTATCTGCCTGTTTGATGAAGAGCTTCATACGCAATTGTCCAAACAGATAGAATTGAAAAACTTTTGTAAAGTGTTTATAAGTGGAAATTGCAAGTATGTTTTGGGCGATATTCCCCGCCTTATGGCACAAATACGTGAATATTATCCTGAAGCTAGTTTCCCTATAACAGATAATTAAGGGCTCTTATACCGTATTTTCGAACCCCTCTATTTCCGGCTGCCTGTAGCGGAGCCAGTATTTTTGCAGAACCTTTATCTCGTAAGGAAAGTTAAATATTCTGTTACGATATCTCCAGGAAGAAAGTGTGTGCATAAATTTCCGTTGGAAAGAAGAAAGTTTTACATCGGAAACGGTTGGATAATATCCATTTATTACGGTTTCAAAGTTCCTAATTTTATTCACCATTTCCGCAGTTAGCCAAGGCGTAAGAGGATTTTTGTGCAGGTCGAAGTTTTTCCATTCGGGATTTAACCAGTCTTCTAATTTTTCCGGGAACTTAAAGCCTGATTGGAGTACTTCGTCAAACATTTCGGAGCCTTCGGTTGGAACAGGGCTGTATATGTAAATTATTATCTCTGTATCGGGATTTATTTCTTTTATTTCGTAGATAAAGGAAATTTCTTTATCAATTTGTTCCATTACTTTTTCAGGGGTTTCAGCGGGCAACCCAAGTACGAACGAATACTCCGGGATAATGTCAAATTTTTTCATGCGTTTTGCAAAGCTCTTAATCACTTCACCCGTTTGGGTTCCGCCCTTGCTCATTTTCTTTAATACATCATCGCTACCCGTTTCTGCCCCGAAGAAAATCATGCGGCAACCTGATTTTCGTAATAGTGCCAATGACTCGTCCTTGAACCTGTCCATAGTGTCAATCCTGCCGAAAGCCCACCAGTCAATATTCTCATTAAGCATAAGCTTGCAAAACTCAACTGTTCTTTTTTCAGAAACAAAAAAGTTATTGTCGTGAAACTCTATGGCAGAGCCTCCATAATTTTCTTTGAGGTACTTTATGTCTTTGTAAACATTGGCAGCTGATTTAGCCTTCCATCGTGCACCATAAATAGGCACTACAGCACAAAAAGAGCAAGTAAAAGGGCATCCAATGCTGGAATGATAGGCGATGGTTTTTGAACCTAAAAAAGTTCGACCCAGGTATTTATAAAGAGGATAGAAGAGGTTTAACTTATCATAGGGCAGGGGAGGCAGTGTATCCTGGTCGTAGAGTTCATCCTTAGGAGTTTTAATTATTTTATCACCTTCCCTGAATACCAGGTTCTTGATATTATTTAGAGGGGTTTTGTTTTCCAGGGCATCTAACCAGGCAGGAAATGTTTTATCGCCAGGACCATAAACAATGGCATCCACAAAGCCCGATTTCAGAATTACCGTAGAATGGTTGGATGCAAAATATCCACCCCATATTATAGATACGTGCGGATAGAGTTCTTTAATCTTTTTAGAAAAAGGTATGGCCTGCTGCATTTGCGGACCGGGCATAACGGTGCTTCCAAAATAGCCTACATCTCCTTTTGATAAATAGGAACAAATTTTGTTTAAGGGGTCTTCTTCCAGGTTTCCGTCCACAATAATGTAATCATATTTTCCATCAATACTAGCGGCAATGCTAAGTATAGAGTTAGGTATACGAGCCTTTACGTTACAGCTTTTAGGATTAAATAACAGAACCTTTGGTGGCATAATAATTCAAATATAGACTAAGAAAGGGTAAACGTTTACTTAAAATGGTAAGTTATACCCAGTGTCGCGTTGCCCATCATAGGATATGAAACTACAGGAGTATTTTTATCGAGTGAAGTAATAGCTCCCTGTACACCAAGTGGCTCAGCAAAGAGTGAAAAATATTTACCTGCTTTAAATTCCAAGCCGAGTCCTAAGTTGCCTGACAAGTAAATATCCCTTACCCCATCAACATAAGAGACGCCATATGAACCCTGCTGGTTTTTGTAATAATAATTCTGCCAGTTCATAGTGGTTGGCTCTGAAACAAAAATATTAGGTTCTAAGCCTGCTTTCACATATATTCTGAAAGCTGACTTTTTATTAAAGTAGTATTTTATATCTACAGGTATACTGATATAACTCCTGGAGGAAGTAGCACTCATATTAAGTTTTTGTCCGGTATAAACTGTTCCGTAGTTCGGGCAATCAATAACACCTGAACTGGTAACCAATGAGTATCCTACTTGCCCGTCTGACTGCATTTGGGCAGTAACCACACATGGGGCTATGGAGAAGGAATAGGAATTATAGGCTACTCCTACACCAATCGAAACTTTTGAAGAAAGAGAGTATTCTGCATTTACTCCTGCTGCATAAGAGAACTTTTCTTTTTCTCCTGAACGAATGGTATTTTCCATGGTGTTAGCATACGGACTACTGCTCTTGAAGTTATACCCCACCATATCATCTGGTGAAAAGAAGGCAGAAGCGCTGAATTTAGAAAGTGCAACATCTGCATTTTTTAAAGCTGTTGAGTCAGGCTTAACCGTGTTAGTATTAGTAGGGTTTGCTGTTGCCGGCACGCTTGCTGTAGCTGCTTTTTCAGCTATAGGAGGAGTGATCACTTGACTGTTATTTTTAGCAGCAGGAGTAGTAAGAGCGTCTTTGTATTTTTCAAAATCATTCCACCACCCGAGGCCATGTTGAGTATGAATTTGAAGTAAATTCTGGCTGTTGGAAGAAGATGGTTGGGAAGATGATATACTTTGATTAGAATTTTCCTGCACTGCAACCCGGGAAGGTTCATTTGCTTGTCCGGCGTTAATATCTCCTTCATTGGCGTCAGCGGATAAGGGATTTTGGTGATGAGTAGCAACTGCCGATGATACCCGTTTAACATTTCTATTATTGTAGGCATAAGTATTATTCGGTGTTTTTGCCGAATATCCATCCCTTGAAGTAGTATTTATACCGGCTGGTTTCTCTGTATTTATTTGAGGAGCATTTAAAGTAGCGGGAGCAACTTCTTTATCAGTAGCCGATTTATTTTGTTCTGCTATTATTTTTTCCGTATTCAGATTTTGAATCTTTTTCATTACCGCTACCTGTTGCTCCACCTTTTGCAAGCCATTTTGCATACGGAAAGTAAAATAGCCTAGTGCTACTAATCCCCCGGCGCAAATAAAGGCTATTAACCTCCATCGGGAAGCCTTCTTATCATTGGCTTTGGCTGTTTTCGAAATAATATCTTCAGAAGCCTTCTTCCAAAAAGCTTCGGAAGGCTCAGCTTCTAAAGGTTCGATGGCCTTTCTGAACAGCTCATCTACTATTTCATTCTCTTGCTCCACTTTGTTCGTAATAAATTATTTTTTCCTCCATTAATATATTTCTGCGTATCTTCTTTTTCAACACTTTGCGGGCATCCGACAGGTTCGATTTCGAAGTTCCTTCCGCAATGCCAAGTGCCGCTGCTATTTCTTTATGGGTCATTCCGTCGAACACATACATATTAAAAACCATCTTATATGCCGGTGGAAGCTCTTGTATCATTTTTAATAGTTCCTTCGCTTCAATGGTTGAAAGCACATATTCGGGGCTAACAAATTTATCCTCTATATTATCTATGGGTTGTATCGGATATATTTTACTTTCTTTCCTTAAATGTTCCAGCGATTTATTTACCATAATTCTTCTTACCCAGCCTTCAAAAGAGCCCTGCATTCTAAACTGGTACATTTTTTCGAATACGGTGATAAACCCCTCCTGTAAAATATCTTCTGCCTCTTCCCTGCTATTTGAATACCGCATACAAACAATCAGCATTTTAGATGCATAGCGTTTGTAGAGCATTTGGTGGAATACAGGTATTCCTTCAAGACACCCCTTAATCAATTGTTGTTCTGAAACATCCAAAACTACCGGCTTTTATACTGTTATGATGAATAATGCAGAATAAACGTTGGCTTTACTCAAAAAAATAAAGCCTAATTACAAATATCTTAAATATTCTGCAATAGCCCTTATAGTAGGCTATCGCAGAATATTTTCAACCCCTGATGACTTCTCTTATTATTGAGTTTTAGTGATTTTCTTTTGCAGGATAATACTCTGATCACTGCTTCGTATAGTGATAAGGTAGACTCCATTGGGCTTTGTTGAAAGGTCAAAGTGCATGGTTTCCTGGTCAGCTGTCACAGTGCTTATCGCTTGGCCGAGGTAATTATATAATTCCACTATTTGGCCATGTGTTAAACCGCTGATGCTAAAGAATCCATTATTTGGATCGGGATATACCTTAACAGGGGAAGCATTATTGCCTACTTCATTTATTCCGGTTATAAGATATAAGCAGGTATTTTGTTTGCAGCCATTGGAATCGGTCACCATACAGCAGTATTCTATATTGGGACATAGTCCATCTATAGTGTCAGATGTCCGGGCAGGCGTGGTATTCCATAAATAGCTGAACGGTGCTACACCTCCAGATGTTATAACGACCTTCAGTTGTCCATTGCAATTCTTTGTTACGTTTACCGAGTCAAGTTGGAGTACAATAGCCACAGGTTGTGTTATAAGTACGCTCGCAGTTCCAGAACATGCATTGGCATCGGTTATGGTAACTGTATATGTTCCGGCTGAAAGCCCACTAGCCGTTTGAGTCGTGGTGCCTCCCGTCCAGGAATAGGTATAGGGTGCATTTCCTCCACTTATTGTACTTGAAGCGCTGCCAGTGGCTCCTCCATTACACAATACATTTGAGTTAAGCGAGGCGGATACACCTATAGAGGCAGGTTGAGTAATAACCGCCGCCGCTGTTCCAGGGCATCCATTCTTGTCTCTTACAATGACTGTATAAGTTCCTCCGGAAAGTCCGGTAATAGTAGCAGTAGTGTTGCCATTATTCCAAGAGTAGGTATAAGGTGAAGCGCCTCCACTTGCAGTGACGGTTGCACTACCAATATTGTTACAGGCAGTTGCGTTACTGTTCACAAGCGAACTTGTAGAAACAGGGGATGGTGGAGCAGTTATAGTAATGCCAGCGGTACCTGTACAGCCATTTTTATCCGTTACCGTAACAGTATATCCTCCAGCTGACAACCCGGTAGCATTTGCATTCGTATTTCCACCGGTCCACAGATAGGCATAGGACGGTGTGCCTCCGCCTGGAGTAACTGTGGCGCTACCTGTATTTGAACATGCCCCGGAGTTTGAGTTTACAACTGCATTGGCAGTTACGGCAGTGGGAGCAGTAAGTGTGACACTTGCAGTAGCTATACAGCCATTTTTATCAAGAACACCCAAGGTATATGTTCCGGCTGCTAAGCCTGTAATGGAAGCACTAACCGCATTATTACTCCACGAATAAGTATAGGGCGAAGTCCCTCCTGTAACCGTTGCAGTAGCAGTTCCACTGTTTCCTCCATGGCACAAAATATTAGCACTTACAGAGGCTGACGCAGAGAGTAATGCAGGCTGTGTGATAGTTACGGAGCTTGTTGCCGCACAGCCATTGGCATCAGTTACATAGAGGTTATATGTTCCGGCTGATAAGGCAGAGACAGAAGGGGTAAGTTTTGAGTTACTCCACGAATAAGTATAAGGCGAACTTCCTCCGCTTACCGTTGAGGTAGCGGCGCCGGTGCTACTTCCATTGCATAAGACATTATTAACTACAGAGGCAGAAGCAAAAAGCGCCGTAGCCGGCTGAGTAATGGTGACACTTACAGTAGCTGTACAGCCATTTTTATCAACAACACCCAAGGTGTATGTTCCGGCCACTAAACCTGTAATAGAAGCACTAACAGCATTATTACTCCACGAATAAGTGTAGGGTGAAGTCCCTCCTGTAGGTGTAGCAGTAGCGGAGCCATTGTTTCCACCTTTACATAAGATATTGGAAACTACAACTGCATTAGGAGATAGTGGGTTGGGTTGAGTGATGGTTGCAGATGCCGTAAACGAACATCCATTATTATCTTTAACTGTAACAGTGTAACCTCCTGCCGTTAAACCCGTGATAGTGGCCGTGTTTTTTAAATTGCTCCAGGAATAGGTATAAGGAGTTACACCCCCTGCAGCAACGGCAGAAATAGAGCCGGTGTTTCCTCCATTGCATAACACATTATTATTGACAGAGGCGATAGCAAGCAAAGCATTGGGTTGGGTAATTGTAACAGATGCAGTAGCAGTACAGTTATTACCATCCGTAACGGTCAGGGTATAAGTTCCGGCGGTGAGGGATGAGATAGTAGGAGTATTTTTTGCATTACTCCAGGCATAAGTATAAGGCGAGGTTCCTCCCGTAACATTGGCAGTAGCAGAGCCATTATTTCCGCCATTACAGGAAACTTCGGAATTTACAGCAATTGGAGAAGAAAGTAAAGAGGGTTGTGTAATAACTACCGTGTTAAAAGCTGAACAGCTTTGAGCATCGGTTACAGTCAGCGTGTAGGTTCCTGCGCTTAGCCCGCTTGCATTTGCAGAAGTACTTACGTTAGGAGACCATGAATAGGTATATGGAGGGCTTCCAGGTAAAACATTGGAAGTAGCAACTCCATTGTTACCACCATTGCAAGAAACATTGTTGGTTGCCGTAAGAAATACAGCTAAGGTACAAGTATTTGTCAATATTCCGCTATTATCTACCACATACATTTTATTAGATGTGGGGTCTATTCCGGAAGAGTTTAAATCCGTCAGGTTAGCGGTAATTTTATCCAAATTAGGATTATTATGAATAGCTTTTTTATCAGTTGGAGAACCGGCATGGGCAGTATATGTAAATAATAGCCCGGCTAAAAGAAAAAGTGAGTAGAATTTTGTTTTCATAATAGTATAGGGGATTGAGCAGTTATAGTTAATAAGAAGCTTAATTTTTGGTTACTGTTAATCAGTTTAGAAGTATTAGTAAATCCAAGTTTCATCATGGAAAAAATCTTAACAAATATAAAAAATAAAACCAATACTGCCATGTAATCTTTTATAAAAGGGCGCTATTCTTGTTCAGTGAACATAAAACATTGATTAAATGCAATATTCCTATTTTCATAACACAGTAGATGAGTAAAAGAAATATAGAGTTGGGTGGAGTTTAAAAATATTCCAGAAACAAAGAATGGCAATTATTTTATGGGTAGAGTGACAAAAGTATGGCACGGGAAAGTTGCAGAAAATATATACTTTTGGGAATTCTTAATCCGTATGAAATACATTGTAATTATAATGCTTTTTGCCTTTTTGGGCCTACCAGCTAAGGCTCAAAATGCACCTAAAGTATTTGACCCCTGCCAGAAATTGGATACCAATAAAATTAAACAGCTTATTCCGGGTACATGGGTGGACGTTAGTGATACGAGCCATACAATGGTGATTACAGAAGATTCGTTAACAGAAAGCATATTAATTACGGAAGGGTTAAAGAAAAAAGTAAATGTATCTTACTGGAGTTATAAATTCACGGACAATATGTTTTCCTCAGATGCTGTAACTTGTTATTCCATTGTGGAATATAAGGAAGGTTATAGCCGCCACTCCGATTACGCCATTAATGCCATTGATGATAAATACCTTCTCTTAGGGTCAACGGGGAAGACAGTTTTTAAGCGAAAGAATTAAATTTAACATAAAGTACGTGATTGTTAAAAAATAATTATAAATAAAGGGAGCTGATGTAGCTTCAGGGCTTAAATTCGCAGGGTTTAACAAGTTGTTTTATGAAAGTAACCTATTACGGACATTCCTGCTTTGGTGTCGAGGTTAAAGGTAAACACCTTTTATTTGACCCATTTATCTCTCCTAATCCATTAGCTATGGGTATTAAAATGGAGAATATTAAGGCCGATTATATTTTACTTTCCCATGCTCACCAGGACCATGTAGCTGATGCGCACGATATAGCTAAAAGAACAGGAGCAATGCTGATATCAAATTTCGAGATATGTATGTATTACGCTAAAAAAGGGATTAATACATTTCGCCCGATGAATATTGGAGGAAGTGTTTCCCTTCCTGGTTTTACTGTGCAAAGCGTTAATGCAATCCATTCCAGCAGTTTTGATGATGGTACGTATGGAGGCAACCCGGGGGGATTTGTGGTTTGTACAGATGAAGGAAATTTCTATTATGCCGGCGATACTGCCCTTACATATGATATGAAATTAATAGGGGAGTCGCACAAAATTGCTTTTGCCATGCTGCCTATTGGTGATAACTTTACTATGGGAACCGCAGAGGCTATTAAAGCTACTGAGTTTATAAAGTGCAGAAATATTATAGCTATGCATTACGACACCTTTGATTTAATTAAAATTGATAAGGCAAAAACGGCACATGCTTTTGAGAAAAAGAATAAGGAGATAACATTTATGGAAATTGGGGAAACGAAAGACTTTTTTGAATTGAAGTACGATGAACACATAATGCAGTAGATAAAATAAAAGAAAACATGGGAAAAATAATTGCGATAGCAAACCAAAAGGGAGGGGTTGGGAAAACCACTACAGCCATAAACCTGGCTGCAGCCCTTGCCGTATTGGAACATAAAACACTATTGGTAGATGCCGACCCCCAGGCAAATGCTACCTCCGGTGTGGGCTTCGATTTGAAAAAGATAAAAGCGGGACTATATGAATGCATTATTGACAGTGTTCTGCCAAAGGATGTTATTCTTGCCACCGAGACTCCTAATTTGGACTTGCTGCCTGCCCATATTGATTTGGTGGGCGCCGAAATAGAGATGATAAATCTTCCGAACAGGGAAAAGATGATGAAAGCGGCTCTTGCAAAAATTAAGGATGACTACGAATTTTTAATTCTTGATTGCTCTCCCTCTCTTGGCTTAATAACCCTCAACGCATTAACTGCTGCCGATTCAGTTATTATTCCCATACAATGTGAATATTTTGCATTGGAAGGATTGGGTAAGTTATTGCAAACGGTAAAATTTGTTGAAGAGCGCCTTAATCCCGATTTGGAGATGGAAGGTATATTGCTTACCATGTATGACGGCAGGTTAAATCTTTGCAACCAGGTGGTAGAAGAAGTGAAGACCTATTTCCAGCAAATAGTATTTGATACTATGATTCATCGTAATATTAAGTTGAGCGAAGCTCCCAGTTTTGGGAAGACTATTATTATGCACGATGCTGCATCGCGCGGTTCACTTAATTATTTGCATTTAGCAAGAGAAGTATTACAAAAAAATAAAATGACACGTTTAAAACAAACGGAAAAAGTCATTAACCTTGACGAAAACTGAGAATGAACCAAAACCCTAAAAAGAAATCTCTTGGCAGAGGATTAAGTGCTTTGCTAGATACAGA
>Ga0206823_1162_pt1 | contig 14593 bp, 12 predicted proteins | sample Alteio_BWOrgCont_81_FD_152868 | JGI IMG/M metagenome (GOLD analysis project Ga0206823, IMG submission 152868) | Enriched cells from forest soil in Barre Woods Harvard Forest LTER site, Petersham, Massachusetts, United States -... | ecosystem: Environmental > Terrestrial > Soil > Temperate forest >...
TTTCGCATCGCCGCCACGGGCCCCCGCCCCCCCTTCTCCGCCCGCAGGCCGCTGGGCATTTACCGCTGCGACCAGGCATAACAGGACACTTGTTGATAAAATAATATGCTTCATGTGCAGTTCGAATTGATAAATGAATATATGGAAAAAATCCTACCTTCGGCATCCGTTCTATCCGCACTTCCTCATTTAATTCACTTTTCTTCCGGCTTTTTGGAAGCAGATTTTCAGACCCCAACTCTACTTTACGCGCGTTGCTTTCATGTCTTCGCGGTGACGGGAATACATCTTTACCATAATCTTTAAAACTTTAAAAAATGAACACGATCAAAGTCAAGGATGGAACCGAGATCTATTTCAAGGATTGGGGAACCGGGCAGCCCATCTTCTTCCACCACGGCTGGCCCCTGTCAAGCGATGACTGGGATGCACAGATGATGTTTTTCCTGCAACATGGTTTCCGGGTGATCGCACACGATCGAAGGGGGCATGGAAGATCAACCCAGACCGCCAACGGAAATGACATGGACACCTATGCAGCCGATGTGGCCGAGCTTGTAAAACACCTTGATCTGAAAAACGTCATCCATGTCGGGCATTCGACCGGCGGCGGTGAAGTGATCCGTTACGTCGCAAAGCACGGCAAAGGTCGGGTAGCCAAAGCCGTGCTCATCAGCGCAACCACTCCGCTCCTGGCGAAAACCGATAGCAACCCTCAAGGTATACCGATACCCATCTTTGATGAGATCCGGTCGAAAACGGCAACCCAAAGACCACAGTATTACATAGATTTTACCCTCCCATTCTTCGGCTATAACCGTCCGGGCGCAAAGATCTCGCAAGGCATCCGGGACAATTGGTGGCGGCAGGGAATGATGGGCGGGATCAAAGCGCAGTACGATTGTATCAAGGCCTTTTCCGAAACCGATCATACCGAAGACCTCAAGCAGGTAGATATCCCAGTGCTCGTCATGCATGGTGAAGACGACCAGATCGTTCCGTTTGAACTCAGCGGCGCCCGGGCGGTGAAGCTCCTCAAACACGGGAAGCTCATTTCGTATCCCGGCTTCCCCCATGGAATGCCGACCACGGAAGCGGCGACAATCAACCGAGACCTATTGGCATTTATCGATCCTGAGTGGAAAGAGAAGGCGAGCACAGGGGCCGCTGAAAAACAGATGGCGTAAGTTTCCTACTTTTGTGCCCCGGTGGGGACGACGCTCACCGGGGTTATTCCGCACAAACCATGTACACCTTCCTCAACGACACCTTCCTCCCCGCGGCCGACGCTTCCCTGAGCGTCAATGACCTTGCCATCCAGCGCGGCTACGGCATATTCGACTTTCTTAAAACCGTCGGTGGCAACCCCATCTTCCTCGACGACCATCTCGACCGATTCTTTCACTCCGCTGACCTCATGCGACTGCCCGTCGGGAAAACGAGAGAAGAGCTCAAGGCCATTCTCGCGGAACTACAGCGTCTGAATCGCCTCCCGGATTCCGGCATCCGGATCACGCTCACCGGCGGCATTTCGACGGACAGCATCAGCCTGGGCCGACCCAACCTCGTGATCACCCAGCATCCCATGCCCCCGCCCGGTAAAGAGTGTTCACCGCCCGTTCGTCTCATCAGCTACCCGCACCAACGCCAGTTGCCGGATGTCAAGACCATCGATTACCTGATGGCGATCCACCTGCAACCCCTAATCCGCGAGCGCGACGCCTTTGACGTCCTTTACTACAACAACGGTGTCATCACCGAATGTCCACGCTGCAATTTCTTCCTCGTCACCGCCGATGACATCCTCGTCACCCCCGCGCGGAACATGCTGAAAGGGATAACCCGGATGAAGGTTCTCGAACTGGCCGCCGCCCACCTTGCCGCCGCCCGCCTTGCACCCGCCCGCCTCGCCCGCGACAAAGGCACGATCCTCGCCGTCGAAGAAAGGGACGTCCTCCTTGCCGAGATCCCCGCCGCCAAAGAGGCGTTTTTTACGAGCACCAGCCGCCATATCGTGCCCGTTTCGCATATCGATGATATTCCGATCGGGGCGACAGGTGTAAATCCCATCGCCTGCCGGCTAAACGAACAATTGTATTCGCTGACAATTTCTTTACCTTCATAAGAGCATCACTTATGAAATACATGCCTTTTGTTTGCCTGTTAACCATCTGCCTTCCCGCGTCTCATTCATCGGGAGCCAATCCGGTATTTTCCAATCCCGGCGATTCTTCCTCTAAAGACCGTCCAAAAACACTCCATTATCACCCTATTCCGATCGATAGTCTATATGGGGATGAGGTGGCTTTCCTGGGCCACGACAGCATGCTTTTTTTTCTCAACAAGACCGAGTCCGCGCTTGAAGGAGCAGACTGTGCCGATTTCTATCGGGTAGCCCCGGTCAATAAATATTATCAACTGGAAGGGGCCGTCACAGATTATTATACGTCCAACGATTCTGTCGCTGCCCGGTTCCAATATGTAGATGGGCTCCTCAACGGTCCCTGTGTTTTTTATTATAGTAAAGGAAAGGTAAAAGCAAAGGGCGACTACCTGAAAAACGCGAAAACCGGCATTTGGGAATACTATTATGAAAACGGACAAAAAGCCAAGGTCATCCAATATACCGGGAACGGCCCCTTGCTGGTGGACTGCTATTCCGAAAACGGCGAGACCCTTGCCCAGGGCGGCAATGGCCGTTTCGAAGGGATCGTCATTACGAATACCCTCCAAAATCAATGGGAATACCGCGTGAAAGGCAATGTTAAAGACGGTGTTCTGGATGGGGATTGGCAGCTCTTCAGCCCCTTTATTTCCAAGCCGGCCAATATAGAAAAATTCTCAGCCGGCAAATTCATCCGGGGAACCTTTTTTTCCATCGCCGGGGGAAATCAAAAATATAATGACAGGTATTACAGCCGTTTCGAAAGTCTCAATCCCTACGAAGCAATTGATTATTATGGATATAACGATATCTGCCAGACTGCCGGCCATTCCTTGTCACATCTCCGCCTTTCGAAAATTCAAGACAAAAGCCCTTTCGAATTTCTGAAGGACGGCCTTTTGGAAATCCTGAAAAGTAAAAATTACAGCGATTACAGCGGCTGGATCTTTATCAATTTGAAATATGACGGTAGCGGGAAGATGCTCGACAAGTACATCCGCCTCTATCAGCCCAATGAGGCCTTTCAGCAGGACATCTTCGGGATGCTGGAATCCTTCGACCACCGTGGCGCGGTGACGATCGACGGCAAGCCTGTCGCCTATCAGGAATTCTATGTCGCCCTCGTCGAATCGAATCACGTCGTCATCCCAGAACAAATACTGCTGGATTTACGAATGCCCCACCTTTTCAAAGAGCCCCCGTTTAATGCCCGTTAGCCAAATGTTAACCCATCATTCACCGGCAAAAAACGGTTAAACCCCGGCGATCCACGGCAATCTTACTATTAAACTTAAAATCATGAAAACGAACACTACCAAAAAGAGCGTTTTCAGCGCCATCAAGCTGAGCGTTCTTGCACTGATAATCGCCGCAGGTTTCAGTTCCTGCTATGTGTCTCATCCTTATGGCGCGCACTGGGTTCCCGGTCACTACGCCCCCGGCTATTATCATGAACATTGGGTACCCGGACACTGGGCATAATATCCAAACCCCCATATATACACGAAGGAGACCGCTCGTTTGAACGATCTCCTTTTTTTATTCAACCGACATTTGTACTTTCTTCGACAACGGTTGCGCTCCGTTTTGCAGTACCAAGACTACTGACCACTTCCGCCTCTACGCTCCCCTCGCCCCGCTCAGAACTTCGTCCGAACATCGTTCCACGTTCAGAGTCCATTCTATTCACCTATTCCGCCTCCCTTGTATTGCCTTTTCCAGCAAAAAAAAAGTACGCAAAATGCGAACTTGAACTTGAAATCAATCAGCCCTTCGGCCGCTCGTCGCCTCACCCCAAGTCCTTAACCTCATATATTCAACTACTTAACGTCCACCCCTTCGACCCGGAACTTCCGGCCGCCAACTCCCCAGGACGAAAAGTACGCATTTTGCGAACTCTGAATTCACCTCCAACACACGTCGTCGCCCCTCGTTCCATTCGAAGACTTTCCACCGGGTTCGTTCGTCGCGCGCACACTGTTCTTAACGGCACATTCACAACTAAATAGGTTTTGGATAACAAGACCGCCGGCGACGACCGATTATCTTTATACTCTAACCAACCAGCATGAGAACACCCCTTCTCCTCGGGCTCCTGGTAATCGGATTGACCGCCCGATCCCAGCAACCCCCTCACCCCGGCGCCGGAGCGCGCAAAAGCGCCGCCGCGCGCGAACAGCTTTTTATTGCCAATGCCCGTGCCCTGCCACGGCTTTACGAGAAAAAGGATTTCGATTCGATCAGTTATTATATCCAGCTCCGCTGGCAGCCCGGACCCATCGATCCCGATCTCTTCTGTCAATCGGTTCTGCTCTCCATCCAACGGCGGATCTTTTATCTCACCGACTTCCCCGATCTCTATTCCCTGACCCCGGAGGTCGTAAACGAGCTCCGCATCTACGCCGACGTGCTCGCGCAAATCCAACGGAATTGCCCGCCCGACTATCATGCGCGCAGAGGTTATGACGTCGCCGATATCGACAAACAACTCTTTTTCACCACTTCCCACTGGGCCTATGATCTGCTCAACACCCCGAACCTCGACAGCGTAGAAAACTTCCTGTGCCGCGTATATACCGGCGAGATCCGCTATCCCGATGAATATCTTGCTGTCCATACCGATCCCCAACCCTATGTCCCCCACATATTGGGGGGTGTACTTACACTGAGCTCCGGCATCTGGGCGCCCGCCGGCCACCTGTCTTTGCTGGGCGTTCATCCCTCGATCAACTATGGCCTTGGCGTCCGTAACAGGCACAACGAATGGGACCTCGATGCCGCGCTGCGCTTTGCCAATACCCCAAGCCCCTATGTCATTCTTCGTAACGACACGCTGATGTCCCGGACCTTCTATACCGGCGGCAACATCAGCCTCGATTATACCCGTTATCTCATCCACCGTAACCGCTGGGAGATCGGGTTATCAACCGGTGTGGGCATCGATTTCATCGACGTCGCCTCCGGCAACCCGAGTCCCGATTGGTCACCCACCGAGATCACCTGCTTCGATCTCAACTTCGGCTTCCGCTATAACTGGTATTTCGCCAAACATGGTTTTGTAGGGCTCGTCGCCCGTTATCATTTCCTGAACTACAACAACCCCGGCGGCAGTCCCTTCGATGGCAACGCGGTCACGATCGACATCATCGTCGGGCATGTCGGGGAATACAGACACTGACCGGACTTCCAGGTTACCCAACCCGGAGGCAACCCCCCTTCCCTCATTTTCCGTAATTTTGAAGACTATGCTATGCCAGCGTCCCCACCTCATCCTTCTGTACCCCTTGCTGCTGATCCCGTTCCTTACCCGATCACAGCAACGGCGCCAGGATACCCTTATCCTTCACTTTGCGTTCGACAGCTACGGGCTTCAGCCCGCGGACCGGGCCCGGCTGCAGGAGATGTCGAAGGACTGCAAGGCCGATTCCATTTCCATCACCGGCTATACCGACAAGACCGGAACACCGGCATATAACCAGCGGCTCTCGCAGCAGCGTGCCGACGCTGCTTACCAATACTTCCGCCTCAGATCCTCCGTCACCCATGGACAGGTCATTGGCGGGGGCGTAGCGCCAACACCTGAACGCGCGGACAGCGACAACCGCCGCGTCGAGATCGTTTATTATCATACCCTCCCGCCCGCAGCCAATGCCGCCGCTCCCCCGCATTACGATACCATCGCCGCGCGGCGCCGTCCCGATACCCGTGACAGCCGTCCCGATACCCGCGCCAGCCATCCCAATGACAGCATCGTTGTGGTCAAGACCGTTCCTGCCGATAGCAGCAGTACCGCAGACAGCGCCCACCCCGCGGAGGTCCTCGCCCTCCACCGCATCAATTTTATTGTCGACACGCCCATCCCGACCGACTCCACGCGCAGCATCCTGCCGGAGTTTATCACCGAGCTTCAGCAGTTCAAGGACCGCCGTCTGGAGATCGATGGCTATGTCAACTCCGTTGTCCCACTGCGCGGAGCGCAGGATCCCTTGTTCATCCTTTCCGTCCGCCGCGCCAAATTCATCTATGACTACCTCGTCAATGCCGGGTTCGATCCGGCCAGGCTAAGCTACAAAGGGATGGGCAACGCCTCACCTATCAACCCTACCCCCACGACCCGCCAGGAAATGGACGCCAATATGCGGGTCGAGATAAAGGTTTATTAATACGCGTGCCGCCACAGCCTGCACCAAGCCCCACCCCCGCGCCGCGACAAAAATTTTCGTAAATTGGCTGGCACCCAAATCCCCGCCACATGACCGCCCAACAGATAATGACCGAACTGGAATCCCTCGGCAGCCCGTCGATAAAAAAAATCCTTGTGAACCACGGCGTCCGCGAGCCCTTCTTTGGTGTCAAGGTCAGCGATATGAAGCCGATCCAAAAAAAGATAAAGGTCGACTATCAGTTGGCCAAAGACCTCTATGCCACCGGCAATGCCGACGCACAATACCTCGCCGGCCTTGTCGCCGACGATGGGAAAATGACCAGGGCCGATCTCCAGACCTGGGTAAAACAGGCGCTGTCGCAGAACATCAGTGAGTACACGGTCCCCTGGGTCGCCGCCGGCAGTTACTACGGTTACGAGCTAGGCAAGGAATGGATCGACTCTCCAACGGAACATATCTCCGCCGCAGGCTGGTCCACCCTGGCCAACCTTGTCGCCCTTCAGCCGGACGACAAACTGGACCTTCCCGGGTTAAAGACCCTGCTTGCCAGGGTCGTGAAAGACATCCACTCCGCACCGAACCGCGTCCGCTATACCATGAATAATTTTGTCATCTGTCTTGGCGCTTACGTCAACCCCCTCTCGGCAGACGCTATCGCCGCCGCTAAGAAGATCGGCGCTGTCAGCGTTGACGTAGGCGGTACCGCCTGCAAAGTCCCCGTCGCCACGGAGTATATCCAAAAGGCAAAGGACCGCGGCTTGCTGGGGAAGAAGAAAAAGACCGTGAAGTGTTAACCTTCTTTTAACACAACTCCCACACAGTCATTCCTTTATAGATTGTTTAACAAAACCTGTAAAACGATCTACGAAAGTCTACGTTAATAATGGTGTGTAACAATTACAAAAACAAAAAACAACATTCACAAATGAAATTCAAACTTGGGGCCGCTTTACTGGGCGCCGCTGTAGCCGTCGGATGCCTGACCCTATTTGCCAATGCCAAAAAGCCCATTAATACGATCCTGGACACAACGGCTACACCGGTCCTCAAGACCGGCTATACGACCAACGGACCCAGCGCTCAGCCGGTAGACTTCGAAAAAGCTGCCAGCATCGCCGTACCCGCTGTCGTGCATATCAAAACCCTTACGAAATTCAAACAGACAGCCGGCCAGGCTGCGCCCGGACAAGGTGCGCCCGACCAGGATCCCTTCGGGGGGATGCCCGGCGGCAATGATTTCTTCCGCCACTTCTTTGGCGACGGAAATGGCCGCGAATTCCAGCAACCCGATCAACGTGCATCCGGTTCCGGTGTCATCATCAGCCAGGATGGCTATATCGTCACCAATAATCACGTGGTGAACGGTGCTACCGAGATCACGGTCACGCTGAACAACCGGAAAAACTATACCGCAAAGGTCATCGGCACCGACCCCAACACCGACCTCGCGCTCATCAAGATCGACGGCCACGACCTTCCCGTCATGACCATCGGTAACAGTGACGAAGTGAAACTCGGCCAATGGGTAATGGCCATTGGCTATCCGCTGAACCTCGACGTTACCGTTACGCAGGGGATCGTCAGCGCGAAATCGCGGAATATCGGTATCAACACCCAGGCTGCTGCTCCGGTCGAGGCCTTTATCCAGACCGACGCAGCCGTTAACCCCGGCAGCAGCGGCGGGGCGCTCGTCAACACCAACGGTGAACTGATCGCCATCAACTCCGCTATTGCTTCTCCGACCGGATCCTTTGCCGGCTATGCATACTCGATCCCGTCCAATCTGATGAAAAAGGTCATTGGCGACATCATGAAGTATGGTAAGGTAGAAAGAGGTTATCTCGGCGTCAGCATGGCACCGGAAGGTCTCGATGACGCGAAGAAAAAGGAATTGGGGATCAACAATGATGTAGACGGCGTATTTGTGATCGACGTCGATCCGAAAGGCGCTGCCGGTGAGGCAGGGCTGAAGAAAGGGGACGTCATTACAAAGGTCAATGGCGAGAAAGTCGATGAAGACGCTCAACTGGCCGAGATCATCGCCCGCCAGAAACCAGGCGACGAAGTCAAGATCACGTTCGAACGCAATGGTTCCGAACAGACCGTTTCCGCAACGCTGAAAGACAAGTTGGGTTCCTTTGCCAGCACGAATGCCGCTGCGATCGAATCCCTCGGTGCTGACTTTACCGACCTCGGCAAGGATGACGCTGCGAAACTGGGCATCTCCGGTGGCGTAGTCGTCAGCAATATCCATGACGGCGGCGTCCTCAGCAGCCAGACCAACATGCGTCCCGGCTTTATTATCACCAGGGTCGGCGACCAGCCTGTCAGGACCGTAGAGGAATTTAAGGATGCGTTGAGCAAACAAGGCAGCAACTTCCAGATCCAGGGGATGTACCCGGAGAGCAAGGAAGTATACTACTACGGTATCAACGATTTTTCAAAATAAGTTTCGGAGCCGGCCTCCGGCCGGCTCGACCGACAAGTCAAGTATTTGGTTTTTTTCATGTTAATAGTACAAGACCGCCCCGTTCCCGGGGCGGTCTTATTTTTCGCAAGTGATCTAAAAGAATATGATCTCTATTGATAAAAATATCGGATGGTCTGCGTGACAGGTCCGGTCGCGCCATACACCGCGGTTGTCTGTTCCCTCGGTCGGCCATTGCTATAATAGGCATAGGAAAAAGTGTAGGGAGACTGAACTGAAACACCACTGGCCGTACCGCCCACCAGGTTATTTGGCGAGAGCAGCTGGACACCCTCGAAGGCTGCGCTGCAAAAGAAGGGAATGCCCGCATGGTAATAAGGATTGACCTGGTTGTCATACCGGTACGTGCTCGGGACGCCCGCCGTGAAAGGCGGCCCGACAAGATCGGGGTTGCTACCGGTGAAAAGCTGGTCCGCGATCGCGTTTCCGGTTTCATCATAGGTCCAGTTGTCATAACTCATTATCCCGGCACTGGGAATGCCCGCCAGGTGCTGCGCATAGATGGTGTCGGTGACCAATTGTCCCCTCGCGTCGTACGCAAAGGAATAATCGGAGCATGCAAGATCGGTCTGCTGCGGCACCGCCAACTCATTCACTAGGCGACCGTTGCCATCGTACGAAAGTTCATAGCTCACTTCCCTGCCTACTCCGCCGCCGATCAAGATCCAGGAAAGCACCCGGCCGGATGCATCGTATTGAAAAGTTATCGTATCCGCGATGGGATTGCCTAAGTCGTCAATGCCGGAACAGATAATTTCCGCCAAACGTTGCTGCCCGTCATAGACGAACGAATCGACAGATAGGGTGGATGTTCCCGAAATCACCTGAACTGTTTTATTCAGGGTATTGCCGCCGGCGACGGGGAGAGCACTCTTTTTGCAGGCGGGAATGATGCAGAGGCTCAACAGCAGGAGAAATACAGTGTTTTTCATAGACCAAAGGTTTGGATGAAAATACGGCAAAAAAACGTATTTCGCAAGCCCACGCCCGTGCCCATGCCCATGCTTCAGGCCGCCGCTTCCTCCGTCACGACGTTCCTTATCATCTGCTGCTCCGACCTCGGCTCCCGCTGCGTCACCGCGCCCGTCCGCGCCCGCTGAAACAACCCAAAGGCCAGCCCACTCAACAACGCCAGCAACAGATACGCAACCCCGAGCACCATCGGGCTCCTGATCGCGAGCAGCCCCACCATTCCATAACTGAAAATAGAAGTGATCACATAATTTCCGCCGCCGGTCAACCCGCTTACGATCCCGCCATGCGATGTGAAACGGCCCAGCGCATAGGAAAACAAATTATTGAAAACAAAACCCGCCAGCAGATGAATGCCCGCGACGAAAGCCAGCATCGGAAAAATCATCCACGCACCAGCCGCCGCCGCACCCGCGGAGCCCGCGGCCCCCGCGGAACCGATCCACGCAAACGCACCCACCATCCCCAGCGCGATCAGCACCTGTAACCCCATCGCCACCGGAATCTTGCGGTCCAGCGGCCGCGCGATCATCGACTTCGAAATGATCCCACCCGTCATCAGCGACACCCCCGACAATAAGGCACTATACCCCGTCACCACCGGTGAATAATGAAATACCTGTTCGATGATAAAGGGGCTGCTCATCCCAAAGACCAGCAACATCGCATAGGCCAGCGCGTTGATCACCAGCGCCAACACGAAGTCTCCCGTCCGAAGCATCGACCCGTAGATCTTCAGGATCGGCTTCAGCCGCAGCGGGTGAAGCTGCCGCGCCGATTCCCCGCCATAGATCATCGTCAGCCCCAGGATCAATAAGGTCATACCCCCGAGAAAATAGAAGTTCGAGCGCCAACCAAACAACTCCTGAAGATATCCCCCCAGGAATGGCGCGACGATCGGGGCCGTCGCCCAGACGATGGAGAACAAACTCGTATAGCTTTTCAACTTATCGCCGGTGAACGTATCCAGGAAGTAAGCCCGTTTCGCCACCACGACAAAGGCCACCGCCACCCCATGTACTACCCGCATCGAATAGAGGACATAGAGGTTGGGAAAAAGTCCGATCGCGAAGCTCGCACCCGCAAAGGCCAGCAGGGCCGCATTACTCAACCGGTAGCGGCCATAGCTGTCCAGCAATCCGCCGACAAAGAGCTGACTGATCCCGCCGCTGATCAGGAAGATCATCAGCGACAACTGGATTTGCGCATTTGTCGCGTGCAACCCGCTCACCATCGCGGGGAAAGAAGGAAGATAGATGTCGGTCGCAAAACCCGATAAGGGGATGAGGGCCAACGACAAAAAGGTCGCTATCCCCCGATGCCTGTCATGAATTTGTTTAACTGGTCTCATCTTGATTAGCTTGAGACCACAAAACTACGGAGATAAATTGATAAATCGAAATTTTTGAATGTTTCGATCTGATACAATGGGGGTGAACACCAGGGGCGGCCAACAGCGGGGCGGACAATGGGGGGTCCCGCGCGGCCGCCCCGCCTAATTCGCCTTCTTATGCTCCTCCTCGTCCGAGTCGGACAATTTATAGAAGGCCCGTTTCATTTGAATATTCGTCACCGGGTTCACCACCAGGGGTTCGTATTCGACGACGGTTTGATTGCTATCGAGCCCGTAAGCCGTCTTGTCCGACTGGGCCAGCTTCGAAATGCTGAAATAGGCATTCAGGATGAACCCTTCCCGTGCCGAGAACTCATTGTCATAGGACAGAAACCGCTTCATGATCACGAACCGGAAATCGTTCGGCCGGATATGAGAAAAGATCGGATACCGGCTTACGATATCCAGCTCTTTATGGTTGATCATCTCCTGAACAACCTTTCGCAGCATCAGCCCGATCTTAGGTTGTACCCGGAACCCCAGCCGGAAATCCACCCGGATAATTTTGTCATCCCGGATCTCCTCGACTCCATACTCCATCGTATACGGGTCATCCGTCCGTTCGATGTGCACAAACCAATACAGATCCGCCTTTTTTTCAATGTTGTCAAAAATAGAATCCAGGATCCGCTTCTCGATCAGTTTCGAATAGGCCGACCGGGTGAAATATACGAGATGCGAACTGTACTTCGGGACCGACGGGTCGCGGCTCAGCGCCTCCAGCATCGGGATATAGTCCGACAGGTTCACAAAAGTGAGGAACCGCTGCGTGATGCGCCGCGCGTTATACCAGATATACATCGTCGAGATCAGCCCTATCTCGAAGACGAGGAAGAACAGCCGTCTGAGCAGTTTGACCGCATTCGCTATAAAGAAGCTCGTCTCCACGCAAACGAAGATGGTCAGGATCGCCCCGACGATCCAGAACGCCATCCGCCGCACATACCGGAGGTAATAGAACATCAGGAACGTGGTCATCAACATGGCAACCGTGATCGAGAAGCCATACGCCGCCGTCATCGCTTCCGACGTACGAAAATACAGCAGCACGAGCGCGCATCCCGTAAAGATGATCCAGTTGATACTCGGGATATAGATCTGACCCCGGATATTGGAGGGATATTTTACGTTGATCCGCGGCCAGAAGCCAAGGCTTATTGCCTCATTGATCAGGGTGAAGGACCCACTGATCAGGGCCTGGCTGGCAATGATCGACGCCGCGGTCGCCAGGACGATCGCCGGCACGAGGTAAGGCGCAGGCACGATCGCAAAGAAGGGGTTGACATCGGCATAATTGGTCTTGTGTTGCAGCAATACCCAGGCGCCCTGCCCGAGATAGTTCAACACCAGCGTCGTCTTCACAAAGATCCAGCTCACCCGGATATTCCGCCTCCCGCAATGCCCCAGGTCCGAATACAAAGCCTCCGCCCCCGTCGTGCACAAGAAAATCGCCCCCAGGAGCCAGAAGCCGTGGGGATGCGTCGTCAGCAGCTCGATCCCGTAAATGGGGCTCAGGCCTTCCAGCACGATCGGGTTCCGGATCACCTGCATAAAACCCATCGACCCGAGCATAAAAAACCACAGGAACATCACCGGCCCGAACGCTCCCCCCACGACCTTGGTACCGAAACGCTGAAAGACAAAAAGCAACATCAGGATGACCATCACGATCTCGATGGTCAGCCAATTCCCGGGGATAATATGCTGCTCCAATCCCTTCACCATGCTCAACCCCTCTATTGCGGACGTAATTGTGATGGGCGGGGTAATAATACCATCCGCGAGCAAGGTGCCGGCGCCGATGATGCAGATATAAAATAACGATTTGTTATAGCGCCTCACCAGCGCATACAGGGAAAATACTCCGCCTTCCCCATGGTTGTCGGCCTGGAGCGTGATAATTACATACTTGAAGGTGGTCTGGAGGGTCAGGGTCCAGAAGACGCAGGAGATGGCGCCAAGCACCAGCAACCGGTTAGCGTCCCCGCCCTCTGTCAGGATGGTCTGGAACGTATACAACGGCGAGGTTCCGATATCCCCGTAAATAATGCCCAACGCGATCAACAACCCGGCGTAGGACAAATTCTTCATATGTTTCTGGTGATCCATGCTGCTAAATTAACGAACGGCCTAAGACCCTCAAAAATCCGATAAGTTTAACCATTCTACACATTTTTTTATAAAATAAAAAATATATATGAAGCCGCTTAAACCATACCCCCTTAAATCGAATCTCATTCCTACAATCAACTGAATAAACTGTTAAAACACTCTATTATGAAAGCTAAACATGTATTGCTCGCTACGGTCATAACCGCCTCGGGCTTGATCGTCGCCTGTACAAAGAACAACAGCGCTGGTAGCTCGGGCACCTCGAGCGGCACCACGACTGCTGACGTTCAGACCGAGTCCAATGACGTTACCCAGGTATCCAACGAGATGGATGCCACCAACAACGATGTGAACAACAGCCTTAACGCGTCTCCGACGTTCAGTGGCGCCAGCTACAGCGGCGGCGCGGTGGACGGCAGGGGTATTGTTACCGATGGCGGCGGCGGCTCCATCAACATCGACTACAGCATTTGTGACGCCACCGTGACCACCGACACTTCTGACGGCCTGCGTCAGATCATTATTACCTACAATGGTACGAATTGCTGGGGCAACCGTACCCGCACCGGCGTCGTTGTTATTTCGATTCCCGTCGGCGTCCGCTGGCGTGATTCCGGGGCCGTCGTCACTGTCAGCATTCAGAACCTGAAGATCACCCGGATCTTCGACAACAAGACCATCACCCTAAACGGTACCTACACCTATACGAACGTAACCGGCGGTTTGTTGAAAGATCTGGCTACCCTTGGAACCATCACCCATACCGTCGCCGCAGACAGCGTGACCATCCAGTTCGCCGACAGCGCCACCCGCATCTGGAGCGTGGCTAAACAACGCGTCTTCACCTACAATGATGGCGTAGTCATCACCACAACCGGTACCCATTCGGACGGCACGAATAACGATGTCGCCATCTGGGGGACGAACCGTTTTGGTAACTCCTTTGAGACCCTCATCACTCAGCCCATGGTTATCCAGCAGTCTTGTGACTACCGGTTGACCAGCGGCCAGACCGAAACGATCCGCACCGCCCTTACCCTCACGATCACCTATGGACTTGATTCCAGCGGCAATCCCACCGGCTGCCCCGGAGACGGATACTACTACTTCAAGGCAGTTTGGGTACTGAAAGACGGTAAAACCTATACGTACATCGCACCGTATTAATAAAGTTCCTCCGTACCCGGGGCGGCCTCCGGCCGCCCCGACCGATAGGTCAGACATAAACTTTAATCTTTGACCCGTTATAAAAGAGGTCGTCTCCTGTGGGTTGGCAGACGGCCTCTTTTTTTCACCTA
>Ga0206823_1164_pt1 | contig 14408 bp, 18 predicted proteins | sample Alteio_BWOrgCont_81_FD_152868 | JGI IMG/M metagenome (GOLD analysis project Ga0206823, IMG submission 152868) | Enriched cells from forest soil in Barre Woods Harvard Forest LTER site, Petersham, Massachusetts, United States -... | ecosystem: Environmental > Terrestrial > Soil > Temperate forest >...
TTTTTCCAGAATAGTGCTGATTTGCTGCTGCTGGCTAATGCTTAAGATAAAATTTGCATTCGTGGCAGTTCCTGTGGCAGACGTGGCAGTTCCTGTAGCAGAATTGCTATTGCTGCCCATAAGCGCCGCTAATAATGGGTCGGTGCTGCTGGTGGTATTATTGGTGCCGGAAAAGCCGCTTAATATATTCTGCGCTGCCGGGCTTAAATCCAGCTGGTCGAGATAGGAGTTATCCGTATTATCATTATTGGTATTGGAAAGAATTTGCGCCAGGCTTTCCATGGGGCTGGAGGATTGCAGGGAGTCTGTCCCCGATGAGGAGGATTGCCCTGGCATCTGATAATAGGAAGCGCCGTTATATGGAGAAATAGTGCTCATGATTACCGCCTTTAATATAGTTACTCCTATATAAGGAAGCAAAAACCATACCGAAAGCTAACCTATTATTAATTAGGCATTATTTTTGATAAAAATAATGTAAGTCATCCGGCAAAAGCTACCATTGCTCGGAAATTTATGCCGGGCGGCAAGAAAAGAGCAAAGGATATCCAGACCTCTTTTTTGTTGATAATTGATGTCCCGGGCTTTAACCTTTCAGGCTTCTTGATTCAAGGAGTTTTTATTATGTCCGACGTGAAAAATAATATAGTTATTGCCGCGGCCTGCCGCACTGCCATTGGGAATTTTCTTGGCGGGCTTTCCACATTGCCGGGGCATAAGCTGGGCGAAACGGTAATCCGGGAATTAATAACGCGCACGAAGGTGAATCCCGATGAAATTTCGGAAGTGATTCTCGGCCAGGTTTTAACCGGCGCGCAAGGGATGAATCCAGGGCGCCAGGCTAGTTTAAATGCCGGGCTGCCGAAGGAAACTCCGGGCTGGCTAATCAATCAGGTTTGCGGCTCTGGCCTCCGCGCTGTCGCGCTGGGGTTTCAGGCGATAAAAAATGGCGATAGCGGGATTGTGATAGCCGGTGGCCAGGAATCGATGTCAATGGCCGTGCATGGCGTGAATATGCGTCCCGGCGTTAAAATGGGAAATGCCACGCTGGTGGACACGATGATTTTCGATGGGCTGACCGATGCTTTCAGTTTAGTTCATATGGGAATCACCGCCGAGAACATCTCAAAGAAATTTAATATTTCACGCGCGGAGCAGGATGAATTTTCCCTGGGCTCGCAGAATAAAGCGGAAGCGGCGCAGAAAGCCGGGAAGTTCAAGGATGAAATAGTCCCGGTTAAAATCGAGACGAAAAAAGGCCCGGTAACTATCGAATCCGATGAATTTCCGCGCCATGGCACCACGCTGGAGGCCCTCACGAAATTGAAACCGGCATTTGCCAAGGACGGAACGGTCACCGCCGGAAACGCTTCCGGCATTAATGACGGCGCAGCGGCGGTGATGCTGATGACCGAGGAAAATGCGGGCCGACGCGGCATTAAGCCGCTCGCGAGAATCGTCTCCTGGGCGCATGCCGGGGTTGACCCGCAAATCATGGGCACCGGCCCGATTCCGGCGGTGAAAAAAGCCCTGGAAAAAGCCGGCTGGAAAATCGGCGACCTCGATTTAATCGAAGCTAACGAAGCCTTCGCCGCGCAGGCGATTTCAGTTAATAAAGAACTGGGCTGGGATTTATCCAAGGTAAACGTCAATGGCGGCGCTATAGCCCTCGGTCACCCAATTGGCGCATCGGGCGCGCGCATATTGGTAACGCTGGTTCATGAAATGCAAAAACGCGGTGCGAAAAAAGGCATCGCCACACTCTGCATCGGCGGCGGCATGGGGATTGCGGTTTGTGTGGAGAGGTGAATGGTGGACGGTGGATGGTGATGAGAAATGAAAATCCAGAGTTATAAAGACCTGGAAGTTTGGCAGATAGCAGTGGAACTGGTAGATATGATTTTTGCCCAGACAGAAAATTTCCCGCAACGTGAAATTTATGGATTGGCTCGAGAGATAAGAAGATCCGCAATATCCGTACCATCCAATATTGCAGAAGGCAGCGGACGGGCAGGCACTAAGGAATTAATACAATTTCTCTATATTGCCCGTGGATCACTATGTGAGCTTGATACGCAATATTATATTGCAAGCCGTAGAGGATTTATTCAAGATAAGGCTATGCAACAAGCAGTCACGGATAAAATCAGCAGCATAAGCAAAATGCTGAGTAGGTTGGTTCAATCCTTACAGAGAAAAAATTGAGAATTATTATGGCCACACCATCCACCATCCACCATCCACGCATAGCATTAATCACGGGCGGCACGCGCGGCATCGGCGAGTCGATATCGGTGGCATTTAAAAAGGCCGGATATAAAGTGGCGGCCAATTATGCGCATAACCATGAGGCGGCGCAGAAATTCAACAAGCGGACAAAAATTCCCATTTATAGCTGGAATGTGGCGGATTTCGGGGAATGCGTCAAAGGCGCGGAAAAAGTGGCCGAAGATCTCGGCGGTCCGATAGAAATTCTGATCAATAATGCCGGAATCACCAGGGATTCCATGCTGCATAAGATGGATGCCGACGCCTGGGACGCGGTGATAAAAACCAATCTCTATTCCTGCTTCAATATGAGCCGGGCCGTGGTTGGCGCTATGCGTGAGCGCGGGTTTGGGCGCATCATAAATATCAGCTCGATAAACGCCATAACCGGCCAGATGGGCCAGACTAATTATTCGGCGGCGAAAGCCGGCGTGCTTGGGTTTACCAAGGCGCTCGCCAGGGAAAATGCTGCTAAGGGAATAACCGTCAATAGCGTTGCCCCGGGCTATATCGATACCGATATGGTGAAAGCAGTGCCGGAAGCAGCGCTGCGCTCCATCATCGCGCAAATCCCAGTCGGGCGCTTGGGCAAGCCCGAAGAAGTTGCGCACTGCGCCCTATTTCTCGCGGCCGAAGAATCTTCCTTCATCACCGGTGAAACGCTATCTGTCAATGGCGGGCATCATATGGAGTGAGGATGGAAATTGGAAAATTGGAAGCTGGAAAGCTAGAGAAGAAAGGATTTATAAAGGATGCCAGGGAATTAGAGGTATATAAGCGGGCATTTGCAGCTTCGCTTGCTATACATAAAGCGTCGTTGGAATTTCCAAAATATGAGCAATATAGTCTAGCTGACCAGTTAAGAAGATCTAGTAAATCTATTTGTGCTAATTTAGCGGAAGGTTATGCCCGGCAAAGTTATTCCAAGACGGAATTCAAAAGATTTATTATAATCGCCGCCAGTTCTGCCAAAGAAACTGGTGTTTGGATTGATTATAGCTACAATCTAAGTTATATAGCTCTGGAAATTTATGAGAAATGGCAAAAGGAATATGAAATAATATTGAAGCAGCTATATAGTCTGCGCAATAATATAAGGTAGTGGGAATCTGGAAAGTTGGAATCCAGAAAAATAGAAAATTCCACCTTTCCAAATTCTAGCATTCAAGATTCCTAAACGGCCGGGTAGCAAAGTGGTAATGCTGCGGATTGCAAATCCGCCACGCGGCGGTTCGATTCCGCCTCCGGCCTCCAACTTCCAGAGATTGCTACCCTCTGGCGGGACACTGATGGGACAATAAGCGATAATAATTTATAACAATTCGTAATGCCATATAACATGGAAGTAGGGAGTTTTTTTGCCTCATATGTCCCGATAGTGTCCCATAATATGATGCTCTATATCTAACATGCTGTAGAAGCAAGGTATTTGTTATAGTCATATCGGATTATATATCCGCTATTGCCTTTTGTTATAATTTGTTATAGCCTATCCTCTATTATTAAGGAGGATAATCTAAATGGCAGTTATAGAAAAACGCACTAATTCCGATGGTGAAACCACTTTTAGAGTAAAGGTTAGGCTTAAAGGTAAACCCTCTGAGAGCGCAACTTTCAGGCGGATCACCGATGCCAAGAAATGGGCAATACAAACAGAGGCTGATATTCGGGACGGAAGGCATTTCAAAACCAGCCAAGCAAAAAAGCACACTCTCACGCAGCTTATAGATCGCTATATCAAGGATGTGCTGCCTAACAAGACCTCTAGCCAGAAAGTGATGGTTACGCAAAAAAAACAACTGGAGTGGTGGAAATCTGAAATAGGAGACTATCTGCTTGCCGATGTGACTCCGGCCTTGATCGTTGAGTGCAGGGATAAACTGTCCGGTGGTGAAATTCGGAAAGGGGTAAAACGCTCCCCGGCAACAGTAGTGCGGTATATGGCCGCGCTTTCTCATGCCTTTACCATAGCTGCCAAGGAATGGATGTGGCTTGATGATTCACCGATGCGGAAAGTCACCAAGCCGAAAGAACCTAGAGGCCGGGTGCGCTTCTTATCCGATGATGAGAGACAAAGGTTGCTGCAAGCCTGCCAGAAATCGAATCATCCTTATTTGTATATAGTTGTCGTACTGGCGCTGGCAACAGGTATGCGCCTGGGCGAAATCCTGAAAATGCGGTGGGAAGATGTGAATTTTGAAAAGGGATATATTATCCTGCATGAAACAAAAAATAGTGAGCGACGCAGAATTCCACTAGTTGACCATGCCCACAAGGTTTTACAAGCCCTACATAAAAACCGAAATATTGTTAGTTCCTTGGTATTTCCCGATTTCAGAAAACGAATTGCCGATAAAGTATTCGATCATAGAACTGCTTGGTTAAACGCACTGGAAAAGGCGAAAATACTAGATTTCAAATTTCACGATCTCCGGCATAGCGCCGCCTCTTATCTTGCCATGAACGGCGCAAGTCTTGCCGAAATAGCCGAGGTTCTAGGACATAAAACTTTGCAGATGGTGAAACGCTACGCGCACCTTTCCGAAGCGCATACCAGCAAGGTTGTTGCCTCAATGAACGCGAAAATATTTGGGTGATTTATGGAACCTGTGAAGCTGCGAAGTATAGAAAGTTATTGGATGAAATTAGATGGATGGCTGCTTACTGAGGCAATTTCCCTTTTGCTAGGATGTAATCCTCATGCACCTCAATCAAAGGAGACAACAGAAAAAAGTTTTGAAATTTACCATCTTGCTTGTGCCGCCTACAGAGCAGGTAAGATAGAAAAATCACCAGGGGAAAAGTCACGAACTAAAAGAAAAGTAGGATTATTTTATTTGGATGAACCAGATATTTTATGTTTGGGCAGCGAAATTGTACCGGATAGTTTTGTAAAATGGGCTATAGAAAAAGACTTTGAGAATTTACCTAATTATTTCAAGAATTATGGACAACCCACTAACATAATTTTGCCTGCTGAGGGAAAGCGAACCACGGCTATAGGTGAAGTATTAAGAGATGTATATTTGAAACTTTCTGATGGTCGTAAGAACCATATATCCGCTAACGCAGTAAGACAGTACTTAAAAAAAAATTATTCCGAATACGATGCAATTATAAGTATGGATAATGAAAATATCACTTGGAAAAAAGTTGATGGAGAAAGTAGTACGATGAATAAAGTGCAATTTGAAAAAACTTTATCCAAAATAAGAACGGGGAAAATATAAAGCAGATTTTCTCTTTAAATTCCCTCTAATTTCCCTTTAAATTCCTCCCGACAAATTCCTTTCCCTCTAACTTCCTCCTAGCAAGACACAGTCTAGACGCGCCTCTTAGCTTATGTTCTGCTGTGCAACAATCAGTAACGATGCTGATTAATATGCAATAAATTTAGGAGAAAAAATAAAATGTCAGAAAACTTAGAAACGAACCTACCTAATTATCTAACGGTAAGGCAACTCCCGGAACGGCACCCGGCTTTCACACAGGGCGGAATCCGCGCCTTGATTTTTAATGCAGAAAAAAATGGCTTTCATAAGTGTTTAAGGCGGTGTGGGAGAAAAATCCTAATTGACGAGAAAGCATTTTTTGAATGGCTTGAAACTCAGAATGCAGAGGATGGCCATGCAGCATAATTCCTATGATCCTGCCACTATCAACGCGGCGCTGCTTGACCAGGTGGATACCTTGATTCCATCTCTCTACCCTGGCCACCCAGTGAAATTCACCATCCGGGAAGCGCGTGTTGGCAGGCGCGGCTCTCTAGCCATAGATAGGCGCAAGGGTGTGTTTTACGATAATGAAGCTGGAACGGGCGGAGATATTATTGCTCTGGTGCAACATGCTCTCGGCTATAACTTCAAAACGGCACTGGAGTGGGCAGGAGATTTTGTTGGTGCTGGTTATATTCCACCGGAGCGGCGACCTGCTCGTGCATTGAACATAAAAGAATATGAGCGCGTCCGGCGGCGCGTGGAAAATGCACGGCGCATCTGGCGTGAATCTGTGACAATAAACGGAACACTGGCGGCGGGGTATTTGCGAGAACATCGCGGCATAGCTATTGCCCTGCCGCCCTCACTTCGTTTTCACTCATGTTTGCCGTATGCCCGTGACCCGCACTTGCAATTCCCGGCGATGGTGGCGGCTGTGCAAAATATTAACCGCGAAATTATAGGTGTTCAAGCAACCTATCTCGATCCCGATACTGGAAAGAAAATTGCCCTTGATAACCTGCCCGCCCGCCTTTCTCTCGGTGCAGTAAAGGGCGGCGCGGTGCGGCTCTCTCCGGCGCGGAAAACGCAGGTGTTATGCGAAGGGGTAGAGGACAGCTTGAGCATTATGCAAACCTGCCCCGGTTCTAGCGCGTGGGCTTGCCTTGGCACTTCCGGCTTGCGTGGTGTGGAACTGCCGGAAGCTGTCAAGGAAGCGATTATAGCCGGTGATGCCGATGCTCCCGGCAAGGAAGCCGCCGAAACCTTGAAACATCGGTTGCAAGCCGAAGGCCGCAAGGTGGCAGTAGTGTTTCCGGAAGCCCCGCATAAGGATTTTAACTCGATGATGATGTGGGATGAGGCATGACTAAGGCGAATATAAACCGAATTATTGAGGAAGCTATACCTATGCTGGAAACATGGCCGAAACCCGATATGAGCTTGATAAATGAAAACCGGAAACCTGCACCTGTGTTTCCGTTAGAATTATTGCCAATAGGCTTGCAGAGCTGGGTAAAATTATCAGCAGGTGCGAAAGGTTGCAGCGTGGATTTTATTGCACACGCACTGCTTATCACCGCTGCCGGGATGATAGGTAATGCTCGGCGTGCCTCGCCCTGGCAGGACTGGGATGAACCAACAATATTATGGGGTGCGCTGGTAGGGTTGCCATCCACGGGGAAATCCCCTGCCGTGGATACTGTAGTAGAGCCTATTCGTACACTGGAAGCGGAGGGTGCCGAAAAATATAAAGAATCTCTACGGGAGCATGAGGGACAATGTGCGGCGGCAAAATGCCATGAAGAAAATTGGCAAAACGCTGTAAAAGATGCGGTAAAAGCAGGGAAACCGCCCCCGGCGAAGCCTGCCGACGCCATAATGCCGGAACAACCGCCGCGCCCTCGCTTGGTGATAACGGATGCCACCAGCGAGAAGGCCGCATATCTTTTAAGTAAAACTCCGAAGGGGCTGTTACTCTATCGTGATGAACTTTCCGGGTTGTTGGAAAACTTAGAACGGCGCGGCGGCTCAGATCGCAGTTTTTACCTGGAAGCACACGGCGGCAGATCATATCCGGTTGACCGTGTAAAACATCCAGAGCCTATCATTATTCCATCACTGGCAATTTCCATCATCGGAGGCATACAGCCTGATAAGTTGAATACCCTGCTAATGAAAGGTGATGATGACGGGCTGGCGGCTCGGTTCCTTTATACCTGGCCTGAGGCGATAGTGTTTCAACGTCCCACCTCTTTCGCGGATAGTGCCGTGCTGCAACGGGTATTCCGGCGATTGAATACTCTGCAACTGACTAAAGATCGTAGTGGCAAGCCCATATCCATCATAATACACTTTGAGGAAAAAGCGGCATCAGTACTAGAGGAGTGGCGAAGAGAACAGCCAGAAAAAGAGGCCGGAACTTCCGGGCTACTGCGTTCTCATATCGGGAAAATGCCCGGCCTGGCGTTGCGTCTTTCCTCCACACTGTGTCATTTGGAATGGGCATTGAGTGAAGAGTGCCAGCCGGAACCTGGAATGATAGCGGAGCGTCATATACTTTCTGCTATCGGATTACTGGATGGATATTATTTGCCGATGGCACAACGCTGTTTCGGTGATGCAAGTCTGCCGCAAGACCAGCGAGATGCAGTGATGGTGGCACGGTGGATTATAAAAGAAAAACTGGAGATGATAAATGCCTATGCCCTTTCCCGTGCCGCCGGTTCCCCGCTACGGGATAAGAAGCGGCTGGCCGAAGCTCTAAGTGCACTTGAGGAAGCCTGTTGGATACGCTCTGCCCCCGCCCGTGATGGTATGAACAGAGGAAAGCAGCGGCAGGATTATCAAGTTAATCCGGCACTATGGGAGACCAAGTATGAGTAAATGGCTGGAAAAGGCACTTGAATATGTTTCATTGTGCAGTGCGAATAGTGCGGATAGCGTGAATAGGCAACCTAACCACGCTATTCACACTAAAAACACTGCACAAGAAAATATAAGCCTGGAACTTACCCGCGATGATTTCGAGGAACGCGCTGCTATCATGGAATTTGATGGCGGGCTGCCGCGCCAGGAGGCGGAGAAAAAGGCTTATGATAATGTGATCTGGCTGAGATTTGGAAGGTAAAGTAACCCTAACACACCGCATGGACACTTATGTTGGCAGCTCTCCGGCTGGCTTTCGGGGCGATGGTAATATTAATATCGTTGCCGAGTTTTAGCAGAAAGGAGAAAAGCCGATCAATCGAATAGCCGGTATATCTTCCGGCCTTGAGCGCGGAAACTTTGGGCTGATCTATGCCGAGGAGTTTTCCAGCTTCCTTTTGCGTAAGTTTTCTTTCCCGAATAATGGTGGTGATTTGTGCGGTAAGGTTAGCCTTTGCAAGTTCTTCCTTGGCATTCTTAAAACCTAAGTCCTCGAATATATTGCCGCTGCTTTCGGTAATTTCAATTTTTTTTCTCATATTACCCTTCCTTTATTTCTCGATATAATTCTTTCAATCGCTGCTTTATCAAATCAATTTCATGCTTCGGGGTTTTTATGCCCTTTTTCGATTTCTTCTGGAAAGTATGAATAACATAAATTATTTCCTTTATTTTCACCGTGTAAACCGCCCGGTAAGTATCCGAATCATAATCGGCTACAATTTCCATAACCCCCACTGCCCATTCCTTTTAATGGCTTCGCATCATCATGTTTTAAGCCAAGCTCGGCGAAGTGCAGGGCATAACCGATATTCTTTTGCACCTGATCGGGAAATTCTTTCAAATCTCTCAATGAGGAACCGACCCATTTTACAGACTTCATGCAATTCCTTTAAGCCATAATATGCCATATTTAGCATATTATGGCAACAAGCAAATGATAATGGCAACAGCATATAGCACACGGCAATAAAACTTAACGCCTCTTATTTCTTGAACATAAGCAGGTTTTCCAGTAACTTTCCTGGTGAAGGTTGGAGCAATCCTACCTTCGCGGGGTGTAATGACCTCTCAGTAAACGTTTTTGGCATCACGATACGATGTCGCCTTTCGACCCGCTCACAGGGCCGGGGGGCGGCAGCGAGATGTTGCGTAAGTAATATCTTGGATGTCCAGGCTCCGGCTAAAGGCTGTCGCAATCGTTTTACTGCGATTCATTAACCCCCGTGCCACCAGAAGGGGACACTTCTGGTTGGCTTTGTTGAATGACAAAATGGGGGAATATTATGAAAATCACCTGGTGCTTTTACCTTATCGCTTCCATCCTAATTTCTCTATCTGCTATCTCGCTAAGCGGCTGTGTATGGAGGAATGCCTCAAATCCAGGCGCGAATTATAACCAAGATGATCGTGCTTGTAAAATGGAGGCGGTGCGGATGTTCCCTCCGGTAATGCAAACATACATAACCGGGGGTCAAACAAGCAATAACTGTTATGTTATTGGCAATAGCATGAATTGCACTGGCTCATATGATGCACCTCAGCAAGTAACAACAGCAAACGATTTGAATGAATACAACCGTAACTCCGAGGAGTTAAGTTGCATGGCAGCAAAAGGTTGGCACTGGTACTTTAACTGATATGAAAAAAGAATTTCCCGAATACCTATCTGAAATTCTGCTCCCAACTCCATCGGGAACAGCAAAATTGCTGGCAGCATGGGATGGGCTGAGTTGTGAAAACCAGATAAGAATTTTATTGAGCTTCAAAGATTCACATCCATATTATCTATGCGAAAAAATATTTCGCACCGCTTTGGATAGTGAAAACTCTTATATCCGGTATCTGGCAGCCAAGAAATTCTCTCTCGATAATAAAAAGCCCGAAGATCAGGAGATAAAAAAGAAAATAGAAAGTGATAGCTCGCCGCTAGTTAAATATTCTCTACGCGAATCTTCCGCCTTCGGCTCAATATTTGATGAGACGCTGGAAAATCCGGAGGCATTTTTTTCAATGCCACATGAAGCACGCCTAGCTAAGGTAAGAACTTTGACCGGGGCGGGTGAAAAAATTGCAAAACTGTTTACCAATACCGAAACTTACATCAAGGAAAATAAAATAACTGAACATGAAGCCTATGAAATCCTTGCTGATTATGTTGGTAGTCTTGACTTTAAAAAGGAATATCAACCTGAGCAAAAATTTAGCTTTTCCGGCTGGGGGGAACACCGGAAGGGGAAAGATGTGGAGGAGTTATGGAAGTTAACCACCATGATCCCAGAGAGTATATCGTACCCTCTGCTCAGAGCATTACCTGAATCGGCTGGCCTATGGGTAGATCGGTTAATGCCTGAATTATTGGATAAATTGAATCATCGTCAACTATCGACAATCTTTTATCGTGATAACATTCATTTAATGCCCTTTCGTAAGCAGGTATTTTTTAACCCGGAGCGCCCAGGAATGAGCAAATATGCAGTTGATGATCTTCGCGTATCCGCATGTAGTCACAATTTCAATCTTACGCACGAGGAATTTGCCTCCCTGCTACCTAACTTAAATGCAATTGAAAAAACGGATAGCGGATGGAAATTTAAAGATGATAGGGATGAAAAGAAGCTAAAGATTTTGCGCGATTTAGGGATGATGGCCAGTGATCTTAGTTTGGTTTACTTTCAAGCAATCCATGATTTCCTTCTTGCTGTGCCCGGATCAGCGTATGAGGATGCGGAACGGCCTAGGCAAAGGCTGGAATACCTTATTGCGGAAGGTAAAAAGAAATCTTTCGGTATAGATATTATAGAAGAAATTGACCTTAAACTATATTTCCTAGCGGTCAAGGCTGTGCCTTGGAAAAAGGATGGAGATAAATTTGAACACTACAGCTTATGCCCTTATGGCGAACTTCATTTCTTACATGAGGCTATTGTTGAAGGTGATACCTGGGCTACATTCACGGCCTTTTCTAATAAGTGGAGAGAAAATCAAGACTCAGTGACATTAAAGAAATTCTTGCCTGAAATTTATGGCTTAAACTATGGAATCTCCGATGGTGATTCTATAGTTGTTGCCAGCAATAAGCATAGCGAAGAAATTAAAAATATAGGTGAACTTATCAAAAAAATGCACAACCACAACTATGGTCTTGCTTATATTATCATCGGGTTATTGGTCTGGCTTCTGCTTCGATAATACCAATCTTTCACTCACGCTGGAGATAACGCCGTACAATTCCTGATACCATTTCCGACCGATACGGAAAAATCTAAGCTCGCCTTGCTCTATTTTCTTGAGCGTATCGGAAAGTTTTTTTCGCATCGAGTCGGTTATTGGCATTTTCCGGTTCATAATAAGATATACGGTTTGCCTAGAATACCCGATGTATTCTGCAAATACTGTAAGCGGAACCCGGCTTTTGCGGGAAATCGACTTGGCCTTGAGGCACTGGAAGCCAAGGAGCCGCTGAATAATCTCATTATCGTTAAACATCCGCGCTTGGATGGCGAATCCTCTGGCGGCTTCCTGCCGCTTCCATTTTTCTGCTGCTCGTGCAGTATCCTCTATCGGTTGCTGAAGCGCGAAGAAATTGCTATAGCAATTAGCCTGAGAGAAAACGGGGAAAACAGGTTGTTGCCGTGAATCTCCCAACCTACCGAGCATGTTCTGGTATCCCTGACCGCCCACCTGATATGCACCTGACGCCGATGCAGATTGTGAATTAGACCTCTGACCAAATATTGTTGTCATAGCTCTTCCCAGGCTTCCTGGCGCTCCGGGCAAATATCCATTATTTAACATAACCATCCTGTAAAAAGTCTTTACACAATATCACAAGATTTTTATCGCCGCAACGAGTGTAGGTAGCCACAACAGCTTACTTTACACATGAGAAGTTTCGCATAAATTCATTAAAAAACAATGGCATATCTATAAACGACCCTGAAAAACCATAGTATCCTTTATAGGCGTTGTCCTGGAGGCATACGCTTTCTTGGCAACCCTATGAGTCCGTCGCCGATGAGGCGATGAGAGAAATGCGAAAAATTTAAATTAACTATTTGTTAACTATTTATATGATATAATTAATTGTTTTTGGATGAACTTGTTCGCCCTGTAGTATGCCAATTTTCTTCAGGAGGAAGAACTAGCATACCGTGTTTTTTACCAGTTAACTATGGTTTTTGTCTCACACTCTGTTTATTCAGAAAACAAGTGAGAGACAAAGGAGGAAGTCCGATGAGTCACAAGACGTTTCGGGTGTTGTTTGGCGCCTCGGCGGTTCTGCTGCTTTTGGTTACAGTGTTCTCAGATGTGATGATCTGGATTCAGAAGGAGAACCTGGATACCGGTTGGTACTCCAACCCGCCTGTCTGGCTCAAAGCGGTAATCACGGTGGGAAGCGTTCTGCCCATTATTGTGTGTATTTTAGGTATTTATGCGGCGATTATCGGAGAGGATGGAGGATCCCCACCATCGATGGATGATTAACCCCTCTACCCGCGCAGTTGGCACAGATCGAGATAGCCCACTGTGGGTTATAGTCGATTGCCGACTGCACCATCACCTCCTTACTTGAAAGGGAGTCGCTATGTTCCGGTTCGCTTTCTGCCTGTTCGCGGTTCTCGTGTCTTTGGCCTGCGCTGGTGGTTCGTGCTGGGGGGCCTACGTGTCCATTGCCTGGGACTGGCCCGGGTACCCCAACGTGTGGTGGTTCGGGCCCCTGGTGTTTATGCACACTGGCGTCTGGTCTTTGCTCGCGGCAGCCATCTGGCTCCGCGCAGCACTTCGGCACCTGGGGTGGCACCTGCATTTGATGCAGGCATATGTGCCAACCTTGGCAACAGCTTGGTGTGTCGCAGCCCTGACCACCCTGGTCTGGGTTTGGACCATCTGCGGGTGGTCTTGGTGGTTACTAATTCCGACCTACATTGCCGGTGCAACCGGCTTCTCCGCCGTCGGGATGTGGCGGGAGTTTTTCCGATCTGGCGGTATTCGCCGAATTGGGAGGTGCCCCCAGATCGTCATCGGCATCGTTTTTCTCTCTCCCCCTCTGTCCGAAGATGAGGGCGAGAAGAACGGCCCCGACTGACGAAAAATCCTGGCACGGAAGCTAGGTATGACTCCCCCCAAGCGCAAGCTAGGGGGGTTGTTGTTTTAAAGACTACCCTCATATTTTTTTGTGGTGGCAGAGGTGATCGGCTCCCGCACTCCCTTCAGTGCAACCCAAATTCATGGGACACTGTTGGGACACTAAAGCGTAAAAATCGGTGATTAATGCTAACTAAGCATAACACTGCAAGGGCAGCTAACTTACTGACAAAATTACTATATTTTGCTATAGCCAATTATGGCTTATCCATATATTCTTGATTGCAAATCCGCCATGCGGCGGTTCGATTCCGCCTCCGGCCTCCAATATTTCCCTTAAATAATTTTATGTCTGCAATCACCACCGTAAAAAACCATATAAGAAAAAATCTCCTGACGGTGCTGGTGGCGCTGGCGGTTTTTTTGCCGGCGGTTATTCCGGATTCCATGCAGAAAAAATTCATTGCGGAATTTACTAATAGAGGGCCATTGGTGAAAGAGGCGGTAGAATTTTCACGGCAATATTTCGCATTGATTCAGAAGCGTGATTTTGTGGCGGCTAAGAAAAATATCGACCCGAAAATGTTGAGCCCGGATATAACGCAGCGGCTTGGCCAGGCCGCTGATTTTTTTCCGGCCGGAACGCCGCAGAATATAGATGTGGTGAATTTGCAAAGCCGCTATGCAAGCAATATCCTGCAAGCGCAAATCTGGTTCGAATATGAATTCCCGGGCAAATGGCTGCTAACCAGGATTTTACTACAAAAGCCAGATAATGCGCCGGTACAGGTGGAGAGCATCAAGATTCAGCGGCTGCCGGAATCGCTTGAGCATTTGAACCGTTTCACTTTCGCCGGGAAAAGTATGCGGCATAAACTGGTTTTTATTTTTGCCATTCTGCTCGCGGCA
>Ga0206823_1165_pt1 | contig 14331 bp, 12 predicted proteins | sample Alteio_BWOrgCont_81_FD_152868 | JGI IMG/M metagenome (GOLD analysis project Ga0206823, IMG submission 152868) | Enriched cells from forest soil in Barre Woods Harvard Forest LTER site, Petersham, Massachusetts, United States -... | ecosystem: Environmental > Terrestrial > Soil > Temperate forest >...
TATCCTTCGTTATAAAGCAATTTATAGGCAGAATCAAGATAGCCCGTTTCTGTCAGCACAGGCAATAAATAACTGACTCCAATAAATCCGGTAGTTAAGTATCCTTTATGTCGTTTGATGTCTTCAGCTAAATAAGCAGCAGCCGCTTCCCGTTTTTCCGGAGGGAGCAGGTCAAATTTCAACGCAAGCAAATAGGATGTCTGGGTATTGCCGAACACACGTCCGCTTTCCGTAACAAACTCCCGATTGAAAGCTTTTTTGATTTTTTCAAATAGATCATGGTATTTTTTTCCATCCTCTGTCTTACCAATGATGTAAGCTGCCTTACTGACAAGATCTGTGCTGTATGCAAAAAAAGCAGTTCCCAGTAGGTCCTTAGGGGTTTCAGAATTAATTGAAACCCAATCTCCATATCCTCTGGCGGGTCTGATCAGGTTATTACTGTTCGTTTCAAGGAAACTGATCCACCGGGTCATTGCGTCGTAGTTATCTTCCAGTATTCTGCGGTCATCGTAGTATTGATAGATAGTCCATGGACAAATAACGCCGGCGTCTCCCCAGCCGGCTATTCCGACATAACTGCCCGTGAATCGGTTTGGCGCAACATCGGCAAAGGCTCCGTTTGCATATTGGGCATCCCTCATATCCGCTGACCATTTATAAAAAAAAGAGGCAACATCCATATTAAAACAAGCCGTCTTTATAAAAATCTGGGCATCACCGGTCCAGCCTAAACGCTCATCACGCTGGGGACAATCAGTAGGAATATCGAAAAAATTGCTGCGTTGGCTCCAGGTGATATTACTTTGGAGTTGATTGATCATTTTATTCGAGCATTCAAAAGTTCCGGTTGCAGGTGTATTACTATGCAAGACAATGCCGGTAATGCTTTTCAGATCAGGTTCACCTGTGTAACCGGCTAACTCCACATAGCGGAATCCATGATACGTAAATTCAGTCTCATAGCTTTCAACCTCATTGCTTTTAAATGTATACTGGTCAGTGCATTTTGCGCTTCTTAAATTTTCCGTGTAGATATTACCATCTTTATCCAGCATTTCAGCATATTTCAATACAAGGGTAGTTCCTGTTGTGCCTTTTAATTTTAACCTGACAACACCTACCATATTTTGACCCATATCATAAATGTATTTCCCATCCTTCAATTTAGATAGGGTGATAGGCGTCATTTCAGAAATTCTCCTGACCGTAGGTCCATATTGTGCAACGAGCAAAGCAGAATCCCTGTTTTCAGACACAACCGCTTGCCAGGAGGCATCGTCAAAATTTACAGTATTCCATCCCGGCATTTCGAGCCGGGAATCATAATTTACACCATTCAGAATATCGCTTGCAAGCAGCGGACCAGATTTTGTCTTCCAGCTTTTATCAGTAGAAATCACCTCTTTTTGCCCATCTGAATATTCTATTTCCAGCTGCATTAAAAAAGATGGATGATCTCCGTAAAGTTTATTATTCGCCTTATTATGCGACATAAAACCTGTATGTCCGCAAAACCAACCATCTCCAATCACCGCACCAAGCACATTATCCTTGCTGGAAAGCATATTAGTTACATCATATACCTGGTATTGAATCCGCTTTTTGTAATCAGTACAACCTGGTGTAAATAGATCATTGCCAACTCTGCTGCCATTGATAAATAACTGATACAACCCTTTGGCTGTTACATAAACTCTTGCTTTTGCTATGGGTGACTTTACCATGAATTTTTTCCTTAAGAACGGACAGGGGCCCTCTGCCACTCCTCCTGGCATGGAGATCCAGCTTGCCATCCAGTTAGTCGGATCCAGTAATCCCATTTCAAAAAAATTAATTTCACTCCAGGGAGATATTTTACCATTGTTGTCCCAAATTCTGACTTTCCAGAAGTACCTTTTTTTGGACTCCAGTTTTACATTCTGCAAAGAAATGTTCAGGCAATCTTCAGAGGTATTTTTTTTGCTGTCCCAGATTTCTGCCTTGTCTTTTTTTAAATTGTCTGCAGAAGATGAAACCATTATTTGATAAGCCGTCTGAATTAAATTCCTCTTCTCCCCTTTCATTTGCCATGAAAATCTTGGATGAATGTCATCGATCCCTACCGGATTCACTTTATACTCACACTGTAGATTAGCCGGAGCAGAAAGCTCTCCTTTTGCTTGAAACAAACCTGAAATAAGAATTGTGGTAAGCATGAAAAATCGAACGGGGTTCATCGGATGGATATTTTTATTTAAGTTTAAGCAAAAATAGCAATTTATATTATGGAGGTATTGATTGGTTGTTTTCTGCATCTCGTTGGTGGTTTTGCTGCCGGAAGCTTTTACATTCCTTACAAGAAAGTGAAAGGCTGGTCTTGGGAAAGTTATTGGATTACAGGGGGCTTCTTTTCCTGGTTGGTCGTTCCATGGATCGTAGCACTGCTTACCGTACCAGGTTTGTTTGCCATCCTCCATGCGGTCGATTTCAGTGTACTGTTTTGGGTATATTTTATGGGAGTTTTGTGGGGCCTGGGAGGCCTCACCTTTGGTCTTACCATGAGATACCTGGGAATGTCCATAGGGATGTCCATCGCCCTCGGATTTTGTTCTTTTTTCGGAACCATTATCCCTCCGCTTTATAAAGGAACTTTTATACAGCTGTTCAGTACTCCCTCCGGCCTGATCACATTTGCTGGAATTCTTACCTGTGTGATCGGCATAGTCATTTGTGGCAGAGGTGGTTTGCGTAAAGAAAGAGAATTGTCAGAAGACCAGAAAAAAGAAAGCATAAAAGAATTTAATTTCACCAAAGGCTTGCTGGTAGCGATCTTTTCAGGAATCATGAGTTCCTGTATGGCTTTTGGCATAGCAGCCGGAAAACCGATGGCAGACCTTGCCGTCACGATGCATGTCAATTCTTTGTGGAAAAACTCATCCGTACTTGTTGTAGTACTCACGGGAGGACTGACGACAAATTTTATCTGGTGTCTGATTCTGAATTACAAAAATAAATCAGCAGGTGACTACATCAACAAGAAGACACCCTTGCTCAAAAATTACTTTTTCGCTGCGCTGGCAGGTACGATCTGGTACCTTCAATTTATGTTTTACGGAATGGGAACCACTAAAATGGGAAAATATGATTTCTCCAGCTGGACCCTTCACATGGCATTCATAATCGTTTTCAGTAATATGTGGGGCATTGTTCTCAACGAATGGAAGGGCTCCAGTAAAAAAACAATGACGGTAATTTCACTGGGAATTGCGGTTATTCTATTTTCTACTGTCCTTATAGGAGCAGGCAGTTACCTGGTTAGCCTCGGAAAATAAACATTACCTGTTCCTGATTAAAATTATTTGTTTAATTTAGCCGGCCTTAAACAAGCAGTTCTTACAATTTTCACAATTCGGGGTGTAGCGTAGCCCGGTTATCGCGCCTGGTTTGGGACCAGGAGGTCGCAAGTTCGAATCTTGCCACCCCGACGTTAATTTTCCCAACGCTTGCAAAGGCCCACAAATAGAAAAATTTGTGGGCCTTTAAGGTAATAAGATCTCGTAGCTCAGCTGGATAGAGCAGCTGCCTTCTAAGCAGCAGGTCAGGCGTTCGAATCGCCTCGGGATCACTTGTAAAATCAATACTTACAGCCGATTGGCGAGTTTACAAAATAACAATTTGCCTATAATACCGGAAATCCTTTCAAACCCTTATCGCCATTTACTTTCAGCGGTAAATAAAAAGAATTAACTCTTACTTGATTATTTGCGAAGTGTGTTTAGGGAACTGACAAACTGGGATGGAAAACTAATGGATGAGGGAAAGTTACTTTGAATTAGAACTCAATCCTTATTAAATTGTTTTGGGTTTTGGTTTTAAGTTTAATTGACATTCGCAAGCAGTTTAGGGTATCTTAAAATTAATAGTAGTTTACCGCCATTTACTTTAACTGGCTTGGGCACCGCAACCAACCGCTGCATCCTTTTTATTTGACCCCATAGCATTTATAGCGAAGAAAATAAAGGAATAAGCGAAGCACTTCAAGAACTGTCATTCTGCCTTTCTTTCATTTTTAATGGAGAAAGTGGGGAAATAAGTGAGGGGCATTCAGAACATCGAAGATGGGCTGTCAGCCTTGAACTGTTTCTCCACTTTCCCCCTTTTAAATGCCCTTTTTTTTGATTAATATTGTTATTCAGGGTCATTGAAAATCCTTTACCCCCTTATGCTCAATTACCTTTTAAAAAGGCTCCTGTACATTATCCCTACTCTCTTAGCAATCTCCATAATCACCTTTGTAATAAGTTTAAATGCCCCCGGAGATCCGGTTGAAAGCTTGCTGAACATGAATTCAGGAGAAGGCCAGCTTTCGGAGAGACAAGCTCAGGAAGCAGCCTATGCAGAAATGCGGCATAAATTAGGTCTTGATTTACCGTTGTTTTATTTTTCAGTGAGCAGTGCTGCAAGCTGCGACACGCTTTATAAACTAAGTAACCGGATGCACCGGGAGGTTTTGGAACGGATGGCATTTACTTATGGCAACTGGAAAGCAGTTGCCAACTACTACAAGTGTATAATGAATTTAGAAAAATCACTTCCAAATTTACCCAGTTATGAGGTAAAAAACCAAGTCAGTGCATTGTATGAAAAATTTGACAGCACGCAGATCAATCAGTCAATCAGTCAAATTTCAAAGACCTTTAATAAAAATGAGCAGCTCAAATCGTCCATTTCCTTTTTATCAGACCTGATAAATTCATATAACTACTTACTTCATCAGCAGCAGCAACTCAACAAATATATTCCGGTAATCCACTGGCATGGGGCAAGAAACCAATACCATCATTGGTTAAGTGGATTCGTCAAAGGAGATTTCGGAGTTTCCTATCAGGACCGAAGACCTGTTTCATCATTGATCTGGGATGCGATCGGGTGGACGCTTTTACTAAGTTTAAGTTCTATGGTTTTAGCCTATCTGATTGCAATCCCCATGGGAGTTTATTCTGCTGTAGAAAAGGGATCCTTAAGTGAGAAATCGATAACCTCTGTACTCTTCATGATGTATTCACTTCCGAATTTTTGGGTTGCGACCCTTGCGGTTATTTTTCTTTGTGGAGGAGATTGGTTGTCCTGGTTTCCATCCCCGGGTGCAGATTGGCCCTCAAGGGATGCTCCATTCACAGAATGGTTTCCGGCATTGGCAATAAGGCTGACACTGCCATTGATTTGTTACACCTACGGTAACCTCGCCTTTATTTCAAGGCAAATGCGTGGAGGCATGATGAGTGTTATGGGACAAGATTACATCCGAACAGCAAGAGCAAAAGGTTTAAGCGAGAGGCAAGTAGTATGGAAACATGCATTTAAAAATGCCCTGTTACCAATTATTACACTTTTTGCAAACATTTTTCCTTTCGCAATTGCCGGCTCCTTTGTCATAGAATTTATCTTTTCGATTCCTGGAATGGGTAAATTGACTTACGAAGCGCTCATGGCAAGAAATTATCCGGTCATTTTTACAGTGATGATGTTTCTTGCAATAATGACACTCCTAGGAAATTTAATCGCTGATATTATTTATGCTTTTGCAGATCCAAGGATATCCTATTCGCATAAGAGGGCATGATGAAAATTGACCTGATAAAGCAATTCAGAAAAAACAACCTGGCAGTTTATGCTGCCAGGTTTATCCTCGTGATGATTATTGTTGCAACCCTTGCCGATTTGCTTGCCAATGAAAAACCCATCATCTGCAGTTACAAAGGAAAAATTTATTATCCCGTGTTCCATGCCTACCTGGTGGATGTCGGATTATCCAGGTGGCAAAATGATTTTCAAAACAAGGAATGGTCATCCCTTCATTATGATTGGACACTCTTCCCTCCTATTCCCTATCTCCCACAGAATATCGACAAAAATAACATGCATTCGGTGAGTCCCTTTGCAATACAACAGGTACCTTCAAAACATTGGAAACATTGGATGGGAACCGATGAACTCGGACACGACCTGCTTTCCGCGATGATTCATGGAACCCGCATAGCCCTTCTTGTTGGCTTAGTTTCCATGAGTATTGCCGGGTTTATAGGAATAGTACTCGGATCAGCTGCTGGCTATTTCGGTGATGAACACCTGAAAATCACCTGGACTGAATTACTTTTTAATATTTTTTTTCTTTTTTTAGCCTTCTTTTACGGATTTGGAATAAGAAGCTATATCCTGAAAGACGCCATTTCTATTTCAGTCCTGAATTTTTTTCCAAGTCTTCTCCTAAGCCTACTGATTTTTTTGGCAGTATTTTATACCGGAAACAGATTAGGAAAATTGGCTGGTACTTTACCCATTCTGAACAAAAAAGTTTATATACCCATCGATATTATTATTTGTCGCTTAATCGAAATCATGAATTCCATCCCAGTACTTTTCCTGATCATTTCTATTATTTCAATAGCAAAACCATCATTATTACTTGTCATGGCGATTATCGGCCTGACAGGGTGGACTGGCATAGCCCGGTTTATAAGGGCAGAATTACTGAAAATAAGAAGCCTTGAATTCATTGAAGCTGCTTATGCCCTTGGATTTTCAGAAAGGCGTACCCTCTTCAGACATGCAATTCCAAATGCAATTGCTCCTGTTTTGATTGCCATCGCTTTCGGAATAGCTGGTTCCATACTGCTTGAATCAACATTATCTTTTCTCGGAATCGGCGTTCCTCCCGAAACACTCACCTGGGGATCCTTGCTCTCAGAAGCCAGACAAAGTCCCTCTGCATGGTGGATGGCTGTCTTTCCGGGTATGGCCATTTTCCTGACAGTAACAGTATACAACCTGGCCGGAGAAGGTCTGAGCGATGCTCTTGATCCAAGATTAAGAAAATAAATGAAAGGAAATTTTTTCAAAGCCAATAAAAAAAGCACCATTGCGAATTTCCAGGGGATAGGTATTTACATAATCACCGATTCCACTTTTCGCACGCCCGGTTTTCAGATCAAACCGATACCGGTGGACCGGACAAATAACTGAATCATCCTCCGTGCACCATCCCATTCCCAAAGATGCCCCGTTATGGGGGCATTTATCATCCACCGCGTAAAATCCCGAAGCAGTGTGAGCAATACAAACCTTTTTATTTGAGACCAGTATACTGGCAACCCTATTTAAAGGAACCCGGGAATGTGCAGCAACTTCTGTCTCAAACAGCTTATACCAGGTGATTTTTCTTTTGAAAAGCATGAATGAACTCCAGAATATTTTTTTCAATCCTCTCCTTTATATCAGCAGATTCCGACTTTATAAATTTTTCACCCGTTATTTTCTCATAAAGCTCAACGTATCGGTCGGAAACTGATTTCACGTAATCAGAACTCATAGCCGGAACTTTCTGCCCCTCTTTACCCTGAAACCCATTATCAATAAGCCACTGCCTTACAAATTCCTTTGATAACTGTTTCTGAGACTCTCCCTTTGCCTGCCTTTGCTCATAACCGTCACTATAAAAATAACGGGATGAATCAGGCGTATGGATTTCATCAATCAAAAATATTTTTCCGTCCTTTTTGCCAAATTCATATTTAGTATCGACCAGGATGAGACCCTTTTCAGCCGCCATTTCAGTTCCGCGTTTAAACAAAGCCCGTGTATAGGTTTCCATCTGAGCGTAATCCTCTGCCGATACAATCCCTTGCTTCAGTATCTCTTCCCTTGAAATATCCTCATCGTGGCCAACAGATGCCTTTGTTGTAGGAGTAATAATGGGTTCAGAAAACCGGTCATTTTCTATCAAGCCATCCGGCATCCGAACTCCGCAGATTATTCGTTTTCCACTTTTGTATTCTCTCCACGCATGTCCCGAAAGGTATCCACGAATAACCATTTCCACTTTAAAAGGTTCACAAACATACCCTATGGTAACCATTGGGTCAGGTACACTGATTACCCAGTTTGGCACGATATCACGTGTTGCTTCTAAAAACCTGAAAGCAATCTGATTCAACACTTGCCCTTTATTCGGAATCCCTTCCGGTAAAACCACATCAAATGCAGAAATTCTATCCGTCACGACCATAACCAGAAATTGATTTTCAATGGTATACACATCCCTTACTTTCCCTTTATAAAAATTTTTCTGACCGGGAAATTTAAAATTCGTTTCATTTACAGCTCTCATTTTTTATATGTATTTATTGTTATCCTTTATTAACTAATCCTTATTAACTAATCCCTATTCTTCTCATTTTCGTAAACAGTTAAAATCTTTTTAACCAACTTGTGCCGAAGCACATCACTCTCATCTAAAAAAATAAAATCGATTCCTTCCACATTTTTCAACACCTTCATTGCCTGCAACAGTCCCGAAGGCTGGTGATTCGGCAAATCAATCTGAGTCACATCACCTGTTACTACAAACTTAGCACTTGCACCCATCCGGGTCAAAAACATTTTTAACTGGCTTTCGGTCGCATTCTGAGCCTCATCCAAAATTACAAACGCGTTATCGAGTGTACGTCCACGCATAAAGGCAAGTGGAGCAATCTGGATTACGTGATTCTCCAGGTACGATTTCAGTTTATCAGGGGGGACCATGTCATAAAGAGCGTCGTACAAAGGCTGAAGGTAGGGATCCAATTTTTCTTTCAGGTCACCAGGCAAAAAGCCCAGGTGCTCTCCCGCCTCCACAGCGGGACGGCATAATATGATTTTTTTTACTTCCTTATCTCTTAGTGCCTTCACGGCAAGTGCGACAGCCGTATATGTTTTACCTGTTCCTGCCGGGCCGATCGCAAAAATCATGTCATTTTTCTGACTCGACAGGAGCATTTTGAGTTGATTGGGTGTTCTTGCTTTTACAATAATCCCATAATTGCCGAAAACAATGATGTCATTTCCCTCTTCTGATTCAATTGAATCAGGGATATTTCCGCCCCTTAGAATTTGTTCCAGTTGATTTTCACTGAACGTTCCGTTTTTTTCACATTTCTCCAGAAGCAAATTCATTACGATTTCGAATTGGTTAACTTCTTCGTTTTCACCCGAAACTTTTAACCTGTCTCCCCTTGCAACAATTTTCAATTTAGGAAATCTCTTTTTTATCAGTTCGAGGTTATAATCATTGATACCATAGAAATGCACAGGATCAACCTCTTTCATTTCAAATATTTTATCAGCCAAATTTACACGAGAGTTTTTTGTGAAGGTTTTTAGTTAATTTTATCCCGCAAAATAATTATTTTTTTTGTACTTCTCACTATTAATGGCCATTATAACATTAACAACTGACCTTGGACTAAAAGATTACTATGTAAGTGCTGTAAAAGGTTCGATTCTGAGTCAACTGCCTGATGTTACAATTGTTGACATTTCCCATCTGATACCATCCTTTAACCTTCAGGAAGCCGCATATGTGCTAAAAAACAGCTTCCCGAATTTTCCTGAAGGAACCGTCCATATAATAGGGGTGAATACTGAATTATCAGTCAATACTCCACCGGTCGGGATAGAACTCAGCGGACATTTTTTTATCGGGGCAGATAATGGTATTTTCTCTCTTATGTTTGATAAAGTTCCTGATAAAATTGTTGAATTATCGATCCAACATGATACGAGCAATCCTAATTTTCCGACACGGGATATTTTTGCAAAAGCAGCTTGCCATCTTGCCAGGGGCGGAACACTTGAATTGTTAGGATCTTTGAAATCCTCTGTAAACGAACGCATCTTATTCAGACCAGTTTCAGTTGGAGATAACCTGAGGGGTACCATTATTTACATCGACTCGTATAATAATGCGGTAACCAATATTACGAAGAACCTTTTGAAAGAAGCCGGCAAGGGAAGAAATTTTTCAATCAGATTCGGAAGCCATGAAATAGATAAATTAAGCAAAACCTACCAGGATGTTGTTGAAGGTGAAATTCTGGCATTATACAATGCTGCGGGACACCTTGAAATAGCTATGAATCGCGGAAAAGCAAGTCAGTTGCTGAACCTTCATATGGGAGACACCATAACCGTTGCTTTCCAGTAATCTGGCTGTTCCTTAATTCACTCTGAACTTAAACTTAAATTGCTTAAGCTCCTCATTCGCTTTCAGGATTTTATTTTTCAGATTGTGTTTAAAGTCTGTTATCTTTTTTATTTTCGAATCATCACCGGTGAATAGGATTTGTGCTGCCAGAATGCCAGCATTTTGACCTCCATCCACTCCAACTGTAGCCACCGGGATACCAGGAGGCATTTGTACGATCGAAAGCAAAGAATCCCATCCATCAAGAGAAATAGCCGAGCGGCATGGAACACCAATGACAGGTAAAGGGCTGAAAGCCGCAATGACTCCGGGTAAATGAGCCGCCCCACCTGCACCTGCGATAATAACCCGAATACCCTTTTGATGTGCATTTTTTGCAAAATCAGCCACCTGCTCAGGGACCCGGTGTGCTGACAGCGCATTTATTTCAAACGGTATTTCAAATAAATCTAAAATCTTCGCAGCCTCCTGCATAACGGGCATGTCAGAAGTGCTTCCCATGATGATACTAACTTCAGCCTTCATAATTTTTTTTTCTAAATTAATGTTTATGTCTGACGTAATCATTCATTTCAATGAACAAATTATATTTTTTTTTGATTGTTTCTACCAGTTCATACTGGGTTGCGTTGAGTATGTAACGATCCGATAAATCGCAAAAAGTAATAAAATCATCAAATTGAGAATCCGTCAGCTGAATAATATCATATTTGATGTATATCCTGAATAAATCCTTTAAAACCTCCCTTTTCATATCTTCGTTTTCAAGTTCTGCAACTTTTCTTTTGCTTTGTTCAATTTTACTAAAACGCTCATACAATGCGGTTATAGGGCTTATTACGGCACTGACCCCCTTTAGTTCTGAAACTCTTTTTTTATTGGATTCCAATTTTTCAATTTCCTTTTGAATGTCATTCAGTTTTTTCACCGGATAAATGGCTATTTCCTTGAGCTGATAACTCAGTGGGTCGAGCTTAACCGCCAGCAGAAATTCTTTTCTATCAGCTGAATCCTTAAAACAGATTTTGCTGGTTTTATAACCGCTGTAAGCAAACATAAGGGTATCCCTTTTATTAATGGAGATGGAAAAATTTCCGTCGAAACTCACAAAGGTCCCGCTGCCGGTATTCTGATCCACAAGCATAACCCTGTTAAAAACAATGGCATTGTCTCCTATAACTTTACCGGAAACAGTAATCTGATAATTGGCAACCTGTGCTTGTACCTGTAGTTCAAACAGGAAAAGTAAAAAAACAGTTATGTGTCCTTTCAACTTCAAGCAGTCATCTGATTAGTAAGTACACCTTGTTTGTAATCCACCTTCATTAAATACAGTCCGCATGCCGGTGCAGAAAAGCCGGCGGATGCACGGTCCATTCTTTCAATTATCGCTGAAAAATCTTCACTGGAGGAGTTCCCCATTCCAATATCCAGTAATGTTCCCACAATGGCTCTGACCATGTTACGCAAAAAACGATTCGCCTTTATTGTAAATACCATTCCATTCCCAAATCTTTCCCAATAAGCTTCCATGATTGTGCACAAATTATGTTTAACCTGTGTTCGCCCCCTGCTGAAACTTGTAAAATCAGAATAATTTAAAAGCTGAGAGGCCGCGGTATTCATCGCCTCAAGATTTAATTCGTTCGGACAGTAATAAGAACGGTTAAATAGAAAAGCATCTTTTTTACAATGAAGAAAATACTGATATTTTCGTGACCTTGCATCAAACCTTGCATGTGCATTTTCCGCTACCGGAATAATCTCATGAACCGCTATGTCATGGGGCAGAACTACGTTAAATTTATACATCCACTTTTCATAATCCAGCATCAAGTCACTTCCTGTTAAATCAAAATGTGCATAAAATTCTTTTGCATGTACTCCCGAGTCCGTCCTTCCACATCCGATCATATTTACTTTTTCTCCCAGGATAGAAGAATACCGGATATTCATTATTTGCTGAATGGTCTCTGAAGTATTTGCCTGCATTTGCCAACCATGATAAAGCGTCCCGGCATAGGATAATTTAAGAAAATATCTTTGCATAGATAACGCAAAGTTAACAAACAATCTCCTGCATGTTTAGCTTAACATAATTTAACAAATAAAACAGGGCTAAGAAATAAGCCTGGATTAAATTTGCAATACAATAAAACAAAAAACATGACTGACATTAAGGAATTAAACGAACGCATCCAAAAAGAAAGCGCATTTGTCGACATCATCAATCTGGAAATGGACAAAGTGATCGTTGGACAAAAGTACATGGTTGAACGCTTAATGATTGCGATGTTGTCTAATGGGCACATCCTTCTGGAAGGTGTGCCTGGCCTTGCTAAAACCCTTGCCATTAAATCGCTTGCTTCGACTATCCATGCAGACTTTAGCCGGATACAATTTACTCCCGACCTGCTGCCTGCCGATTTAATCGGAACGATGATTTACAATCAGAAAAAAGAAGAATTTACCATCCGCAAAGGACCCGTATTCGCAAATTTTATTCTGGCTGACGAAATAAACCGGGCACCGGCTAAGGTGCAAAGTGCATTGCTTGAAGCAATGCAGGAAAAACAGGTAACCATTGGGGATGAAACATTTAAGCTCCCTGAACCCTTTCTGGTGCTTGCAACACAAAATCCGATCGAACAGGAAGGTACTTACCCTCTTCCCGAAGCGCAGGTAGACCGATTTATGCTAAAAGTAGTGATTGGTTACCCTACCAAAGAGGATGAAAAAAAGATCATTCGCCAGAACCTGGCCCACGTGGCTCCTGTGGTCAACAGTGTTATGAGTTCAGCCGAAATTCTCAATGCAAGGAAAGTGGTGAAAGATGTTTACATGGATGAAAAAATTGAGAAATACATTGTTGACATCGTTTTTGCTTCCAGATTTCCACACGAATACAAACTTGATAAATTCAAACAATTGATTAGTTATGGTGGTTCACCAAGGGCCAGCATTAACCTGGCAATGGCCTCTAAAGCCTATGCCTTTATCAAGAGGAGAGGCTATGTAATACCGGAAGATGTGAGGGCAATTTGCCAGGATGTATTAAGGCACAGGATTGGATTGACTTATGAAGCCGAAGCCGAGAACATTACTTCTGAAATGATTGTAAATGAAATTCTGAACACCGTAGAGGTACCATAGTGGAAGCAACTGAATTATTAAAGAAAGTTCGAAAGATTGAAATAAAAACACGCGGAATATCCAACCAGGTATTTTCAGGCGAATACCATAGCGCGTTTAAGGGCCGTGGAATGGCCTTCAGCGAAGTCAGGGAATACCAGCCCGGAGATGATATCAGGGCAATCGACTGGAATGTGACCGCACGGTTTAATCACCCGTTTATTAAAGTTTTTGAAGAAGAAAGGGAGTTAACCGTCATGCTACTGGTAGATGTCAGCGGATCAGAAGATTTTGGAACACAAAAACAATTTAAAAAAGACATCATCACTGAATTATGTGCTGTTCTTGCATTTTCTGCCATAAAGAACAACGATAAAATTGGCATTATTTTTTTTAGTGATAAAATTGAAAAATTCATACCTCCCAAAAAAGGTAAAAGCCATATACTACGCATTATTCGTGACCTGATAGAATTCAAACCTTCAAGCAAACGGACAAATATTGAGCAGGCCTTGCGTTACTTCACGAACGTGGTAAAAAAAAGAAGCATTTCATTCCTTATTTCTGATTTTATGTCAGAAGGCTTCAGTGAAGCCTTGAAGATTACCAATAAAAAACATGATCTTGTTGCCCTGAGGATTTACGATAAGCGCGAGCATGAATTACCCGACATGGGACTCATTAAGCTTTTGGACGCCGAAACCGGTAAGCATAAGTGGGTGGATACTTCATCTCATCAGGTTAGGGTCCATTACCTGGCAGCGGCCAAAAAACGTGAAGCCGAATTAAGAGACCTGTTCAACAAATGCGGAATCGACAATACCAGCATAGGCACACATGAGCCATACATTCAGCCCCTCATGAATTTATTTAAAATGAGAAACAGCCGATGAGAACTATTCGCTTTTCGCTAGCTATTGGCTGCTCGCTATTGGCTCTCGCCCACTCCTCCATAGCCATCGCTCAAGACATCAAAGTCTCCGCGATAATTGATTCCAGTTCGATTAAAATAGGTGAACAGACGAAGATTCATTTGTCTGTTCAATACAAGGCAGATAAGAACAAAACCGAAATTCAATGGCCGGAGGTATCAGATACAATCATCAGCAAAATTGAAGTACTATCTGTTTCTAAAACCGATACTTCCAAACCTTATAAAAATGATTCAACGATTCAGGTACTAAGCAGGTACT
>Ga0206823_1166_pt1 | contig 14284 bp, 13 predicted proteins | sample Alteio_BWOrgCont_81_FD_152868 | JGI IMG/M metagenome (GOLD analysis project Ga0206823, IMG submission 152868) | Enriched cells from forest soil in Barre Woods Harvard Forest LTER site, Petersham, Massachusetts, United States -... | ecosystem: Environmental > Terrestrial > Soil > Temperate forest >...
GCCCTACTCGCGCGTTGCCGACGCCCTGCTCGATCGCCAGTATTGGGCGCCCGACGACCCCCAGAAGCATCCCTACGACGACACCGGGTGGTCTTTCAGCGAGCTCTTCAATCTCAAGGTCGCACGCATCACTGACCCCGAAATCCTGAAAGCCGCCATGAAGGTCGTCGATGATCCCGCGGCCCTCAGCGGCAAAATCTCCGGCTCCGGCTCAACCATCGTCATACCCAACACCGGCCAAACCACGCTGCTCGCGCTCCTCTACAAGCTGAAGGGCGCATCATCCCAAGCAACCGAGAAGGCCTTCGATGCCGAAGGCCACCATTTCGCTGCCGGTTCGCTCCTCATCTCCAATGCGCCCGATGACCAGCTCGGCGCGGCCCTTCATGATCTGGCGCTCGATGCCGTACGCCTGGCCACCGCACCCAGTGTCGCCACGCACGCCGTCACCGCTCCGCGCGTTGCCCTCATGCACACCTGGCTCGCCACTCAGACTGAAGGCTGGTGGCGTTACGCCTTCGATACCGCCGGCGTGCCTTACGATTACATCAGCACGCAGACCGCCGCGAAACAAGATGACCTGCGCTCCAAGTACGACGTTATCGTCTTCGCGCCTGTCAGCCGGGTCTCCGCATCAGACATCGTCAACGGCACCCCTCAGTGGAGCAACCCTATGCCTTGGAAGAAGACTGAACTGACGCCGAACCTCGAAGACGGCGGCGACTCGACTGACGACGTCCGGCCTGGTCTCGGCTACGACGGCCTTGCGCACCTTCACAAATTCGTTGAGCAAGGCGGCCTGCTCATCACCTGCGAAGACACCGCGCAGTTCGCCATCGATACGGGGCTGGCACCCGGCGTCAGCACTGCGCCATCGGCCGACGCGCGTGTCGTCGGCACGGTGCTCAACACAGTCTTCGTCGCGCGCGATAATCCCATCGCTGACGGCTACGACCTGAATGTTCCCGTCATGAGCGCCAACGGCATGGCCTTCAATGTCTCGAGCACCGTTGGGCGCGGCGGCGGCCGCATCCTCATGGACCCCTACGCCGAGCGACCCACCGGCCGCGGCACCGTTGAAGAAAATGATGAGCCGCTGGGCCGCAAAGCCGTCGAAGCCGAGCCGCTCCACAAACAGCAACCCTGGCAAGCCCGCGAACTCAATGAAGAACAGATCCGCAACAATCCCAGCGTCATCCCCGCGCAGTACCGTCCTGAAGTGATCCTGCGCTTCGACGCTGCCAAGTCGATGCTGCTCGCCGGCCTTCTCGACAAGGCGGGATCCATTGCCGAGCACGCCATCGTCGTGGATGCCCATCTTGGGACGGGTAATGTGCTGCTCTTCGCCAACAACCCAATCTATCGCGGGGAAACCATCGGCACATACGGTCTGGTCTTCAACGCCATCCTGAACCATGACCACCTGGCGCATGCCGCTGTGGAAGAAAAGAAGTAACTGCTGCTTTTCTGTTGTCGCCTGTTTACTTTCGGGGTCGCCGGGCCTTCCCCACCGACCCCGAATATGGCACACTGAGACGCATGGGAAGCAAAGACAAAGGCAAGAAGGAAGTCAAGAAAGCTCCGAAACCCAAGCCGAAACCAGCTCCGGGCGGCCGGCGCGAAACATTTACCCCCGCCCCGCCGAAATAACTCCGCTGCAACGCCTGATTCGGCGCCACCGCGGGCAAAGACACAAAGGCCCTCCCCCGCAGGAGGGCCTTTTCATTCCTGAAACCTGGAGCGCGATTGATCACGTCCTTCCAGATCCGCTCTGCTGTCCCCGCCGACGCCCTTGCCGTCGCCGACGTCCACGTCCGCGCGTGGCAGGTCGCCTATCGCGAACTCCTTCCCGCCGACTACCTCTCTGCGCTCCGTCCCGAAGATCGCGCCGCGCGCTACGATTTCACTCACACCGATCCGGCCAAGCCGCACACCCGCATTGCCGTTGCCAGCGAGACGATCCTCGGGTTCGCGACGACCATGCCGTCCGCCGATCCGCCCGGGTATGGTGAACTATGCGCCCTCTACGTCGACCCGGAGCGCTGGGGTCAGGGGCTCGGCGTCGCCCTCATAGCCGACGCCCGCTCTCGCATGGCGGCCGAAGGCTTTCGTCAAGCGGTGTTGTGGGTCCTCAACGGGAACTCCCGCGCCGACCGCTTTTACCGTAATGACGGCTGGTCTCCAGACGGCCGGCGCAAGCGCGATGTGATCTGGGGCATCGAAGTCGAAGATCTTTGCTATCTGCGGGCCCTGCCCTGATCGATTCCCGGTGTAGCTCAACTGCACCTTCTCCTCAACCAGCCCCACAGCAAAATGCCCTCCCCTCAGGAAGGGCATTTTCAGGCAATCGGCGGAAGATCAGTGTGCTTTGTAGGAGTGCTTGGGAAGCTTTTGCTTTTTGGGAGATTTATACTTCCCGCCGAACATATCGACGTTCTTGCCAATCTTGTACGGGGAGTATTTTCCCTTGTGATGTTTGCCATGCACATGCGCGGCATAGGCGCTGTTCGTCATAGAGCCGCTCAATGCCATAAAAGCGGTCAAGGCAATGACAAGGTGCTTTGCTGCTCTCACGGTCGCCTCCCTACACGTCTCAATGATCAGATTGTCACGGACCAGAACCCATGACTTTGACCCTGAGCAATCTTCATCCGAATGCAAAACGGCCGCACCTTGCGGCACGGCCGTCGATACGAAACCCAAACCTCAGGCCACGACTTCGATCCCCATCGACCGTGCCGTGCCCTTGATGCTCTTGATTGCCGCCTCAACGCTGGCCGCGTTCAGGTCCGGCATCTTCTGCGTGGCGATCTCGCGCACCTGCTTCTCCGTCACCTTGCCCACTTTGTCCTTGTTGGGTGTGCCGGCGCCCTTGGCCACGCCAGCAGCTTTCTTCAGCAGCACGGCCGCGGGGGGCGTCTTGGTCACAAAGGTGAAGCTGCGGTCCGCATACACGGTGATGACCACGGGAATGATCAGCCCGGCCATCTCCTTGTTCTGGGTGCGCGCGTTGAACTGCTTGCAGAACTCCATGATGTTGACCTGCGCCTGGCCCAGCGCGGGACCAACCGGAGGCGCCGGCGTCGCTTTGCCGGCTTCAATCTGAAGCTTGACGTATGTGGATACTTTCTTCGGAGGTGCCATTTCGGTTCCTTCGGAACCAGCTTCTAGCTCCTAGCTCTTAGCTTTAGCCGGTCTGTTCTCAATGCGGATTTTGGTGCTGCGCCGTCAACGTTCGCCTTTAACCGGTCTCCAGCTAGGAGGCACAACCGGCTAGAAGCTAAAAGCTAATAGCTAAAAGCTGCAGCTACTCAATCTTTTCAACCTTGCCGAACTCGAGCTCGACCGGGGTGGACCGCCCGAAGATCGTCACCATCACCTTCAGCGTCTCGCGATCTTCATTGATCTCATCCACCACACCGTTGAAGTTGGCAAACGGGCCGTCCGTAATACGGACCTGCTCGCTCTTCTCAAACTTGATCTTAAGCCGCGGCTTCTCCTTGGCAACCTCGGAGCGGAAGAGGATCGAACTCACTTCTTCCTCGCTCAGCGCAACCGGCTTGTCGCCTGTGCCCAGAAAGCCCGTCACCTTCGGCGTGTCTTTCAAGACGTGCCAAAGATTATTGTCCAGGTCCATTTCCACCAGCACATAGCCGGGGAGAAACACCCGTTCCACCGTCCGCTTCTTGCCGTTGACGATCTCCGTCACCGGCTCGGTCGGAATCATCACACGCCCGACGCGGTCCTTCAGGCCAAACGCTGTGATGCGGCTCTCAATCGACTCCCGCACCTTGCGCTCAAACCCCGAATAAGCATGCAGAATGTACCACTTGAAGCGCTCGTTGCGCTCAGGCGGCTTCTGCTCGGTGGGCTGTTCCAGTTCTTCTGCCATCATGATCTCGTTTCGCTTGCTCCGACGCAGCGTCCTGCCGCAGCAGCTTTACTGCGCTCCCAGCCGGTGCAGGATCTGTTCCACTACGCGGCTGAACACAAAGTCCACCACAAAGAAGAACAGCCCAAAGAGGAACACCGCAATCAGAACCACGGAAGTTGTTGATTCAACTTCTTTTCTGGACGGCGTCACCACCTTGCGCATCTCCGCGCGCACATCGCTCAAAAAGTGGGTGAGCTTTTCCCAGCTGCCGGTCACGCCACCGGTAAAGTTCGATACCGCGCTGGGTTCCTGCCGTTTTAGATGGGCAGGGCGTTGCTCGTCGGTCATAACAGGTGTCTTCGAAGCCATACTTCTCTATTCCTTCGCACCCGGCGTCGTGCCTTGTGCGTCCTTACAAATTCCTGGCAGGGGCGGAGGGATTCGAACCCCCAAGTTCGGTTTTGGAGACCGACAGTTTAACCGTTGAGCTTACGCCCCTAGAAAGCAGCTGACAGTCCACAGACCACAGTAAACAGAGCCGTCAACTGTCGCCTGTTAACTGCCGTCGTTACTTCGTTTCCTTGTGCGGCTGGTGCTTGCGGCAGCGGTTACAGAACTTCTTGAACTCCAGACGGCCCGTGGTCGTCTTCTTGTTCTTCGTCGTCGAGTAATTCCGTTCCTTGCACTCAGTGCACTGCAATGTCACAATTTCCCGCATCTTCTTATCCTAACTGAATTTCAGTTGACCAGATTGCAGAGAACAGCCAACAGACTTAACTCCTTCGCTATCTGTCGTAACACTTTCGTCTGTTGACTGCCATCTGTCCTCTGTTCACTGTTACTTGATGATCTCCGAGATGGTTCCGGCGCCTACCGTGCGTCCGCCTTCGCGGATGGCAAAGCGCAGGCCTTTCTCCATGGCCACCGGCGTAATCAACTCCACCACCAGCTGCACGTTGTCGCCCGGCATCACCATCTCCGTGCCCGCCGGAAGCTCCGCCACGCCCGTCACGTCCGTCGTACGGAAGTAGAACTGCGGGCGGTAGCCCTTGAAGAACGGCGTATGACGGCCGCCCTCTTCCTTGCTTAACACGTAAACTTCGCCCTTGAAGTTGGTGTGCGGGGTGATCGATCCACCCTTGGCCAGCACCATTCCGCGCTCCACATCTTCCTTGGGAATGCCGCGCAGCAACAGGCCGGCATTGTCGCCCGCCAGACCTTCGTCCAGCTGCTTCTTGAACATTTCCACGCCCGTCACAACCGTCTTGCGCGTCTCGCGGAAGCCCACAATCTCCACTTCCTCGCCCACCTTCACCTTGCCGCGCTCGATTCGGCCCGTCACCACCGTGCCGCGGCCCGAGATCGAGAAGATGTCTTCGATCGGCATCAGGAACGGTAGATCAATCGCGCGATTAGGCTGCGGAACGTTCTTGTCCACCGCATCCATCAGCGCATCAATCTGCGCTTCCCACTTGGGCTCGCCGTTCAGCGCGCCCAGAGCCGAGCCCCGAACCACCGGCACATCGTCGCCGGGGAACTGGTACTTCGAAAGCAACTCGCGCACTTCCATCTCGACCAGGTCCGTCAGCTCTTCATCCTCAACCGCGTCGCACTTGTTCAAAAACACCACGATGTAGGGCACCCCTACCTGGCGCGCCAACAGAACATGCTCCTTGGTCTGCGGCATCGGACCATCGGTCGCGGCCACCACCAGGATCGCGCCGTCCATCTGCGCCGCGCCCGTAATCATGTTCTTGATGTAGTCGGCGTGGCCGGGGCAATCCACGTGCGCGTAGTGACGGTTCTTGGTCTCGTACTCCACGTGCGCCGTCGCGATGGTGATGCCGCGCTCCCGCTCTTCCGGCGCGTTGTCAATCGAGTCAAACGAACGGAACGTGTTCTTCGGGTTGTGCTTCTGCAATACCTTCGTAATCGCCGCCGTCAACGTCGTCTTGCCGTGATCGATGTGCCCGATCGTCCCCACGTTGCAGTGAGGCTTCGAACGATCAAATTTTTCCTTCGCCATAAAAGTCCTGAAACCCTTTCGTAGCTCGTACTGCCCGTTGCAACCTCGGGGCGCCGGCTGTCCGGCTCCAGCCCCAATAAACCAGTTCCCAGTTGACAGAAAACAGTGAACAGATTCTTCGCACTCATCTCAGCGGCACCCGCTGTTTACTGTCGTCTGTCTGCTGTCGTCTGTTTTCTCAGTAATACGCATACGCCTTGAGATACCGTTGCCGCAGCTCCTTCGGCACCTGCTCCACGAGCCTCAGATAGCGCTCGCGCGTCAAACCCTGGTCTGACACCGGCAGCGCGTTGTACAGGCTGATGGCTTCCTTGCCGAGGTATCCGCGGTTGAGCACCGACTCAAAATCGCGGATGCGGAGTTTCGCTCCGGTTACCCGGCTCAGCAGTTGATCCACGTCGCGGCGATCGAACACAGCGTCGATCAGCGCGTGCAGCTTTGCATAACCCTGCTGGTCGGTGACCGCGATTCCCGCCTGCTCAAACATCGTCCCCATCCATCCTTCGGAACTGCTACCACTCGATCCTGGAGCGGGAGACGGGGATCGAACCCGCGACCAACAGCTTGGAAGGCTGTGACTCTACCACTGAGTTACTCCCGCGGAAAACCAGTGGACAGTGAACAGCGGTCAGTGAACAGTTTCAATGCCCGGCTCTGATCACGGGACCTGCTGTTCACTGTTCACTGGTTACTGCTCACTCGCATCTCTGGAGCTGATGACCGGGCTTGAACCGGTGACCTCTCCCTTACCAAGGGAGTGCTCTACCAACTGAGCTACATCAGCCCTTAAACTTCATTTGCCCCGCCGGATCCGGTCCGCCTGCATCGCCATCACCGTCCGGAAGGCGAAGGTTGCCAGGATAAAAATCGGAACCCACCGTACCTCGATCAGCCTGTGGAAAACCTCGACTTTACCCTCGCCAATCGTAAACCACACCAGTACTGCCAGCACAGCGTATAACGCCAGGGCGATCCGATATTTCCCTTCCAGATCTGAACCGGCGCCCAAACCCATTCACCTCGGCCAACGGCCGCTCTCATCTCTGACCACTGGCCACCGACAACTGACCAGTATTTTTATGGTGCACAGGGGAGGATTCGAACCTCCGTAGCTCCAAGGAGCGGCAGATTTACAGTCTGCTGCCATTAACCACTCGGCCACCTGTGCCCATCCCATAGAGCCCTTCGCGTACCCACTTTCAGCGCACCAGCGTTCCTCCGGAGCACTCCGGATGTACCGGAATCGTCCGGCTTTTTGCTGCTTGCACCTCAGTGGGATCGCCGCAGAGGACAGGCCCGGCCCCTCACTCAGGAACCGGTTAAAACTTGACGCACCGCTGAACCCCCGAAGGCCTCTAAGTGGAGCTGGCGAAGGGATTTGAACCCCCGACCCTCTGATTACAAATCAGATGCTCTACCAGCTGAGCTACGCCAGCCCTACACGGTTCCAACTGCCTCTATTTTTGAACCGCTTGCCACCTGGAAACCGCCCGGAGACCCTGGATTATACGGGCACACGTTTGCCCCGCACTCACCACGGCACAGAACCAAAGATTAGCATAGAGCCCTAGCGGGAGCAAACGCTTGCGCCTGATGTCGATTCGTCGTCGTGGGCTTGCTGCCCCGACACCTGCCTTTCGTACGAAACGGATGGCATTGCTCCTTCACAAATAAGAGGGTTCGCCGGGCACCAGGCAGCGATCCAGGGCGCCTGTAAAGACGAATTTGACTTGACATTAGAGTCCGCTGGAACGAACCTTCTAGCGACATAAGAGAACCGAGGACACCCCCCATGAAGATCCTCCGCATAGCACTGTCCGCGATGGCCGGGTTGGCCCTCCTATTAGGTTTCGCTATCGTTCCGGCCCATTCCCAGGACGCACCCAAGCGGCGTCCCCGCGTAGCCGTCATGGATTTCGATTACGCCACCGTCCAGACCGTCTCCGCGTCGGTCTTCGGCACCAATATCGATATTGGCAAAGGCATCGTGGACATGCTCGTCACCGACCTGGTCAAGGACGGCTCGTACTCGGTGATCGAACGCAAGGCCCTCGATAAGATCATGGCCGAGCAGAACTTCTCCAACTCCAGCCGCGCCGACGCCACCAGCGCCGCCAGAATCGGCAAGCTACTCGGAGTCGATGCCATCATTGTCGGCAGCATCACCGAGTTCGGCGGCGAGACCAAGAAGACCGGCCTGGGCGGCATCGGCGGAAACTGGCATGGAGTCGGCCTGGGCAATGTCGGCCATTCCAACTCCAAGGCAAATGTCGCCATCACCGCGCGCATCATCAACGTCGACACCGCGGAGATCATGGGAGTGGCTGACGGCAAGGGACAGTCGAGCCGCTCCAGCACCAATCTGCTCGGTGGAGGCGGAAATTGGAACGGCTTCGGAGCGGGTTCAGCGGACTTCAGCAACTCCGGCTTCCAGCAGACCATCATTGGCGAGGCCACCAGGAACGCCGTCGACCAGCTCTCCACTGGTCTCGTCGCTGACGTTCCCAAGATCGGCGTCCGCACCATCACAGTCGAAGGCCTGGTCGCTGACGTTGAGGGCAACCAGATCATCCTGAATGTGGGCGCCAAGGCCGGCGTGAAGGTCGGCGATCAGTTCAACGTTGAACGCGTGACCAAGGAGATCAAGGATCCCACCACCCACGAGGTTATTCGGCGGCTTGCGACGACCGTTGGCGTGGTCAAAGCGACCGATGTGGACGACGCATCGGCGGTTTGCACCGCTGTCTCGGGGTCCGGATTCAAGACCGGCGACAAGGTCAAGACCGTGACGCAGTAAGAGCAACCAACTGAAAGCAAAGCCCTCCGGATCTTCTGGTTCGGAGGGCTTCTCCATCTCCGTTCGTTCTTCTCAAACGTCCAATACAGCAGGAACCCGAACCCGCCGCTGAGGTATCTAACCTTCCATGAACCCGGACACCCCATCCATTCAAGCTGGACCCCGCCTGAAAGCGGCGCTCGGCGTCGCCATCCTTGCCGACATCATTCAGATGGTTGTCTTTCCCCTCTTTATGACGGGCGCAGCCTCACCCGCGGACGACGGACTCGACCTCGGCGTCGCCGCCATCATGACGGTTCTCCTCGGCTGGCACTGGGAGTTCCTGCCATCCTTCCTTGGCAAGCTCGTGCCCGTCGTCGACTTCGTGCCCCTCTGGACCCTTGCCGTGGCCAACGTCTACCGCAAACAGAAGCGCCTCGCCGTGTCCGCGGCGCACATGCCGCCAAATCCCCCCACCATCAACGTCCCGCACAGCTCGTAACATCTGCCGCGGGGGCCGTCGTTGCTTCTGCCGCGCGCACGTCTATTCCGTTCGCAGAGCCATAATTGGATCTACGTGCATAGCTCTGCGCGCCGGAAAGTAGCAAGCCGCCAGCCCGATCAACACCAGCAAGCCGGGAACCAAAATAAACGTCAGTGGATCGGCCGGCTTGACCCCAAACAGCAGGCTGCTCATTAATCGCGTCAACCCAAGTGCCCCCAGCAGCCCGGCCAAAATCCCGCTTACAGTGAGACCCATCCCCTGTCGAAACACCAGCGACAGAATCCTGCCCGGACGCGCACCCAGCGCGATACGGATCGCGATATCGCCCACGCCTTGCGTCACCAGGAACGACATCACCCCGTAAACGCCGATCGCCGCGAGGATCATGGCGAAGGCCGCAAAGCCGCTGAGCATTGTCATAGCAAAACGCTGGCGAGCCACTGAATCGTGGACCCGCTGCTCCATCGTGGCTACGTCGAACACCGGCACATCGGAATCAATCGCATTCACCTGCCCGACAATCGAACCAGCCATCGCAGTGGGATCTGAGGCGGTGCGCGCGACCACGAACATCGTGCCACCGGGATGTTGCGCATGCGCGTAATACACCACCATGCGGGTATCCAGATCGAGCCCGTACTCCTTCACCACACCCACCACGCCGACTACAGTGCTCCACGGCTGCTTTGCGCTTTGGCGCACATGTTTTCCCAGAGCATCGCCGTGCGGCCAGAATCGATCAGCCATCTTCTGATCGATTACCACCACCGGTTGCGTCTTCTCTGTGTCGTCCAGCGTGAAGGTGCGACCCGTGACGACCGGAATCTGCATGGCGCCAAAATATCCCGGCGTGGCTTCACGCACATCTACCTGCAGTTCGGGCTGATTGGGCGGGGGCACGTATCCCTCAATCGCCATCCCTCCCCATCCCACCGACGGTGTGAGAGGAAGCGCGGAGACTGCACCCACAGCAGTTACTCCGGAAATATGGCTCACCCGCTCGGTGAGTGCCTGGTAGAACTGCACACGCGGCTGATCTTTGTATTTTGGCCCCTCCGCCGACACCTGCATTGAGATCGCGTGTTGCGGATTGAACCCCGGCGGCACCTGTGCCAGGTGCATGAAGCTCCGCACCAGCAGGCCAGCCCCAGCCAGCAGAGGCAGCGAGATGGCCAGCTCCATAATCACCAGTGCACCGCGCAGTTTGTCGTGCCGTACGTTCAGGCCGCCAGTCATCGCACCACGTCCGCCTGTTTTCAGGCTCGCGGTCAGGTTCACGCGCGAAGCACGCAGCGCCGGCGCAAGCCCAAAGACAATCCCCGTCAGCAGAGCAATGCCAAACGTGAAACCCAGCACCAGAGGATCGATGCTCAGCTCATCCAGCCGCGGAATATTGCCCGGATGCATCCGCCGCGCAAGCGCCAGGCTGCCTGCCGCAAGACCAAGACCGGCCAGGCCGCCCAGCATCGAAAGCAGAACGCTCTCCGTCAGCAGCTGCCGGATCACGCGCGCCCGTCCTGCTCCCAGCGCCGCGCGCACCGCAATCTCCCGCTGCCGCATCGTGGACCGCGCCAGCAGCAAATTGGCCACGTTCGTGCACGCGATCAGCAGCACCAGCGCCACGGCGCCAAAGAGAATCAGCACGGCCTTGCGCACATCGCCCACCACCTGCTCAATCAGCGGAACCACGCTGATGGTGAATGTGCTGTCGCGATGCTTCTCCACCCGCAGCCGTTCTGCAATCACGCGGATGTCCGCCTGCGCCTCCTTCATCGTCACGCCGGGCTTCAGCCGCGCCAGGATGTTGTAATTCTCCGATCCATAGTTCTGCGTGTCCTTCGCGTCCTCCGGCAACGGCATGAACAGATCGGGCTTGTCGACACCGCCCACGGTCGGTAGGACTTCGCGATTCAGCCTGAAGTCCCGCGGCAGAATTCCCACCACCGTGCTGGCTTCGCTGTCCACCGTGATCGACCGGCCCAGAATATTCGGATCGCCGCTGAACACCCGCTGCCACAGCCCGTACGTCAACACCACCGTCTTGCCGTTGTGCGGCTTGTCTTCCTCGGGCGTAAACAGCCGGCCGCTTAATGGCTTCGCTCCCAGCATGGGCAAAAAGTTCCACGACGCTGCGATCACGTCCACCTTGACTCCGCGGTTCAAACCGGTGATCGTCGTTCCACCTCCCACTGCGATGCCCATGTCTTCAAACACATGGTTCTGCGTCTTGATGTCGTAGTATTGTCCCGGCGAGGGCCAATCCTGCGGAATGCCAATTCCCGGTGAGCGCAGCCAGAGAATCGCGAGCCGATCCGCATGGGGATACGGCAGCGGCTTCAGCATCAGCGTGCTCGTCACGGTAAAAATGGCCGTATTGGCCCCGATCCCAATGGCCAGCGACAGCACGATCATCAGCGTGATGGCCGGCGTCTTCATGAATCCGCGAAAAGCATAGCGAAGATCCTGCAGCAGATCGTCGAGCCAGCGCGTGCCGCGCGACTCTCGCACGCGCTGCTTCACCTGCTCGCTCCCTCCCAGCGCCAGCCTCGCGCGGCGAATCGCTTCCTCATCACTCAGCCCGGAGCGGCGATACTTCTCCGCCTCGCGCTCCATGTGATACCGCAGCTCGTCGTCCATCTCGTCTTCCATCGCGCTGCGGCGAAACACTGAACGCAACCGGTAAAGCAGGTCATCGAGCATCTTCGAATCTCCTCACGCCATGTCCAGCACATGACCGACGGCGGCGCTCAGTTTGCGCCAGGCAGCGGTCTCAGCCTCGAGCTGTTTCTGTCCGCGTGGCGTCAGCTTGTAGTACTTTGCCCGCCGGTTGTTCTCGCTGATCGCCCAATGCGCCTTGATCCACCCGCGCCGCTCCAGACGATGCAGCGCTGGATACAGCGATCCCTGCTGCACCTGCACCGCGTCGCGCGTAAACTGCTGCAATCGCTCCGAGATGGCCCAGCCATGCAGCGATTCCAGCGCAAGCGCCTTCAGGATCAAAAGATCCAGCGTCCCCTGCGGCAACTCCAAACGTTCTTGACCCATATAGACACTTACCCTGCTGCTTCGACACAAGCGACCCTACCATCCACTTGTGTCGAAGCGCAAGGGTAATGTGACAGTCTGAGGGCCGGGCCCGATCGCCTCGCGCGTTACACTGCTCGCGCAGCAAAAATGAGGATCCAATGATTACGCGGCGCAATTTTCTTCGAACGGGAGTTGTCTCAGGAGCGGCAATTCTGCCGTTGAATTCCGGCGCAGTGTTTGGCAACGCAGAAAGCCTCGAATCCCCGCCGGTCGCCGCCCTCAGCGAGCCATCCATCGGAACCTTGGTCGCTCTTCCCGCCCGTTTGCCCACGCCCAACCCTGCCACAGAACCATGGCAAAAGCGCGTTCGCCGCGTTGGCCAAACCAACATGACCGAGCACGATCCGGCAGTCATGGACATAGAGGCCTGGGCGGACTACTGGCACTCTGTCCACGCCGACATCGTCTACGTCAGCGTCACGGGTATCCTCGCCTTCTATCCCTCCAAGGTCCCGTTTCACAAGCACGGAAAATTCCTCAACGATCGCGACTTCTTCGGCGAGTGTGCCGCCGCCGCCAAAAAGAGAGGCATGCGCGTAGTCGCCCGCATGAGCCCCGACCTCAATTGGGCTGAAGACGCGCTCAAGGCTACAAGGACGGCTCGGTGCAGTTCAGCGGCGAAGAGCCTCGCCTCTTCAAGGCCTGCATGTTTTCCACCTACATGGACGATTACGTGCCGGCCATCATCCGCGAGGTCAATTCGCTCTACGACGTGGACTGTTTTTACTGCAACGGCTGGCCTCCGCTGGGCAGCCTCCCCGAGTGCTACTGCGCGGTCTGCAGCAAACTCCCCGCTCCCAACACGCCCGCCTACTGGCGCGCCTTCACCGACCGCACCCTCAGCCTCTGGCAGCGCTACGACGCGCTCGCCAAAGAAAAAAAGTCCGACAGTTTCTTCTTCGCCAACTCCGGCGGCAACGTGCGAGGCGGCCCGAATCTCGACCGCCTCGCCAAAACCCTCGTCTGGTTTCAAGCCGATAACCAGGGCCGCACCTACGAAGATCCCGCCGTGTGGGGCTGCAGCCTGCAGGGCCGCGTCTGCAACGCCGTGCTCGATGGAAAATTCGCTGCCAACGTCACCGCCGCCTACTCCACCGGCAACCCTGGATGGCGCAATCTCTCTAAAACTCCCGAAGAAGCCCGCATGTGGCTCAGCCAGACTTCGGCCAGCGGCATGACACCTTACTTCCACTTCGTCGGTGCCGAAACCGGCCGCGGCGAAGACACGCGCTGGCAGAAAACCGGCGCCGACTACTTCGACTGGACCGCGCGCCACGACCAACATCTGGCTACCCTGCGCTCGATCGCCAACATCGGCGTAGTCATCGGCCAAGCCACCCAACTCCTCTACCCCGGCCCCAAAACCATGCACGCGCGCAGCTACATGCACGAGACGGCGCAAGGCATCTACGAAGCCCTCCTGCGCGGTCGCTTCGCCTTCGACTTCGTCCACGAGGACCGCCTCGACCCCGAGCGCCTCGCCAAATATCGCGCGCTCCTTCTGCCCAATGTCGCCATGCTCAGCGACCGCCAATGCGACCAACTCCGCGCGTACGCAAAAGCAGGCGGATCACTCATGGCCAGCTTCGAGACCGGCCTCTACGACGATAACCTCGAGCCGCGCTCCGACTTCGCCCTCGCTGATCTCTTCGGCGTCAGCAAGGCCGGAGATGCCATCGGCACCAACGGCAACCCCTACTACGCGCGCATCGAGTCGGGCCACGCGCAGCACGACATCCTCGCGGGCTTCACCGATACCAACTGGCTTCCCGGCGCGCAGAATCGCGTCCCCCTCAAGCCAGTCTCCGACCCCGTCCTCACGGTCGTCCCCGGCTTCGTCCGTTATCCGCCCGAGCTAGCCTATCCACCGGTCTCCCACACCGACGAGCCCGCAGTGGTATTGCGCGAGTCCGGTCCCAGCCGTACCGCGTGGCTCGCCGGCGACGTCGAACGCACCTACTGGATCACCGGCCACGGCGATCTCCTCCACCTGCTCCACAACACCATCCGCTGGGT
>Ga0206823_1167_pt1 | contig 14277 bp, 11 predicted proteins | sample Alteio_BWOrgCont_81_FD_152868 | JGI IMG/M metagenome (GOLD analysis project Ga0206823, IMG submission 152868) | Enriched cells from forest soil in Barre Woods Harvard Forest LTER site, Petersham, Massachusetts, United States -... | ecosystem: Environmental > Terrestrial > Soil > Temperate forest >...
GTCCCCTTATGTCCGCATCATGAAGGTGATGTGTCTTACTCGCCTCTAGCAAAATGGGCACTCCGGGGTCTTCTAACGACTCAAATTCCTCAACAACGTGATAAATGGATCCCTGCGCATCGAAAGTGAACTTCACTGCGGCGAATTCGATGATCGCGTCTTTTATTGGATCATTAACATGTCCTACGGTCTCGACATCCACAAAGAGACCGAGCTGAGTCTTGTTGGCAGGAGAGGGATCCGCATACCGAGTACTTGGCTGCAGTCTCTCAAGCACCCGGTAGTCTGAATGTCCATTAAGCAGTTCGATTGCCCTCGAAAACGACGAGGGGTCACTTGTATTATTATCCAAGGCACCACCAATGATTGACCCAGCCACGTAACCAAGCTCCGAACCATTTGCGTATGCAGTATAGGGTCACCGCGGCGACGCCAACAGCAATAACCAGCAGAGTAAAACAGAGGCCCAACATCAACTCATCTCCACATGTTTGCCATGATATGTTCGATTAGAAGTCGGCATCTTTTTAGGTTTCCTCGGCCAACTTCCACTGGGAATTCATTTCCAGATTGCGCAGGGTATTGAGGTCTCGGGCTTCAAGAGCCTCCTTTCTTCGCATTTGCCAGTTGCCCGCTTCCAGGCTGAAGCGAGACACATCGGCTCGGCTGTAACCATCGACTAACATCTTGTCTACAGTTTCGTTAAGCAGATCAAGAGCTAACTCCATCGTCTGCTTTGTGTGAGGAATAAAATCAAATTCATTGAATCCAAGTAGCATGCCGTGAGTGTGTCTCAAAGTGTCTCGGTAGTAACAATCAAGGTTAGCCTGCCACTCCCTACTTTCTTTCTGAATTTTCCACCGATCGACTCCGTTCCAAACGATCAGCGCTGAACCGCATAACAGGAACACTGCTGCAGAAATTATGAGCAATCGCTTCACCAGCCCCTCCTTGCTCCAACCTTCTCTATTAACCAGCTCACGTCATCTTCAAGCTGCTCAATGCGTTGCTCCCTTTCATCTCTTTTTGTCTTCGATTCACAGCCTACATACTTCTTCTGGGAGGGCTGCGGTAATGAGACTGGACATAAGTTCCGTCCTTTCTATGATAGCCGTTGACATGCACTGTCTTCGGACGTCCTGTAGCCGTACTAATGGCCCCATACCCATCCAGAGGAGGGCGTACTGCCACTGATCGTGCGGATGAAGCCACCCCACTCTTCGCATCCACACAACCACTCGCTGCCGAACTGGTTGTGTAGGTTGGTTGGCAAGCCCCCACTAAGAGGCCCAGCGCTAATATCGAAAATCTGAGAAAATTCCGCATTTCTTTTGCCGTGTGTTTATTCTGAATCAGAAATGCTATTAACTAATTACGATTTATATCAATTGTAAAGTCAATTGACTTGAATTCTCATTAGTTATGAAAATGCTCGTCCTTGCAGCGGCAGGTGGAAGAGTGAATAAAAAGGAACGCGATAGAATTCTGACTCTGTCAATCGCTATCGCGGTAGTTCAGACCTGCGCAGCTCTTTGGGCAATATCTCAGATAGGACTTGAGGGAGTCGCTGACTTGATCTCACCCCTTCTACTCATGGCCATCACAGCAGGCCTACTCAAATATCAAAGGAGAGGCTGGGTGGCCTCTTGGCTTGTAGTATTCGCCCTCACCAGGTGCTTAGCGATTCGGGCTCAAAGCACCTCTGAGGCAATGATCGGTGTGCTTATTGTCTCTCTCGTGATAAGCATCCCTATCGGCTATGCCTTCCTCAGGTGGACCAAGTCAATCTGGCAAGCCAAGTCAGAAGTTGCATAGGTAGGAATTCAATGACACAACATAATCACCTTTTTTCTCAGCAAGACCAACGCATCCGGCATCGCTGGCTGATCTCATTGTTAATTTTAGTTGGGCTGCATTGGTTAGAACTTGGGTTCACGTTCATAGGGCTAGGAAGTGGACTACTATCCAAAGACGATGTGACAGCACAGGCTGTAGCCGCCATCGCATCGGTCGTTACTGCTGCCGTACTGCACCACTGCGCCTATAAGCGGCATGGCACCAAATTGCTAACTTGGTCCCTATTTGCCCGATTTGGGGGGATATCGCGGAGCCTATCGAGCACCACAGGGTATCAGTCAGACTGGGAATCCGACCCGTGGACCGTTGGCTGGATAGCCGCCTCGATAGCCGTCTTTGTCTGGCAGTTTATCCTGAGTGTCAAACTGAGAGGTGTCAACAAAAGATTGCGCCTTCGAGGGACAGAACAAACAGCGGAACTGACTCCCCAAGAGTCGAGTCAATGAACAGTCATTCAGGCAGTCTAATGCTTCAAATTTCTAGCAATTAGATCGGGAGGCCCTGATTAGAGCGCGGACTATTCTGCTATTGGCAGCTGCCTCTGCAGAGTAGTACCCATGTTTCCATGAGGCCATTTTTGACCTCTCGCTACTCGGCCGCCCAAGCAAGAGGCTAGGGTTGGCGGACTAGACGATCGCCAGGCTTCAGTGAATAGCACCCTCTCGATGAAAAGGCTCCTAGCACTTCAAAATCTGGCGCTTATTTTTACCGACTGCTAAAAGCGACTCCTGTCGATTGCACTACGGAACAAAAGAACTATGATTAAAGATTTAATCCAGCAAGATCCACCCAGAAATTTTAGCCAGAGAGCTGCACTATTGCCAGTTCCCCCTCCACTAAATCCTGGAGAACTCAGTCAGCAAGTCCGAATCGAGCTAGAGGCTGAACTGAAGCGGGAGTACTTAAAAACTATTACCGCACAGCACTTGGGGGATGGCCATGCTGAATGGACGGAAATGCTCTCTGACTTGGCCGTGAGGGCATTTAGGTGGTCTCTACACACTGGAATCGAAGGTCGGTGTCTAGAACACTGCTATCGCGTTATTCGTGGCGCCAAATTCAATGAAGTATTTGATCTCATTGAAGCAATCGCTGCTCAAATAGGAAATGCTCAGCCCACCTTCCCCAAAGCAATCAACGCTGTGCTGCATCGAAGCCAAGCTCCCTATGTTTTAATAAAAACTATGAAAGGAGATTGGGAATTTATACAAACAGGAAGTGGTGAAGATCAAAAATCTGTGACTTATTGCCATAGTTGCTTAAATGACACCACCTTCATAAATACTCGTACACATATACAAAGGGCAGGAGCAGCGTTAGCAAAAATGGACTATGAATATGCGACGAACCAGAGCGTTATGGCTGTGGAGGCAACCTTTCGGAGCATTACTGGTAGGCAAAATTTTACTCTTGGGCAAATTCTTGGCCAAGACGAAATAAAGCTACCTCCTCTGGTGAAAGAGCAGTGCCGAAATATGTGGAAGTACCGATCGGATGCGGATGGCGTAGGACATTCCATAAAAGACATAAGTTCATGTCCACGCCCCAATCATGCGGAGGCTCAATTAATATACTCAACATGCTGCGCTACAATTACATATTTAATTAACACGCATAGTAAAGCAAGCGCTCTATGAGGGATGGCAAATCCGGTCAATCAACCTTGACTGAACTACAGCTTTTATGTCCGTCGACTGAAGCCAATGCGAGCATGTATTGCTATACGGCAGAGCGTGGGTTGGCTGAGGGGTGGTTGAGAAGGCGGTTTGGGGCCCGAGGTTGGCTGACGGCGTAGCCGACGCCAAGATCGGGATGCCAAATCGGCTTATCGGCCACCACTCGGACAACTCCGCGGAGACGTATTGCCATACGGCGAGCAGGTGCGGCGCGCTCCTTTGAATGAGGCTCTGCGTTGGAGTGGCTTGGAAAATGGTGCGGCGGTATGGTGCTGTGGTGGTCTAAAACGATCATTGGAGTGGGGAGTACAATGCGGTATTTAAGAAGTCTTTTGTTGTTGGCGCTAGCGGTCATTGGCGTTCAGGCGGGCCTGCAGGCGGCGGCGCAGAGTCCGGAGCTTGGCGGATGGGGCGCTAAGAATCACGGTAGCCGATGCGACGGGTGCAAGGGCTGTTGAAAATTGCCCGCTAAATGGTATGAGCGGCTAGCGGAGGTCAAGATGGCGCAGCAGGTGGGGTTTATCGGACTGGGCGCGATGGGGCTGGGGATGGCTCAGAATATCCTGAAGGCCGGCTTTCCACTGTGTGTCTATAACCGAACTCGGGAAAAGGCGGCACCGATCCTGCAGCAAGGAGGCACGTGGGCGAACTCACCTACGGAGCTGGCTGCACAGTGCGACATTCTGGTGACGATGGTCTCCAACGATGCGGCCCTCACCGAGGTGACTGAAGGCATCCTGCGTTCTCCAAAGAGGCCCTCCATCCACCTCTCAATGAGCACGGTTTCGCCCCAACTGTGCACGCGCCTTGAGAAGCTGCATCGCGAGCAGGGGGTCGCATTTCTGGCGGCACCGGTGACAGGACGCCCTGAACGCGCTCAGGCGGGCACCCTGTTTGTCTTTCTGTCGGGCAGTGCGGCCGCGAAGCAAGCTGCCGCCCCCGTCTTAAAGACGATGAGCGAGAAGGTGTTTGATCTGGGCGACCAGCCCAGCCAGGCGGCCCTCTTTAAGCTGTGCAACAACTTTATGATCCTGAGCCACATCGAGGCATTTTCAGAAGCGACTGCCGTTCTGGAAAAGGCCGGCATCTCCCCCTCCACTGCGATGGACGTGTGGCTCAACTCCCTCTTCGACTCGCCGCTCCTGCGCGCCTATGCGCCCATGCTCACCAAGCGAACCTTTTCCGAGGGGGGCTTCGCGCTCAATCTGGGCCTTAAGGATCTGCGCCTCCTCCACACCTGTGCCGACGAATCCCAAGTCCCCACCCCCTTTCTAGGCAATCTCCTCGACAAGCTGCTCACCAGCATGAACCTGGGCCGCGCCAACTACGACTGGTCCGCGATCCTCCTCCTCACCCGCGAACTATCCGGACTCAAGCCCTAGCGCAATCACCTGGTTTTCAATCCCCAGAAGGACTTGAGTACCTGCGCCTATTACTGAGAAACTCCCGGCCATGCCATAACTTGAATCCGATTGAGCGGATGGGGTGGTCGATGCGCATTAAGGAACGGCTCGCGAAGGGACAGCTGGTGAGGACCTTTCTTGTAGGACAGCTGAGCCATCCCAAGGTGATCGAAATGGTGGGCCTGTCGGGAGGATGGGATGCCGTCTGGATCGACCAGGAGCATGCTGGCCTCACAATTGCACAGATCGAGGAGGCGGCCCGCGCTGCGCGGGGGGTGGGACTCGACAGCTTTGTGCGGCTGGCTCCCACCGACTACGCCACGGTGATGCGCGTGCTGGAGGCCGGCGCGGGCGGCGTGATGGCTGCCCAGGTGCGCAGCGCTAGGCAGGCCGAGGAGATCGTCTCCTGGAGCAAGTTCCATCCGCGCGGCGTGCGCGGCATCAACGGCACCGGGTTCGACGGCCAGTATGGCGCTCTTCCCCTGGCAGACTACATCCGTAAGGCCAATGCCGAGAACTTTGTCTCCATCCAGATCGAACATGTCGATGCGCTGGAGGCGGTCGAGCAGATTGCTGCAGTCAAGGATGTGGATGTGCTGTGCATTGGAACCGCTGATCTGAGCCAGTCCATGGGCATACCGGGGCAGTATGAGCACCCCCGCGTGCAGCAGGCGATCGAGCGGATTGCTCAAGCGGCCCGGGATCACGGGATTCACTGGGCCATCTTGCCATTCAGCCCCGCCCATGCAGCAGCCTGTCGCCAGATGGGCTGTCGCATGCTCGTACTGGGCGTCGATACCCGACTGGTCTTGAGAGGCATCCAGTCCCAGTTGACAGAGTACTGCGACTGTATCTAGGCAGTGGCCTCTTCGGGGTCCTTCCAGCGGCCGTGGGACTTGATGAGGGCGATGAGGCGGTCGTCGGCGTCGGCTGAGTCGATCCCGCGTTCGATGCAGTCGCGGCCCACGTAGAGGTCGATCTTGCCGGGCTGGGAACCGACGTAGCCAAAGTCGGCGTCGGCCATCTCGCCGGGCCCGTTGACGATGCAGCCCATGATCGCAATCTTGACGCCGGGGAGGTGGGAAGTGCGGCTGCGGATGCGCGCTGCCACGTCCTGCAGGTTGAAGAGCGTGCGGCCGCAGCCGGGGCAGGAGATAAATTCAGTTGAAGAGGCGCGCAGGCGGGCTGCCTGGAGGAGGTTGAGGCCGAGCTGGCGCAGGTCGCTGACGGGGAAGTGGCCCTCGAGGAGGACTCCTTCACCGAGACCGTCGCAGAGGAGCGCTCCGGATTGCATGGCGGCGCGGATGGTTAGGTCGGCGAAGACGCCGCTGCCCGGCTCGCACCAGAGCAGGGGCCAGCGCAGTCCGGCCTGCCGCATCCAGGCGGCAAAGCGGCGCCCCTCGTAGAGCAGTGCGTTGGGATGTGCTTGGAATAGGATGGGCACCGGTTGGAGGCTGCTTAAGCGAGGCCAGAGCGCGCTGTCGGCATCGGTGACCAGCAGGGCTGCGCAGCCCGGCTTGGGGTCTTTGAGCGTTGCGAGGAGCCCCATCCCCTCTTGAGGCGTGGAGCTGAGGATGCCAACACCCAGCTGCTTCAGCTGCGCGAGGCGGTCTGCGGCCCCCTTGGCGAGGCCTTTGACCAGCAGCAGGTCGGCCATCCCGGCCGTTTTGCGGCCATTGGGACGCACGCCGATCCACTCCAGCAGGTCGGGGTGGAGCAGCTGCTCGGGTGTGAGCTGGAGGGCCACCGACCCGTCGCTGTGGAGTGCCAGCGAGGAGCTGGAGGCGGGGGCGTGGCGCGCTTCGACGTCGGCAAAGTAGGAGATCTGCTCCTCATCCCAGCTGCGGGTAGCCTGCGCCACAATGCGACGGCACGGGTCGATCTCATGCCAGCACTCCTCCGTCAGCGAGACACGGATTGTATCCCCCAGCCCGTCCATGAGGAGTGAGCCGATCCCCATGGCCGACTTGACACGCCCCTCCTGTCCCGCCCCCGCCTCGGTGACGCCCAGGTGCAGCGGATAGTCCCAGCCCAGCCGGTCCATCTCCTCCACCAGCAGCCGGTAGGCCGCCACCATCACACGCGGATTGCTCGACTTCATCGAAAAGATGATCTCGTGAAAGTCGTACTTGCGACAGATTTCGGTGCACTCGATGGCCGATTCGACCATCCCCTTCGGGGTGTCGCCAAAGCGGTTCAGGATCCGGTCGGAGAGCGACCCGTGGTTGGTCCCAATGCGGATGGACCGCTTGAGCCGCTTGCACTTTTCCAGCAGGGGCGCCAGCTTCTCCTCCATCCGCACCCGCCCCGCCTCAAAACGGGCGTCGTCGTACTCCACGACTTTGAGCGACGCGCGCGGTTCGGAAAAGTTCCCCGGATTGATGCGCACCTTGTCGACGTAGTCGGCCACCATGAGGGCCGCTGGCGGGTAGAAGTGGATGTCGGCTACAATCGGGATGTTCACATTGCGCTGCACCAGGCGACTCTTGATCAGCTCGCACGCATGCGCCTCCTTCATCCCCTGGACTGTCACCCGAGCAATCTCGCAGCCCCAGTCGGCCAGCCGGACGATCTGCTCAACCGTCGCCTCCACATCGCGCGTATCGCTGGTGGTCATGGACTGGATGCGCACCGGCTGGCTGCTTCCAACGGCAACAGGTCCCACCCAGACCGTGCGTGTCTTACGTCGACTGTGATGCATAGACAAACAGGGTATTCCTTGTTGAAATATTCAACAACTTCGGGTACACGTCAGTTATGAAAGTCCTGGCCTCGTCAGGCGTCGACGAAGCGGAGCAGATGGCGAAGCCCGCGACGAGCGCAGGGCGCGTCGATCCCCTTCGCGAGGAGCGGGATTTGGCAGCTGCCCGCTGCAGGCAGCCTGCGAGGTCAGGACTTTCATAATTGGCGTGGTACGGTTCAAATTCATGAGAGCAATTGCAATTCAAGCATTCGGCGGACCCGAGCAGATGCAGCTCATGGAGCTGCCACAACCCGAGCCGGCAGCCGATGAGGTGCTGATTCAGGTGGCCTATGCCGGAGTCAATCCGGTCGATTGGAAAGTGCGCGAAGGGTACCTCAAGGAGAGGATGCCCTCTCGCTTCCCGCTCATTCTGGGGTGGGATGTGGCTGGCCGCATTGTAACTGTCGGCTCCAACGTCAGCCCTCAGCGCGTGGGAGAGCTTGTCTTTGCCTATGCCCGCAAGCCGGTTGCCCAGTGGGGCACCTATGCAGAGTTTGTTGCCTGTGAGGCTGCCCATGTGGTCCCGGCGCCCAAAAGCCTGTCGTTACGGGACGCCGCCGCCATCCCCATCGCCACCCTCACCGCCTGGCAGTCGATTGTCGAGTGGGGCCACGTGGGCGAAGGCCAGAGGGTGCTGATCCATGCCGGGGCCGGTGGTGTGGGCGGCATGGCCATTCAGCTGGCCCACCACTTCGGGGCCCACGTCACCACGACGGCATCCGAGCGGCACCATGCGTATGTGAAGCAGCTGGGGGCTGATGTCGCCATCGACTACACCAAAGCGAAGGTCACGGAGACCTTCGACCTGGTCTTTGACACTGTGGGCGGCAAGGTGTTCGAGGCAGCCTGGGAGCAGGTGCGTTCCGGCGGCAAGCTGGTCTCCATTCTGGAACAGCCCGATCCCCAGCGCGCCAAGTCTCAAGGCATCTACGCCCAGTACGTCAATGTCCATCCAGATGGAGGGCAGCTGCTCCAAATTGCCCAGCTTCTTGATTCGGGGGCCCTCAAAGCGCCAGAAGTTCGCGAGTTCCCACTTGAGCAGGCCGTTGAGGCGCTTGAGATCCAGCGCCAGGGCCACACCCAGGGCAAGCTGGTCATTAAGGTCTCTTAAGGAGCACCGTCGACCAGTCTTCGTGGTCCATAGAACGGTCGGTGCCCTGAACGCGTGCGATGGCGTGTAGACCAGCCTGCTCGTAGACCTTCAGCAGCCCATCGCACTGAGACGTTCGGATGCCCGAGAGGAGCGCGACGCCTTGCGGAGCCAGCTGCCTCTCAAACTGGTGGGCCAGCCCAAGCAGCGGCTCCGTAAGTATATTGCCCACGATCAGATCGTAGGGTCCCTGCTGCTCCAGCAGCGTGTGGGCAAAGCCGTCGCTGACCACCGTCTGCACATGGGTGACGCCGTTGGCGCACAGGTTATCCCGCGTCACCAGAACGCTCGCTGGGTCGATGTCGGCGGCCACCTGGCTACACCTCCAGAGGGAGGCGATGGCCAGCGACAGCACGCCACAGCCGCACCCGATGTCGGCGACCCGCACTGGTGGAGGCAGCTCCAGAGACAGCTTTTCCAGGGCCCGCAAGCACTGCTCCGTCGTGATGTGGTTTCCCGAACCGAAGGCACCCATGATGTCCAAAAAAATGGGGCTGGAACCACTCGGCGCCTCGCACAGCGCCTCCTGTTTATAGTGGAGCCAGAAACGTCCGATCGAGAGTGGCGACCTCTGCCGGATCTGGGCAGCCAGCGCCTCCCGATCCGAAAGTGGGTAGTAGGCCGGATGGAGCCGGCCCCACCCCATCTCCTGGGTCAGCTGGCCCAGCAGCTGCTCAAACGGTTCTCGCTGCTGGATGGGAATCAGCCCCGATAGCCAGCCGATCTCAGCCCCGCCAAGCGATGGGCGACGATGGGCACCAATCAGCCCCGATAGCCGACCCTTGTGGTCAGATCCCCAGAGAGAGTCTACCCCCTGTTCGAGGCGGACAGCTAACGACTCGACGTGTTCCGCAGGCACACCCAGCCGGAACTGGAGATACCAGTTGCCCCTCACGCCCCACTGCGCCGGCTAAGAAGCAGGGTCGACCAGTCGTTGCCGTCGACTTGGCTCTGGGGATGCAGCCCCAGCTGCTCATAGGTGCTGAGCACATCCGGACAGTATGCGGTGGTGATTCCAGAGAGAAGGACAACCCCGTCGGGCGTTAGGAGGCGGTCAACATGTGGCGCAAGGTCGATGACGATATCGGTCAGGATATTGGCGACGATCAGGTCGTACGGACCCTTCTGATTGAGCAGCGGATGGGAAAAGCCGTTGCTCACACCCGTCTGAACGTGATTTGCTCCGTTGGCACGCAGATTCTCGCGCGCGACCAGAACGCTCTTTGGATCAATATCCACCGCAACCTGCTCCGCCTTCCAGAGAGAGGCGGCCGCCAGTGACAGGATCCCCGATCCGCACCCGATATCCGCCATACGCCGGACCGGACGCCCCCTCATCTGCTCGAGGGCCAGCAGACACTGGTGGGTCGTGATGTGGTGGCCCGAGCCGAAGGCGCCCGCATCGGAGATGAAGAGCGGAATGGCATCGGCTGGCGCCTCGGGACGTGCGTGCGCATTGAAGTAGAGCCAGAAGCAGCCAATGGGCAGTGGAGGCAGCCGGCGCTGCTCGTCGCGCAGCCAGTCGCGGTCCTTCAGCGGCTCAAAGGCCAGCTGAACGGGCCCACAGCCCAGCTCGTGGGTCAACTCCGTCAGCAGCGCTTCGAACGGAGCGCGCTGGTCCACGGCGACCATTCCCGAGAGCCGGTTCGAATCGGTGTCCCACCAGGAGGCTTCGACGCGGTCTTCAAGGGCCGCCGCCAGCCTCTCGAGCTGGTCCTCGGGCACCTTGAGGTGAAATTGCAGATAGTCCGCTGCGTCCATTCTCCGCACTTTAAAAAATCCGATGTAAAATCGCTACGGTTTCTACATGGGCAGTCTGGGGAAACAGATCGACCGGCTGCACCCGCTGCACCGCATATCCGGAGAGCCGCTTGATGTCACGGGCCAGGGTGGCCGGATCGCACGAGATGTAGATGATGCGCTCGGCCTGGATCCCCTCCAGCACCCGCTCCTCGATGCCACCTCGCGGTGGATTCAGCAGCACCAGATCGGCGATCGCTGCCTCGAGCTGCTGACACTCAAACGTGGCGTGCAGACTGTTTGCCTGAGCATTCCAGCGCGCATCGCCAATGGCCTCCTGCGACACCTCAACGCCCTGCACGCTCCAGCCAAGCCGCGCCAGGGCTAAGGCCATCAGCCCCACACCGCAGCAGCCATCGAGAGCCGTCCGGCCACCGCCCGGTCCGGCCATCGCCTCGACCAGCTCGACCAGCCGTCCCGCCTGGGCCGGGAACACCTGGAAGAAGCTGCCGGCCGAGATGCGAAAGTCCATCTCCGCCACCCGCTCTGTCAGCCACCCCACCCCTGCCAGCTGCTCCCACTGGTCGGTCAAGATGCGGTTGTCGCGGCGTCCATTGATACAGGCCACAACTCCGCGCACGCTGGCCGCCCTCTCCATCAGCTGCGTCGCCAGCTGCCGGCACGCCTCCAGCTGCTGCCCCGTGGTGACCAGGATCACCAGCTGCTCGCCCGTCGTGGCGGTGCGCACCACCAGATGGCGCAGCGTCCCCTTCCCACTGCTCTCCACATACGCCCTCAGGCCCGAGCTCTGCAGCAGACCGCGGATGGTCCCCAGCAGCTCTTCACCCTGGTTGCAGTGGATGAGACACCGGTCGACGGGAACCAGGCGATGCGACCCGCGCGCATAGAGCCCCAGCTGCAGCTGCTCCCCCACGGGCATCTGAATCTTATGCCGATACCCCCACGGCTCGTCCGCCCCCAGGCAGGGCGCCACCTCAATGCCCTTCAAGCCCGCGATCCGCTCCAGAGCATCCACGACCCGCTGCCGCTTGGCCTCCAGCTGCCCCTCGTAGCTGAGGTGCATCAGCTGGCAGCCACCGCACTCGCCATAGACTGGACAGGCCGGCTTCACCCGCCGCTCTGACGGCCGCTCGACCGCTACCAGTCGCCCCACCCCATAGGTCTTTTTAGACTGCACCAGCTCCACCTCGACCCGCTCGCCCGGCAGCGCCCCCTCAACAAATACCGTATAACCGTCCAGAGTACCGACCCCCTCACCGGAGGCGCCCAATGACCTGATCTCTAATAGCTGCGTTTTCATGCCAGCAAGGATAGAGGATAGCGTCTAATAGTTGGGGGAAATGGAGTGTCGGCCTATCGTTTAATGGGCTAACGAGGAGAATGGGGTGGGTTCGATGCTTCGCCGGTGGCAACAGCGGCTCTGGCCCGTCGAACCGTTTGAGCTCAAGAAGATCGTCCCCCTCTTCGCGATGAAGTTCTTCATCTCGCTCAACTTCGTTATACTCTCATCTTTAAAGGATACGGTCATCGTCACGGCGCCCCAGTCGGGCGCCGAGGTCATTCCAATTTTAAAGGGGTGGCTGGTGCTGCCGGTGGTCATTGGAGCCACGCTGCTCTACTCCAAGCTGAGCAACCTGGTGCAGCGCCAGACGCTCTTCTACGGAATCATGGCCTTCTTTCTGGCCTTTTTGCTGCTCTACGGCTTTGTCCTCTTCCCCCATCGCGACCTGCTCTGCCCCCACAGCAGCGCCGACTGGCTGATCCAGCGATTTGGCGCCGCCTGGACGCCCTGGGTCGCCGTCTACCGCTACTGGATGGATGCGGCCTTCTTTATTGTGGCCGAGCTCTGGTCCACGCTGGCCATCTTCCTCTGCTTCTGGGGCTTTGCCAACGAGATCAACCGGCTGGGCGAGGCCAAACGGTTCTACTCGCTGTTTATCGCTGGAGGCAATCTGGCCAGCATCTGCGCAGGCCCGCTGGTCTGGTACGCCACCAGCAAGACGGCCGGCCTCCCCTTTGAGGCCACGCTGCAGCAGCTGATGACCTTTTCCGTCATCACCTGCGTCTGCATCGTGTCGCTGCACTGGTGGATCACCCGGTATGTCCTGTCAGACCCACGCTTCCAGCCCGAGGAGGGGGCGGGCCGCTACCAGCAGAAGACCAAGCTCTCGCTGGTCCAGAGCCTGCGGATGGTGATGACCAACCGGCGCCTGCTGGCCATTGCGGTCATGGTGATCGGCTTTGGCCTGACCATCAACCTGGTGGAGGTGACCTGGAAGGCCAACCTGAAGCTGCAATATCCCAACGCCAACGACTACCAGGCGTTTATGGGGGCCGTCTCCTCCGTGACGGGGCTACTCGCCTTCACCCTCTCGCTCATCGCGGGCGGCGGGATGATGCGCAGCCTGGGCTGGCACATCTGCGCCCAGATCACGCCGATTGCGATCGGAACCACCGGCCTCCTCTTCTTCCTCGCCTACCTCTTTCCCGAAACGCTCACGCCCCTGGTCGGCTGGCTGGGGCTGACGCCGCTTCTTCTCGTGACCCTCCTCGGTGCCACCCAGGTGATCGTGAGCAAGGTGTCCAAATACGCCTTCTTCGATATGACCAAAGAGATGGTCTACATCCCTCTCGACCGAGAGGCGCGCATCAAAGGCAAAGCGGCGGTCGACATGGTGGGCTCGCGCCTGGGCAAGTCGGGCGCCTCCTGGATTCAGGTGGCTCTTATTGAGCTGCTGGGCGCCGGTTCGGTTCTGCCGCTGGCCCCCTACCTGCTGCCCGTCTTCATCATCATGATCCTGGGCTGGATCGGCTCCACCTACTACCTGCGCCACGCCGTCAAAGACGAGCCGCCCGCATCAGCCGCCCAGCCACAACCTCAGCCGCGCCTAGTAAACTCTTAAACCATCTCATTCAGTCGGCGCCTATTGTCAGAGCCCTCTGGCTCAAATTTGCAACACGTGCACGCTGGATCTCCGCCGCCTGCTGCAAGTTTGCAAGCCGCAGCCGAACTTGAGCAAAATCCGGGTCAGCTCGAGTAAGATCTGCCGCAACTGCGTCCTGATCTGCCATAAGAGCATCCTGGTCTGCAATAAGTGTGCGCTGATCTGCCATAAGTGCGCGCTGATCTGCAATAAGTGCCCGACGAGCCAAAAGCTTAGCTCGGCCAGCCCAACACAAACCAACCACACTAGCTGCCACCCCAGCCGTAAGCACCATTATAGAAAAGTTGATAGAAGAACGGGTCTTCCAGGCGTCAGGAAACAGCCGACTCTGGGGCCTAGCTGCGCTCACACCTATCGCCCCAATGATCACCAGCAGAAGACCTCCGGCAATCAGATACGTGGGGGTCGGATCGGCTGGGATTTCTACGGCTACTCGAGGGTGGATCGGAGGAAATTGTGCCATGGATGCCCTAAGTTATTTTCCTGAATTTTAGGAGGCCGCGCTCGCGGCAGCCGGCACCGGGGGTCCCACAGCAGCGTCCTCTTGGCCCACCTCGAGCCAGTTCAGCACCAGCCGCTGCATGTCCGCCCTTAGACCCTCCAGCTCTCCTTGCTGATTCCGAATCGTGACCAGCGCCTCGCCTAACTGGCGCGTGAGCTGGGCAGCCGCACCCACTGCAGTCAGCTCCGCAACTTGCGCTCGCAACGCCGCTGCTGCTTCCACAGCCTGATCCCTATCGTC
>Ga0206823_1168_pt1 | contig 14269 bp, 14 predicted proteins | sample Alteio_BWOrgCont_81_FD_152868 | JGI IMG/M metagenome (GOLD analysis project Ga0206823, IMG submission 152868) | Enriched cells from forest soil in Barre Woods Harvard Forest LTER site, Petersham, Massachusetts, United States -... | ecosystem: Environmental > Terrestrial > Soil > Temperate forest >...
ACAATGGCTTTGAGAACCAGAAAAAAATAAAGTGGATGAATCAGACAGTGTGTCAATTGCAAAACCATGCCGTCTAATTTCTGCAAGAGAGTACGTAGACGACTCCTTACCTGGAAAACGAAGAAGCGGCTTTGCAGCGGCTTCATCAGAAATTGCTACCATTTCTGGGAGTAGATAGGTTTCTCCTTGTCCATCTACCACGAACCATCTATGCAGTGATGCCAGTAAATTGTGTAGTCTGCGCTGTAAATCTTCAAGTGTATCCGGCAAACGACTATACTCACAGCAATTGGATTTTCGGCAAGGCGCCGCGAGGCGAGCAACCTTCGTTCCCAAATGGTACATGAGGATTGCGAGCCAAGCGGGAACGTAGACCGAAAATCCAATTGCTGTGAGTATATCCGCTTCTTGTTCGCTGAATATGTGTCCTGTAAGCGGCTGATAGAGTAGCGCTTCAGATAATTTGTGTAGAGGTAAGTGGCTGAAGCAGCGCTGTATAGCCTCTAGTCTACTAGGAGCTATAGCTATATCAAGCTCGAAAGTATCAAGCTGCTGAGTAGGAGAATCCACGATATCAAATACCTTCACAATCACAATATCTAAGCTAGCATACATTAAAAATGTATTAAAGAATAGTTCTGCATACTACAGCACTCAACTCGGCTATGCAAGCAATGATGGTGAGACAAAAAGTATAAAATTAATCTGCTGCTATTTCTGCATTTGGCAAAGTAATATTTAATTCCAATATAGAACAATTACCTGCACGCTCTAGTTCAACTTTGACTTGGTCTTGATCGATAGCGACATATTTAGCAATCACCTCAATCAATTCCCGTTGTAAATTCGGTAGAAAATCAGCATTATGTTCTGCTCTACGCTCATGCGAAACAATAATTTGTAATCGCTCTTTTGCAAGCGAAGCAGTATTTTTTTGTCGATTTGGAAAAATATAATTTAACAGCCTCATGTTTCCACCTCTTCACGGCCAAAGAGACGACGTAATAAACCTTTTTTTTCTGGCTTAACAAACTTAAAGGGCACCTCTTCACCCAGCAAACGGGCAACCGCGTCGACATAAGCTTGATGTGCATCACTTTCTCCATTCAGGGTAACGGGCACTCCTGAATTCGATGCACGTAAAACCGCTTGTGACTCGGGAATCACACTCAACAAAGGAATAGAGAGAACCTCTAACACGTCGTCAACACTCAGCATATCGCCCTTTTCAACACGCGTTAATGAGTAACGTGTTAATAATAAATGATGTTTAATAGGGTCCAAACCTAATTCAGCCCGCCGTGATTTGCTATCAAGAATACCTAACATCCTGTCAGAGTCACGAACGGATGAAATTTCGGGATTACTCACAACAATCGCTCTATCAGCAAAATACATTGCTAAGGTAGCACCACGTTCTATACCTGCCGGCGAATCACAAAGAATATAGTCAAAATCCTTTTTAAGTTCTTCCAAAATTTTTTCTACACCCTCTTTGGTAAGTGCATCTTTATCACGTGTCTGTGATGCGGGTAACACATAAAGATTTTCAAGTCGCTTATCTTTAATCAATGCCTGTTTAATATTTGCTTCGCCGCGAATAACATTGACAAAGTCAAAAACAACACGCCGTTCACACCCCATAATTAAATCAAGATTGCGTAAACCAATATCAAAATCAATAACGACTGTTTTAAAACCGCGAGATGCCAGCCCCGCAGCGATAGCAGCACTACTTGTAGTCTTCCCCACACCACCTTTGCCCGATGTAATGACAATAATTTCAGCCAATGCAATTGCTCCTATTGTATACTCTTCGCACTTGAATTTTTGGCTGTGTTGCCGCTTGGCTCGCAATCCTCATGTACAACAAGTACACTCCGGTTGCTCGCCTGCGCGGGCGCCTTGCCAAAAATCCCATTGCTGTGAGTATAACTCGTCAAAGAATTTTGATGTTGCCTAACAAACACTCACCCTATATATTGATGGACACTGGCAAGATGCCCCTATATAAGGTGATATTACTGGATTTTCGCTACAAGGGGAAGTCATTGTCTAGGGAGAAAATATACGTTTATTTTTTGTACAAATTAATTTGATATGTACTCTGCACAATCTCAACCGGCTTATATATTACATACTCGCCCTTACCGTGATACCAGTTTGTTAATCGATGCATTCACCCCCATGCAAGGCCGCATCAGTCTCATCGCCAAGGCAGCACGTGGGGTACAGTGCAAACATTCGCGTTTTAAAGGCTTATTACAAGCCTTTACTCCCTTATTAATCTCTTGGCGCGGAAAAACGGAATTACTAAATTTACTCCATGCAGAGCCTAGCGATTTTTTTTCGTTTCAGTTATCCGGAAAAATTTTACTCTGTGGACTCTACCTGAATGAATTATTAGTGCGTTTGCTGCATCGTTATGATCCTCATCCTACACTTTTTCAAGTGTATCAAACAACATTAACCCTGTTATCTCAGAACCCCAATCTGGCGTTACGCCTATTTGAAAAGCAACTGTTAGCAGAGCTAGGGTATGCTTTACACCTCAATCGCGATACTCAAACCCAGCAAACTATTTTACCCGATCGCCAATATCAATTTATTCCTAGCCAAGGATTGGTATTATGCTCAAATACCACTATCGCCATCGCAAATGTATATCTCTTTTCTGGTGCATCCCTCTTAGCCATACACGCTGAACAATGGACAACACCGAATCAGTTATTGGATGCAAAACGTTTATTTCGACTTGCATTACACCATCTGCTTGAAGGAAAAAGTATTCGCAGTCGTGAATTATTGTGGCCCCCTAAGCGAACATCTGAATTCGCTTCAGCCATTGACGAACACTAGCCTAGTTATTATATACTCTTCGCACTTGAATTTTTTTCCAGATAAATTATGAAAGTAAGCCTTTACATCTGCTTTTTTTTATCCACGCTCGGTCTACTGGTTGCTTGTACACCCTCCTTATCACCGGATGTCTATTCAACGGAAAATGCTGGACAAGTACAACAGGTGACACGGGGGGTTATCGTCAGTAGTCGTACGGTTAAGGTTTCTGATACGGGTACAGGTATCGGAATGGGCACTATTACCGGTGGCGCTTTGGGTGCACTTGCAGGCTCGGAAATTGGTGCAGGGCGAGGCAGCTTAGCCGCCGGAATTGGTGGCGCCCTTATAGGCGGTATAGTCGGTAATCAGGCACAAAAAGGACTCGCTACTCAAACTGGCATTGAGTATGTTGTTAAACTCCACAACAAATCTTTAATCTCCATCGTGCAAGGACCAACCCCTACTTTTATCCGTGGTCAACATGTTCTCGTGCAATATGGTAGAGGGGGTCGTTCGCGTATTACTGCCGATCCAAACGATGACCCTTAAGAATAACAAACTAAGCAGGAACGCAAATCGAAAGCTCAAGCACGGAACGCATCATCTCAACAAGCGAAATCTTTTTGTCGTCTTATTGTTGGGGTTTTCTTCAGGTCTACCGCTTGCTTTGATTGGCAGCACTTTACAGGCTTGGTTTACGGTTAGCGGTGTCAGCCTACTGGCTATCGGTAGTTTAGGTTTAGTGGGACAACCTTATATTTATAAATTTCTATGGGCCCCCTTACTCGATCGTTGGATACCTCCGTTACTGGGTCGACGCCGTGGCTGGCTCACGATTACGCAGTTAGCACTGCTCTTTGGCATTGCCAGCATGACGCTCGCCAATCCCAATACTAGCCCCACTCTATTAATCACCCTGGCTTTTTTTGTTGCTTTTCTTTCTGCCACCCAAGATATTGCGGTCGATGCTTATCGAACAGATATTCTTCAACCCCAGGAACGTGGCCTTGGTTCCACGCTCACAAGCTGGGGTTATAGGATCGCTATGCTCGTTTCGGGCGCACTCGCATTGCTATTAGGCGAAAATATAGGATGGCATAGTACCTACCTACTCATGTCAGGCCTCATGAGTATCGGCCTTTTAGCCAGCTGGTTTGCCAAGGAACCGCCGGGGGAACTCCAAGCACCCGCTACACTACGTGCAGCGATTGTTGACCCCTTTAAAGAATTTCTGAGTCGAGAATCGGCGTGGCTCATTTTACTGTTCATTGTACTCTACAAACTGGGCGATGCGCTCAGTGTCTCCTTAACAACACCTTTTTTACTTCGTGGTTTAGGCTTTTCCTTAAGTACCGTTGCGTTCGTCAATAAAGGCGTGGGGTTTATTGCGACCCTATTAGGCCTGCTAGCTGGTGGAGCCTTAATGACACGCATCAGTTTATTTCGTGGTTTATTATACTTTGGTATCCTACAAACGAGTGCTATCTTAGCCTTGCTACAATTAGCGTTAGCTGGCCATCATTATGGCTTGTTGGTGTTTGCTATCTTTGTTGATAATTTTTGTAATGCTATGGCAAGCATTGCCTTCCTCGCTTTTATCATGAGTTTATGTAACCATCGTTATACAGCCACTCAGTTCGCACTATTCTCAGCATTAGCCAGTGTCGGCCGTGTCTTTATCGGCCCTGTTGCCGGGCTTATCGTAACCTATTTTAGCTGGCCAACATTTTTTGTTCTCTCCTTAGTGGCCTGTCTGCCTGGTTTAGGGCTACTATGGTATTTGCGTGGACATTTTAGCGAATCACTGACAGCCGAGTGAGCAACGCAGACCAAAAATTCAAGTGCGAAGAGTATATACTCAAAGCCATTGGGTTTTCGGCAAGGCGCCACGAAAGCGAGCAACCGGAGTGTATGTATGATACATGAGGATTGCGAGCTGAGTGAGCAACGCAGACCGAAAATTCAAGTGCGAAGAGTATATACTCAAAGCCATTGGGTTTTCGGCAAGGCGCCGCGAAGACGAGCAACCGGAGTGTACAAATGGTACATGAGGATTGCGAGCTGAGCGGGCAACGCAGACCAAAAATTCAAGAGCGAAGAGTATACTTGAATTCCTGTTTCTTCCTCCCCATATAAGGGGAGTTGGTAACAGTCGCTTGTACTCTTTATCAAACATCATTATGATTAGCCCCTTAATTTTAGGGAGGCTAATTGTTTATATCCCATTACGATAGTCAATTCAAAGGAGAAATCTGCATGAGTATTGAAACATTAGAACAATCATCTTTACTTGCAACGATCAAGCCGTTACAGGACCGTATTCTGGTCAAGCGTGCTGTAGAAGAAGAAAGATCAAGAGGCGGTATCGTTATTCCTGACTCAGCAAAGGAAAAACCCGTTAAAGGCAAGATTTTGGCAATAGGTCCTGGAAAACGTCTTGAATCAGGCGCAATACAGCCTATGTCGCTTAAAGTAGGCGATGAAATACTATTCGGAAAATATGCTGGAACTGAAGTCAAGCTCGGCCACGACGAGGAGTACATTATTATGCGTGAAGATGACATCATGGCAATCATCACACACTAATCAATTTTAATCTTAATTTATTCAGAGGAATTAACAATATGGCTGCAAAAATTATGCAATTTGGTGTAGAGGCCCGTGCATCTATGCTACGCGGTGTTGAGATACTCGCAGAAGCGGTTAAAATAACCTTAGGCCCTAGTGGTAGAAATGCTGTTTTATACAAAAGCTTTGGTGCGCCTACCATGACCAAAGATGGCGTTTCTGTTGCGAAAGAAATCGAACTGAAAGACCCGTTTGAAAATATGGCCGTACAAATGGCTAAAGAAGCGGCTACTAAGACTTCAGATGCCGCTGGCGATGGTACGACGACGTCGACCGTGTTATCGTTCGCAGCGCTACAAGAAGGTATGGCTGCCGTTGCTCATAAGAAAGTGAACCCTACGGACCTAAGACGAGGATTTGATATCGGTACTGCTGCGGCGGTGCAGCGGTTGAAAGAAATCTCTATCGAATGTCATGATCTCAAGTCTATTACTCAAGTCGGCACTGTTTCAGCCAATAATGATCCTGCTATTGGCGCTATCATCGCCAAAGCTATGGAAAAAGTGGGCAAAGAGGGTGTCATCACGGTAGAAGATGGCTCTGGCCTGGATAACGAGCTCGATACCGTAGAAGGTATGCAGTTCGATCGTGGCTACTTGTCACCTTACTTCATCAATAACCAACAAAGCATGTGCTGCGAATTGGAAAATCCTTATATCTTGTTGGTGGACAAAAAAGTTTCCAATATACGCGAAATGTTAGGTGTGCTTGAAGGTGTCGCTAAGGCAGGTCGCTCCTTACTCATTATTGCAGAAGATGTTGAAGGTGAAGCCTTAGCCACTTTGGTGGTGAATACTATTCGTGGAATCGTTAAAGTATGCGCCGTTAAAGCGCCTGGCTTTGGTGACCGTCGTAAAGAAATGTTACAAGATATCGCTATTCTCACTAAAGCGAATGTTATTGCTGAAGAAGTGGGATTAAGTCTAGAAAAAGCTTGCCTAGAAGACTTGGGTTCGGCTAAACGCGTTACCATCACTAAAGACACGACAACGATCATTGATGGTCAGGGAGAAAAAAAGAAAATTCAAGGACGCATAACGGAAATTAAAGCGCAAATCGAAGCAACCAGCTCCGATTATGACCGTGAGAAACTACAAGAACGCCTTGCTAAATTGTCGGGAGGTGTCGCGGTTATAAAAGTCGGTGCAGCGACTGAAGCCGAAATGAAGGAAAAGAAAGCACGTGTAGAAGATGCCTTACATGCCACTCGCGCCGCCGTTGAAGAAGGTGTTGTTCCTGGTGGTGGTGTCGCGTTAATTCGTGCTATCAGCGCCCTAGACAACTTGAAAGGCGCTAATGCTCATCAAGACATGGGTATCAGTATCATACGTGAAATACTTCAAGCGCCGCTATGTCAAATTATACGCAACACGGGCGCTGAACCTGCCATCATCGTTGACAAAATTAAATCTGGAAAAGGTAACTATGGCTATAATGCGGCTACCGGCGAGTATGGTGACATGATAGAAATGGGTATTTTGGATCCTACTAAGGTGACACGTACGGCATTACAAAATGCGGTGTCTATTGCTGGTCTCATGATCACAACCGAATGCATGGTTGCCGAACTCCCTAAGAAGGATGAGCACGGCGGTGGCATGCATGGTGGTGGTGGTATGGGTGGTATGGGCGGTATGGATGGCATGATGTAACCCCCATTCATACGTACGATGTGTAAAAAAACCCCGCTTTATGCGGGGTTTTTTTATTACCTCTATTATAACCCCAGTTCGGAGTTTCAGCTTTAACTCGTCACCCTGACACACCACTACCCCCTAAGTGGAAACTCCGAACTGGGGTTATTATAGGAATTGTAAACAGTCCCTAGCAAGCGGATCTGGACCAGGTTTCTCTCACTGTGCTTTCATGCTGCTGTAACCAGTGTAACGCAATCAGGGTTGAAGCATTATCAATTTTTCCTGTATTGAGTAAATGATAGGCTTCCTGCACCTTTAACACATGCAATCGAATATCTTCACCTTCATCAGCCAAGCCGTGTATACCCTGTGCTTGACTGGCATCGATCTGGCCACAATAAAGCGTAATGCGTTCCGTACTGGCACCGGGACTTACCCAATGGCGACTGATGAAAGATAAATTATGCACGGTGAGACCTGTTTCTTCGCGTGTTTCGCGTGCTGCTACGTCCTCGAGACTTTCATTATTATCAATCACACCTGCAACAATCTCAATTAACCAAGGATTTTCTGTTTTTAATACAATACCTGCACGGAACTGTTCTATTAAAACAAGTTGATTACGATTAGGATCAAACAATAAAACCCCCACGGCCTCACCACGCTCAAAAATCTCACGAACAAACGGTTGACTCCAACTCCCATTAAATAGCCGATAGCGTAGTGTTAAACGTTCAATCTGAAAACGTCCCTGATAAACACGTTCTTTCGCCAGTATTTCAACGTCTGCTCTTGAAAAATGTGTATTCATTATCTTCTAGATCCTACGCAGTAGTCCTGGCATAATATACTCTTCGCATAAGAAAAATAATGTATATATATCTTCTATCTATACTTACAGCAATATGTCTAGGCATCGTAAAGCCTTGTTTAGCTACAAATTTGATCGATGTCTATCAAGATGCTTTAAAAAATGATGCTGTCTATCAAGCTGCCGTTTCAACGCGTCTATCCATGCGAGAAACCCTTCCTCAGCGTGTCGCCGCCCTATTGCCCTCTATTAATGGGCAAGCCAATCTAGCGTCTAATTATCAAAATATTACCCAGGCGCCAAGCGCAGACCCACTTGGAATCAGCACCTTCCCTTCTCGTGGCGTTAGCATTGCTATCAAACAGCCTTTATTCGATAGTGGTGGTTGGTTTGCCATTAAACAAGCCAGTAGCACTAGTAAACAAGCCGACGCCATACTGATGTCAGCAACGCAAGCACTCATCTACCGCGTCGCTAGTGCCTATTTTAAAGTGTTGCTTGCCAAAGATAATTTACGTTTAGCCCAATCAGAAACAACAGCCAATGCTAAACAATTAGAGCAGGCACAGAAACGAGTACGCGTCGGCTTAGACGCGATAACGAGTGTTTATGATGCGAAAGCCGCTTATGATAAATCGCTAGCCGCTGAAATTACGGTGCAAAATGCACTACGCAATAGCCAAGAAGGCTTACGTCAATTAACCGGCCAGACCTATGCTAAGCTCAGCGGATTCAGAAACAAACTACCCTTATTACGACCACAACCAACAAATGTCGAACAATGGATCACAACGGCAACAACCTATAATCTCACGCTAATAGCAAGCCGCTATGGCTTGGAAGCCGCGCGCAATAACATCAAAATCAAAGCTTCTGGCCATTTACCTACTGTCAATCTAGTGGGTAGTTATGGCCGCGATAATGGCATTAATGCCGGCACAACCAACAGAAATAGCGCTGTGGTCGGTTTACAGCTAGAGGTTCCTCTTTTTTCCGGCGGAGCAATTGTTTCCAATACACGCCAAGCACAATACGATTTCCAAACCACCAGTGCCAATCTTGATAATACCTATCGTCAAGTCATGGTAACCACCCGGCAAAAATATAATGATGTACTCGCCGACATCAGCCGAATCCAAGCAGAATATCAAGCCGTTAAATCGGCACAATTGTCATTAGCAAGCACCGAAGAGAGCTTCAAAGCCGGAATACGTACGATTGTCGATGTATTACTGGCACAGCAAAACCTTTACGATGCTAAACGCAACACAGCCAAGGATCAATATACGTATTTACTCGATAGTCTAGCACTTAAACAAGAAGCGGGCACCTTAAAACCAGATGATTTAGCGCAGATTAACCAGTGGTTACTGTAGGGCAAGCGCATGCAAATCCTTCCAGAACAAGACGCATTGTCGTTGTCTCTCCCTGCTGGCTATTAAAAAAACAACACTTTGAAAACAAAGTTCGATGGTAATTCAAAACGTCGTAAGGTGATATCTCTTCTTTTTCTGTTTTTTCTTGTAGATAATTTTTGATAGCCACTTCGCTAGTGCACTTTTCTTCCATCATTTCCTTTTGGATATGCTGCACTATTATCTCATGATCAGAGATTAATTTTTGTAGACACTGCTGCTTTTCCTTGGCCCTGGCTGGACTAATGTTGGCAGACTCTAGGCGTGCTATTGCCTGCGATAAAAACCATTTTGGTCGCTCACACTTCTCCCACGTTTGTGATAACGGAGGAGATGCCTCATTGTATGCCGGTTTCCTGCTACTAAACAGCCGTTTCACATCTTCTACTAAATGAGTAATTTCTGGAAAGTTATCTTTTAAAGCCTCTAAGAAAGTTAAAGGACTCTCTTTTCCTCTACAGCAATAATGCCACAATGCACTTGGCAAGAGTAATATAGATAAAGCGAGTTCAAGCGGTACTATTAAATAACTACCATGGCTATGATGATGACTATGGTCATGATCGTCTGCTTCTGTTAAAAAACTTGCATCTTGTACCCCTTCCGCAGTAGCGCATAACACGGCTACTAGCAGCGGTGGTAGCGTAGATAAACGATCCGTTGCTAGCCCTATACTAATAAGATGACCCAAAAAGATAAGCCCTTTAAAGGGTAGAATAATGAGCTTGGTAACGATACGAGGAATATTACACAATTGCCCCACCGTCTCTTTTGCTCTTAATTTAGAAAAAGCCTTGGCTATGTGATCAAAACACTGTTTAGCATAGCGCACGGGCGTTAATAAGCCTTTAAAATTCTCCAGGGTTTGTAAAGTCGTACCTATGGAAAAAAGGATATCGGTAGCAAAATTAATGGGCACTAAAACTGCACGTATAACCATTACGAAAACAATGGGCACACGCGGAATCAAAAGGATGCCCGCCTTCAGCGCAAGCCACCATGTTCCAGCAGTCGCCACAGTGGCAAACACCATCAGCGCAGCAAGCCCTACAATTAATAACGTGAGTGCCGCCAAACGAAAGACATAAATCCATAGTTTCTCTTTTTGGTCACCATCAACTACTTTTCGTTTAAATAGCACACCAATACTCTTCAGCCCCTTGTCTATAACGTCATGCTTTACGATGTCAGTGACGACATAGTAGAATAGAAAAGTAGCCGCAATAGCCGCACAAATGGCAAGCGGCCAAACCGTTGCGCACAAAGCAGCGCCACATAATGAGAGCCCTATTATGGGTAGCGCAGCACTAATTGCCGACGCGGTAACGAACCCGGATCCCACTCCCACTAGCACAGCAATGACAAGGAAAAAACGTAAGAAAAGCACGTCTCGTTTTGCTATATCCAGTATCACTTTAGCATGTTCTTGGCTAACTCCATCAACATACTTATTATTATCATTATGCTTTCCCTGTAATGTTTGAATGAAAAAAAATTCCCTCAGCTCTTCAAGACGCTTTCTCATGGCTTCTGACTTTGTGCTTTCAAGACACTGTTCAGTTTCTTCTGCTTTCGTTTTTTTATAATCGCGTAGCAGCTTATGATAATCTTTCAAAAAATCGCAAGCACTTGAAGTATCTAAATCTTGTTGTTCTAAGTATTTCTCAAACTCTATGACGAATAAATGCTTATGCGCCCGTGGACCTATTAGTTTTAATCTTGAAAAGGCTTTAAAAATACTACGGCTAAGAATTTGTCCTTCAATCAAACCCGACAGAATAAAGGCGACTATGGCAAGTGGAATAGACGCATAAATGATAAAGAGCCCTGAAAATGCCAACAATCCTAGTGCCAACACCGCAGCAATCACTAAAACAGCCGTCACCACATATTGTACTCGTTTACTTTTTTTAGAGCGCATAGCAGACAACCTATTGAAGCGTAACTTTGTATACTCTTCGCACTTGAATTTTTGGTCTGCGTTGCTCACTCAGCTCGCAATCCTCATGTATCATACATACACTCCGGTTGCTCGCTTTCGTGACGCCTTGCCAAAGATCCAATTGCTGTGAGTATACATGAGCATCACGTTAAAAATCTGAATTCGAAAAAAGCTACAAGTGTGACTACTCACACTTAGCCCCTAGCAGAAACTGGATTTTATAGCTTTTTTCTTAAGATAGTCTTAAACGATATTAAGAATCATTCTTATTTGAAAGTCAGATAATAACGAAGAAAAGAAGATTGTTCAAGAACAATATTTTTAGCCTGCGCGAGAAACAAATACATGTGGTGAAAACGTGCTACCGATTGGCGCAAATCGCTTTCCGTGGTTCTGTTATAGATAATATCGTCTGCCTTTTTTAAGGCTTCAGCGGGGGATATTTGTGCCGTTAAAATAGCTTTAATCTGTCTTTTGTCTACCTGATCTCGTGCTTGTGCACGCTGAAATTGGAGTTTTTCTGAGGTGGTCACTAATAAAATTCTATTTAATTCAATCGCCTCGCCGGAAGTTGGTTTTTCCTTAAGCAAGCTAAGCGTTCGTTCTGCAAATAAAAGCGGAATCACGACCAAACAATAAATCGATGTAACCCTGCGCAGGGAAGCTTGAATTTCCTTATAAATCAAAGGGTGCAGCAGGTTTTCTAAGTTAGATCGAGCTTCGCTATCGCAAAAAATAATATCACGTAATTGGGCACGGTTTAATTGATTATCTACTGTCAAAATAGATTGTCCAAAATAATCAACAATCTGCTGCAGCACTTCTGGATGACACTGTATCAGTCTATGGGCAATTTGATCCGCATCAATAACCGTTATTCCCAATTCAGCGAAATCGCGCGCTACAGTTGATTTTCCACTAGCAATGCCACCTGTTAATGCGATTGTAAACATCTTGTTTAATGCGTAGTCGCTCTATCTTTATCCGCTTGTCCCTGAATTTGTTGGGCATACAAAGTCTCAAAATTAACCGGCGCTAAATAAAGTGGTGGAAATCCCGCACGACCCACTGCATCAGAAACCGCTTCTCGCGCATAGGGAAATAAGATAGTCGGGCAGGTAATACGGAGTATTTGCTGTTGCTGCTCATCAGTAAAACCTTTTAAGGTAAAAAGCCCTGCCTGTTTTATCTCAACCAAAAATAAGATTTTTTTATTTGAGGAGGCAGTCACGGTAATGTGTAAAATCAGTTCAGTACTATCCTCAGCTAATGGGCTGGTATGCATAGCAAATTGTAAATTGAGTTCAGGCTGCCACTGTTCTTCGAAAACATGCGGTGACTGAGGAGATTCTAAAGATAAATCTTTTACATAGATCCGTTGAATAATGAATTCAGGCGCTTGAGAGGGCGGTGTTGTCCGATCAGTTGTCATACAGGAATCACTCATCTTCTAATAAAGCATCTAATTGACCTGAGGCATTTAATGCAGATAAATCATCAAATCCTCCGATCGGTTTACCATTAATCACTATTTGCGGCACAGTTCGCCGACCAGTGAGTTCCATCATCTCGTCTCGTTTTGCAATGTCGGTATCAATCGCTATTTCAGTATATTGTAGTTTTTTTTGCGTAAATATTTTTTTTGCATTGACACAATAAGGACATGTCGATGTGGTATAGAGCACTATTTTGTACATAAACTCTCCCAGATATACTCCAGTGGCTTGACCACAAATTTATTTTTTCACTAAAGGCAATGCCGCGTTTTGCCAACTCACTATGCCCCCTTTTAGGTGATACAACCTATTAAATCCGCCATTTTTCAAGCATCGCGCAACACTATGGTGCGCTTGCCCTCGGCTAAAGTTAATAATGATAGGCCTTTGATGATAACCATTGAGCGGCTGGAGGTTATTGGCCAGTTCAGAAAAAGGAATATTAACAGAGGCCGCTATATGGCCTTTTGAGAAGCTCGTTGTGTCACGAACATCCAGTAAAACAGCATCTTCTCGATTCATCAGAAAGATAGCTTGTTGCACAGATAATCCAGGTGCCGCCGTTAGTTTAATATGCAGTTCAAAGGTCAGTAACAAGCCTAAAATCACAAGGAAAGCCAAGCAAAGCTCCCAATGTCGTAAACTAAAGTCAATAAACTGCTGCATATCGATTACACTCTTGTACGGAGGGTACAGTCTAGCGAAATTTAAACCAGCTCGCTATACTCTTTGACGATTTTACTAAAGAGCATCCTTATTTATGTCTAATAAAATAGGCCATCCTACTTATTTTGAGAGCAAACAAACCGACTATCAAAACGTGTTAAACGACATTTTACAGATAGCAAAAAAAAAAGGCGCAACCCAAGTCGAAGCCAGTATAAGTCATGATATCGGATTTTCTGTTACCGTCCGCAGTAAAGAAGTAGATACTTTAGAGCATAATTGCAACAAAATGCTTGGAATCAATGTCTATTTTGGCCATCGCAAGGGGTCTGCATCAAGTTCTGATTTTAGTGTACAAGCACTTGAAAACGCCGTAGAAGCAGCATCCCACATTGCACGTTTCACTAGCCCAGATCCTTTTTCTGGCCTGGCTGAACCCTATTTTCTAGAAAAGTTTCCTCTGGATTTAGACCTCTACCATCCCTGGGCGATAGACCCAGAATATGCCATTGCCCTGGGGAAGCAGTGTGAGAACAGTGCGTTAGCAGCCGATAGCCGTATTACCTTTTCTGAAGGGGTCACGCTATCAACCCATCAAGACCTTTATCTCTATGCCAATAGTAACGCGTTTATAGGGAGTTATTCTAGCTCCCGCCATAGTCTTTCCTGTAGCCTCGTAGCAAAAGCTAAGCATGGCATGCAACGGGATAGTAGCTACACGGTTAGTCGCGATCCAGCTCAATTGGTGTCCACAGAAGAACTTGCGAAGCAGGCAGTAGAAGCCACGCTAAAACGCTTAAATGCTAGGCGTTTAGCAACTTGTCAAGCGCCCG